>OQWA01000612.1_pt1 | contig 10648 bp, 8 predicted proteins | sample 1691581 | NCBI WGS metagenome assembly OQWA01 (sample SAMN03418264, study PRJEB22391) | human gut metagenome | biome: human-gut; feature: organic feature; material: feces | host: Homo sapiens | place: Tanzania | collected 2013-01
TTGTACGCTTGAACATTCACTACCGCGTGTTCAAAGCGGCAGGCAACGAGAAAGCGAAAATCTTTATGATACACGGATTTGCGATGTCAACATGCTGTTGGGAGGAGCTTGCCCGGAGGCTTTCTGCCGAGGGGTACACCTGCGTTGCGGCGGATCTTCCCGATTTCGGATATTCGTCACGCGAAAACGAAGACTCAACGCTCTATCCGCGTGAAGATATAATGCACGCGCTCATGACCTCCGTTGACGACGGCAAATGGTATGTTGCGGGTCATTCGATGGGCGGATATATTGCGCTCGCCCTCGCGGCAAAATACCCCGAAAGCGTAAAAAATCTTATGCTTTTCGGAACGGCATGCAACACCGGCAATCCGCAGTGGCTCAACACCATGATGACAAACAAGGTGTTTGTTTCGGTTACGGCACCGCTCATGGAGCTTGCGGCGCGATTTGATTTCATCGTAAAGGGTATCCTCGGCGTCGCGCTGTGTGACGCAGATTACCTCAAGAACTACGATATTTCAAAAATTACCGCTCCGTTCAGAATTAAGGGATCGGGAGCAGGTGCGCTCTATTCGTTCTCGGTGCTTCCGAAGACCGACCTTGAAGCCGTTGAAAAAATGCCGCCCGTACTCTATATGAACGGCGACCGCGACATGGCTATAAAAAATGCGGACAGAGAGCTTTTAAGAAAACATCTGCCCGAAAACAGCACTGACATAACAGTCAAAGGCGGCGGACATCTGTTTATAGAGAACCGCGCCGACGAAACAAGTGCTGCCGTTCTTGATTTTATATTTCAAAACAAATAAGGGGGAAATCTCTATGGAACTTTTTGAAGCAATTGAAACAAGAAGAAGTGTTCGCAGTTTTAAGCCCGACGCCGTACCGCACGAGCTTGCGGACAAAATAGCAAAGGCGGGCACATTTGCCGCAACGGGCAGAAACGCGCAGGCCCATTATAATTCAAATCGAAAACAAAGAGCTTCGCGACCGCATTTCAAAGATGAATGCCGCCGTAATGGGCGCGGACGGAGATCCGTTTTACGGAGCGCCGCTCATTTTCGCGGTACTTGCCGACAGAACCGTATCTACGCATGTTTACGACGGCTCGCTCGTAATCGGCAGCATGATGCTTGCCGCTCACGCATTGGGATTGGGCTCGTGCTGGATACACCGCGCGAAAGAGGAATTTGACGGCGAGGAGGGAAAAGAGATCCTCCGCGAACTCGGCATAACGGGTGAATATGAGGGAATCGGACACCTTGCAGTCGGATACCCCGCAGGAGAATACCCCGAAGCAAAGCCACGCAAGAACGGATATATCATAAAAGCGTAAAATAAAAAAGCGGAAATTTGACCGAATCGGCTTTTTCCGCTTTTTTTATGTCCTCACATCCGTTTTCACTCCGGAGCTTCATCCGTGACCGAAAACGTTTGTTTTTTCACCGAATAAAGTGAATATTCACCTTTTTACACCGAAAATTCATCGAAATCGGCAATACGGTCAAGCAGCGCCGTCTTTTCGTTTTGCACTTCGCCGAGCGCGGCAAGCGTCACAAGACGGTCGAGCGCGTCACCTATCCGGACACCCCGCAAGCCGAGCTTTGATATATCGCGTCCGCCGACGGCAAGACTTTTAAGAGATATGCTCTCTTTGCAGCCTTCCGCGACGAAGCTCTCGGCTGCGTAATCGGCATCACCGCGAGTAAGACGCAGCAGCTCCGCAAAAAGCGCGGTCTTATTTTTGCCGTATTTTCCGCAGAATATGCGCAGATACGCGGTTTTGCCTCTTTCACCGTCGCAAAGACGCGCGCTTTCCGCGTCGTATTCGCGGCACGCATCACCGAGCAAAAGCACCGTATCGCGAAAAGCGCCGTCCGTTTTAAGCCTTGCGAGAATGCCTGCCGTTTCCTCTCCCGAGACACCGAAAAGCATCGCGGCAAAAGCGGTTTCGGGACATGTCGCACCGCTCACACCCGCAAAACATGAGGTCAATTCGCCGTCGGACAGCTTTTTCGCTTCGGGAAACAGCGTCAGCACAATATCCTTAAAACGGATCAGTATCTCGGCTGCGTTTTTTCCGACAAGCAGCTTTTTTAACTCCGCAAAAATGCGTTCGCCCGCAATGTTATTGAGCAGCGCGCGGTTTTTTATCATGCTTGCCGCAGTTTTTTCCTCGACCGAAAAACCGAGCTTTGACGCGAAGCGCATACCGCGCACGATACGCAGCGCATCCTCGTTAAAGCGCTTATCGGGTTCGCCGACGCACCTTATTATGCCGTCGGCAATGTCTTTTTCACCGCCGAACGGATCGATATAACCGTCCGTCTCGCTGTAAGCGATTGCATTGACGGTAAAATCGCGTCGCGACAAATCGTCTGTAATTTCATCCGTAAAAACAACGCTTTCGGGGCGTCTGTTGTCACGGTAAACACCGTCCACACGAAAAGTCGTAAGCTCGAGATTATGCCCGTCGGAAACAACGGTGACGGTGCCGTGCTTTATCCCCGTTTCGATAACGCGGTAATCGTGCAGCAACAATTCGGTCTTCCGAGGCGGGCACGAAACCGCGATATCGTAATCATCGGGCGTTTTCCCCATAATGCTGTCGCGCACACAGCCGCCGACGGGAAATGCCTTTTCACCCGCGCCGTTAATGATATCCGTCACTTTTTTCACGTAATCGGGCAGAAACACTTGCACTCACCGCCTTTTTTGTATATTATATATTCTACCATATTTTATGATGATTTAGCAACACGAAAACATAAAAAGGAGCGTTATTATGCATCCGATAATCACGGCAGTGCGCCACACTCTTATCCGCGGACTTCTCACGGTATCGGCAGCGGTCAACCGGCTGACACGCGGACGGCTGCCGCACTTCATGTTCGCAGACGAACGCGATCTGACAGACATAAAAAGCACGGTTCGCGTAACCGGCAAAACCGACACAGGCGTCACTCTGACGAAATTCAAGTCCGACGGTACAATCGACAACGGCGATTTTAAAATTCTCACCGCTACCGACCTTCACCTCGGTCCCGACGACCGCAAAAAAAAGGTCTTCGTAAAGGGATACAAACTAAACCGTAAAACAGTTAAAAATTTTATCCGTACGGTAAAAGAAGAACGTCCGGACCTTGTCATTCTCACGGGCGACGTGATACTGTCGGACTGCCAGCAGACAGATGCCGTTCAGTTTTCGCGCATGATGGAAAAGCTCGGTGTGTACTGGTGCTATGTCTTCGGCAACCACGAAGCGCGCGAGGAAAAGGAATATTTCAAATATCTGCTCTACAAGGGTTTAAGCGTTTATCCGCACTGCATTGACCTTTTCGGCGATCCGTCCCTTTTCGGTTACGGCAACTTCCGCGTGGACATCGCAGACGGCAAAAACAGTCTGCGCAAATCGCTGTTTTTCTTCGATTCGGGCAGAAATATTCAGGACAAGGTCAAGGAGCAATTAAACCTTCCCGCCGATCTGAACGGCTACGATTTTATAAAGCCGTCGCAAACGGCGTGGTATGACCGGGAGATAAAAAACCTCAAAGCAAAATACGGCGAAAACGTCAAGTCACTTTGCTTCATGCACATTCCGCTCCCCGAATTTGAAGAAGTATTCAATTGGAATGAGGAAAAAAGCGTTGCCGAACACAAAATACTCTCACCGTGTCCGCAGTCCTTGCAGGCTGTTTTGCCGCACTTACCGCAGCAGGTTGAGCTTCCTTTGCAAAGCTCAATATCTCCGCCGTGAATTACAAGCGACTTTCCGTAAATAATAGCGTCTGCCGTCTTTGCCCTTGCCGAATTATAGATTGAAGCGACGGTTGAACGGGCAATATCCATTTGGATTGCACATTCCGCCTATTTGTATACTATTTGGATTATATGAAAATGATGGATATGTTTGTTTTGTTCTAAAGATATTATTTACATACACGGTGCAATATGAATTGTTTTTACCGAATTCCATTTCAAACTCTAAATTATTCTTCAGCTACAGGAGCTTCTTCTTCCTTGTCTTCAGCTGGGCTGATGGTTACTGCACGAGCAGGAACAATTGTAGAAATTGCATGCTTGTATACCATCTGGCTTACTTGATTCTTTAACAGGATAACGAACTGATCGAAAGACTCAACCTGTCCCTGTAATTTGATGCCATTTACAAGATAAATTGAAACAGCAATGCGATCCTTACGTAATGCATTTAAGAATGGATCCTGAAGTGACTGTACTTTAGCCATATTATTATGTCCCTTAATTATCGTTATTCTGAACGGGAAGCTAACTACAACAGCTGATACTTCTAACGAGCTCTCTTAGCTGTTTGTTTTGCTATCGTCATAGCTTAAAAAAATCGATCTTAAAAAATATGTTTCCATAAAACTGGAACATTGGTAGTTTAACAGTAAAAGGAAAACTTTCACTGTCATTTTTACCATAAATGAATGAAAAAAATCTATTTTTTTCATTCAAGCATCAAAAAAGAGCGTTTGATCTCAAAATGAGAGTGTTTAGCTTATTTTTGATAACTACTCTTAACATCATAAACGACCTCTTGCAAACCTTCTGCTACAGGGATCTTGCCTTTAAAGATACGCAGTAACTGATTTGAAAAAGGTAACCAGAATTCATGCATTTCACTAACAGAAGGCATTGCCTCTGCTAACTTAGCCTGTTGAATAAATGCATTGGCATATTCATCATTAAAAATATCTGGATCGTCTAAGAGTTTTAATGAAGCAGGAATTTCACCTGTTAGATTAAACCTTGATTTTGAGTATTTATCTTGAGTTAAAAACTTAGCTAACTTTACAGCTGCATCGTAGTCTTTTGCCCAGTGAGAAATTGCAAAGCCTCTTACACCTAAAAAGCCTGCCATCTGTTTACCTTCACTGTTTACAGGAAGTGGAGCTGTAGCAAAATCGATACTGCACTTTTTAGCAGTACCTACATCCCATGACCCTAGGATAGTAGCTGCAACTCTACCCTGACAGAACATTTCAACAAGATTAGTACCACCATTCAAACCGTCGATAACAGGTGGTACCAGTTTTGCGTCATAGTATTCCTTTATTTTGGTAATCGCTTTGACTGCTTCTGCTCCATCAAGGCCTACATCATTGACGTTTACAGCACCTACTTTATTCCTACCAAAGACATAAGTACCATAGGATGATAATATTGGCATTAAATAAAATAAGTCGTCAAACTTTGCTACAAAGCCGTTTCTGCCGTTTTCTTTTTCTAATTTAGAGAATTTTATGTAAGAATCAATAGAGTCAAATGGTTTTGAAAGGTATTTTTTGTTATAAAAAATAGCAAGGGTTTCAATACTCTTTGGTATTGCATATTGGCTCTGATCGATAGATACCGCGTTAATAACGTTATCAGGATACTTTGACTTTTCCTCATCTGAAAGATATACAGGATCGATCATGCCTTCTTTTGCTGCCATGCCTAATTGATCGTTTGGCAACAAGATTAAATCTGGCCCTCTTCCTACTGGTCCATCTAACCTCATCTTTTGCAGAGCATAAATGTAATTATTTTCTTCAACTTTTACATCGATACCGGTCTCATTAGTAAAGGCACTAATAGCCTGAGCTAAACCTACGCCTTTAGTGTAGTCTTCCCATACTGTAAGCTCTAGAGCATTAGCAGAGTTTACAGAACAGCACATCACAGTAAACACAACTGCAAGTCTTGTCTTAAGCGACATTTTGAACTCCGTTTTATTAGGAAGAGCTGTTTTTTTCGTCTTCTTATTATTTTTGTAATTATTTATTAATGGCTGTTATAACCACTCAATCCCATATTTATCTTTGATTTTACGATAAATTTGCAGGATTTATAATGAAAGTGATAAAAATGCCCAAGAGATCAAAAAAAATCCACCTTTGACTGAAGCAAAAGATGGAAACACTAAGAAAATGAGGAAATGTTTGTTGTTAGATTAGTTTGTAAAGTAAATTTAAGATTACAAAGTAATGAACTTATAACTTACTGTATAAAGTTATAAGGGATCTCTGGCATCGCTCCTTTTTGTGTACACACATAAGCTGCAATATTTACTGCCTTTTCATGAGCCTTAACAAGAGGATCTCCTTTCATCAGAGAGCTGATGATAGTAGCTGTAAAAGAGTCTCCTGCACCTACTGTATCTACTACATTCTCAACTTTTGGAGTAGGCAACAATGACTTTTCATCATTTAGATAAACTGTGCTTTCTTTAGCGCCTTCAGTAAAGATAAAGCAGTCAATACCTCTGTTTTGCAAGTACTCAAAGAATCGGTCTGCATTGCTATCTTTTAAGCCAGCAATCTCGCTTAAAATTGGTAACTCATCTTCATTGCATTTAAAGACATCAGAACGCTTTAAAGAATCTTCAATTACTTCTTTAGAATAGTATTCACGACGTAAATTTACGTCAAATACCTTTAAGGCATCTTCTTTCATCACATCTAAAAATGCCATGATAGTACCATGAGAAGACCTATTTCTCTGAGCTAATGAACCAAAGCACACCATATCTAAACTTTTTGCAGTTTCTAAAAGCATTGGAGTTAAAGGAATGTTGTCATAGGCTGTATCTTCTAAGAAAGTATAGGTAGGAACACCGTCAGCACTTAAATCAACATTTACAGCACCTGTTTGCTTATCATTTTCTAAAAGCAATGCAGGTAAGAATTTGCAAGCTAACAAATCGCGAGCCTTAAAACCTAAAGCATCTTTGCCTACAGAACTGATAGCCATAGCTTCTAGGCCTTGCTGTTTACAGTGGAATGCAAAGTTTGCAGGAGCACCACCAATTTTTGCGCCTGTAGGTAAGACATCAAATAAAACCTCGCCTAAACCGGCGCACTTAATTCTCTTTCCCTGGTATTTTGAAAAATCTAACATGATAACTCTCACAAAGTTTGAATTGACTGAATGTTTACATCTGAAGTTCTGAGCTAGATGCTCTTCTTAACAACATAGATTTAAGGCAGATCTTTTCAGGATCTCCTTTTTTACCTTTAATTCTTTCTAGCAAGATGGAAGCTGCCTCTCGCCCCATCTCATCTACAGGCTGACACATTGATGTAATTGGTGTTGGATAGAATCTACACCAGTCACTGTCTCCATAAGACACTACAGACACATCATTAGGTATCTTAAAATCCTTCAAATTTAAGGCATACAAGATACCTGCAGTGATAGCGTTGTTAGCGCCTACAATCGCTGTAGGACTTAAGGCTTTATTCTTCATCATAAGGATGTTTGTCTTTTCAAAGGCACCTATAAACAACTCGTCATAAGACTCGGCATCGACTTCTTCAATTTGCACATTGGCTGTGATTTTTGAGTTGGTACTCTCAACTCCTAAACAACGCTCATTAAAGGTATAAACACGTCTTGCACCAGTGATAAAGACAATTCTTTCATGACCTAATTCACATAAATGCTCAATAGCCTGACTTGCGCCATAGCGGTTATCTTCAATGACACTGTCAAATGAAAGATCTTCACTGTTTCTGTCTACTAAGACAATAGGGTAGTTAGCATCAACAGAGTTAATCGTTTTTGAGAACTTAGCTGTTGGCATGATAATGAGACCTTTTAAATTCAAAGATGCCCACTGCTTTAAAAGGCGGTTCTCAATACTGCTCTGCTCATAATTACAGCCGACAATTGCTGAGTAGCCACTGTTCTCTAATGAGTCATGAACTGCTTTTACAATCTGATTTGAAAACGAATTTGTAAGATCAGCTACGATAACACCAATAAGATTGGTCGCGGTAGCAGCAGTTGCATCGTCTCTTAATTTTTGTAGATAGCCTAGTTTTTCTGCCATTTGCAAAACTTTATGTCGAGTATCTAATGAAACTAAATCAGGTTTCTTTAAAGCTCGAGACACAGTTGATGGAGCAATACCAAGCTCTTTTGCAATATCAGTAATATTAGCCATAACAATAAATACACATCACATTCAAAAAATTGTCATAACAAAATTCACAATTACTCTTTAGAAACTTTCATTCAAATTTCTTTACAAGTACTTCATTTGAATTTTTCATGAACTTAACTTTGGCGAATTATACAAATGAAAAAATTTGTTGTGGAATTAAATTTTTTGCTTTTTGGCTGTTTTCAAATTTTTTAATGCAAAATTTTGCACCACTCTAAAGAAAACTATAAAAATTTCAATTTTCAAATTTAGAGTTTTCATTTGAAATATATGGACATTTTCATAATATTTATTTGATTTATAAGATATTATTCATAACAAACAGCAAATCAAAATTTACAAAATTTTGCACAATTTTCATTCTGATTTTTTTACCAAAAGCATAAAAATGACTTTCCGTTTAAGTTTATGCAAAAATTTGCATAAGATTTTGTGAAATCCTTGCATTTTTTATTTTTGGACGTTGTGACATTATTTGCGCCAGACAAAAATCAGATTTTCTGAATTTACTTTTCGAAGTTTTTTATATAAAAATTCAGATTTTCTGGCAATCGAACAATGTTTAAAGGGATTATTGTCATGAACAAGAAATTATTACTTTGGGCTATCACCTCTGCTCTAGCAGGATTTCTCTTCGGTTTTGATACCGTAGTTATTTCAGGTGCTGAAAGCAAAATTCAGCAATTGTGGTCATTAAGTGGCTCAATGCATGGTCTTGCAATCTCAGCAGCTCTTTGGGGTACTGTATTAGGTTCTCTAATCGGTAGTATCCCTGCTGCTAAATACGGTAGAAAGAAAACCTTAGTTGCAAATGGTGTGTTATTCATTGTAGGAGCTATAGGTTCTGCTATTGCTTGGAACGTATCCTCCTTCTTTATCTTCAGATTTATTGGTGGTATCGGCATCGGTATTTCTACTATTGCTGCCCCTCTATTTATCTCTGAGATCTCACCTGCTGGCGACAGAGGTAAGTTGACCGGTTTATTCCAGTTCAATATCGTTTTCGGTATTTTAATGGCATTCTTCTCTAACTACATCATAGTGCACTTAGCTCCAGAAGAGACTGCATGGAGATGGATGTTAGGTATTCAGTTATTACCAGCTGTAATCTATACCTTAATGTGCTTCTCATTACCTGAGTCACCACGCTGGTTAATTGTTAATGCTAAGAACGATACTGAAGGCAGACATGTATTCTCTTTAATCAATCCAAAGATGTCTGATGCTGAATTAGACGAGTTAGTAGAGTCTGTAAAAGAGAGTGCAGCTTCAGAGGATAAGTCAAAGCAGAGCACTGCTAAGTTCTTTACCAAGCGTCTACGCTACCCAATCTTATTTGCTTTCTTAATTGCAGCATTTAACCAGTTATCAGGTATTAACATCATTCTGTACTTTGCTCCAAGACTTTTAGGTCTAGCCGGTATGGAAGATCCAGTAGCAGCATCTATCGCTTTAGGCTTTACAAACTTAATTGCAACCTTTATTGGTATCAGACTTATCGATATCTTAGGTAGAAAGACCTTACTTATCATCGGTTGTGTTGGCTATATCGTTAGTCTTTCAGTATGTACCTATGCCTTCTTCCACTATGATGAGTTAAAGGTTGTTTCATCAGCTGTTGATACAGCATCAAGTGCTGAGCAGTTAATCAGAATGGATAATGGTGAAGTTTACTTCACAACTGAAGATCATGGAAAAGCTGTTGCAGCCTATGATGCAGCAAAACAAGCTTTAACAGAAGCTACAGCACCTTCAAAGTACTCTGGAACTAACGTAGTATTCGATGGTGAGAGCGTAGAACAGGTTCGTGATATTGCTTTAGGTCTAAAGCATGAAGCTTCAGGAGCATTAGGTAATGTAAGTATGACCGTTCTAATCTGTATGGTTGTATTCATCGCAGCTCATGCTATTGGTTCTGGCACAATCATCTGGGTATTCATCTCAGAAATCTTCCCTAACGATCAGCGTGCTAAAGGTCAATCTTTAGGAAGCTTTACTCACTGGATCTTTGCAGCCGGCTTAACCTTAGTATTCCCAATTGCTATTGCTCACTTTGACGCAGGTTACATGTTTGGATTCTTCTGCTTCATGATGATCCTACAGTTAATCTGGTGCTTAGGCATGATGCCAGAAACTAAAGGTAGAAGCTTAGAGGAAATTGCTAAGGCTCTATCTTCAAAATAATAGATTTAAGCTTATAGACATAAAGAGTAAGTTGTTATCTCTGTAAATTTAGCAGGATCTTAAGATCCTGCTTTTTTTATTTTGAAAGATGAATTTGTAACAAATAGAGTTACTCTTAATTATCAAACCTAGGATAAAAGAGTCAATTTTGAAAACACTCAATCCTTGTTTAAAATCTAGCATTTCTTTACTCATTTAAGTGTCTTTATTAAGAATTTACCTTATCTAAATAAGGTATAATCAAAAGTAAATAACAATTCAGGATACATTCATAAATGAGCGACAAACAATTCTTAGAATTACCTTACGGAAAAGATGATTTTACAAAATTAAGAGAACAGAATTGCTATTTTGTAGATAAAACTCCTTATCTAAAGCAAGTATTTGGTATTGATGCTTCAGATGTATTGTTGTTTACCCGTCCAAGACGTTTTGGTAAGACTCTGCTCATAAGCATGTTTGACTCATTTTTGAAAATCAATCCTGAAAAGCCTTTTGATAACTCAA
>OQWA01000614.1_pt1 | contig 10641 bp, 9 predicted proteins | sample 1691581 | NCBI WGS metagenome assembly OQWA01 (sample SAMN03418264, study PRJEB22391) | human gut metagenome | biome: human-gut; feature: organic feature; material: feces | host: Homo sapiens | place: Tanzania | collected 2013-01
TTCAGGCAAAAACAGTTCGCGGTGGATCAGCTTCGTACAAAAGGAGCAGTCTCCCCTGTGCATCAGAAGCTCCTCCATGAATTTCTCCGGCTGGACCAGCTCCACGCTATCCGGCGGAACGCAGATGTCCGGCAGAAGCTTTCCCTCCGGGTCAATTTCGTCTCTCCCGATCTGGGCCGCTTTTACATTATATGTGCAAATCGCATCATACAGCTTCTCATACATATCACTGTCCACATAGTCATCGCTGTCTACAAATCCCAGATACTCCCCTGTTGCCTTCCGGATTCCCAAATTGCGCGCGGAGGAGGAACCGCCGTTTTCCTTGTGGAATACCTTAATGCGTGAGTCCTCCGCCGCAAATTTATCGCAGAGTCCGCCGCTCCCATCTGTAGATCCGTCATCCACAAGCACAATCTCAAGCTCGGAAAACGTCTGTGCCTGCAAAGATTTCACACAGCGTTCCAGATATTTTTCCGTATTATATACCGGCACAATAACACTAATCAATCCATTTTCCCCTTTTCAACAATCGGTACATTTTTCTCTCAGGAATCACCGGCGCCGGAGCACCGGGCATCGGCAAGCCGGCATCTGCCGCCTCCGGCTTATGATCCCCTGCTGCCCCTTCCCCGAGAAGCCCCATTTCTCTGCAAAGCTCCACCAACCGGCTTGCAGCGTTTTCTGCATTCCAGCTTTCCGTTATCTTCTCATAAGCTCTTCTTCCCAGCTTCCGGCAAAGCTCCCGGCCGCAGACAAGCTGCTCAGCAAGTGCAAACAACTCATTCCGGTTTCCATCCTTATATATCAGTCCATCCACACCGTCCTGCACCAGATAGGGAACCGCTCCGATCATATGATCCGCCAGAAGAGCGCAGCCGCTGTTCATGGCTTCATTTGCCACAGCGCCCCAGCCCTCCTGCCGGTCGCTTGTGAACAGAAAAATGTCTGCCCTCTCCATGTACTCCCGCACCTGCTCCGGCTTGAGAAAGCCGGGAAAGCTTACGCAATCGCCAAGGGCATACTTTTCGGCAAGCGCTTTGACCTCATCCTCCATAGTTCCCCCGCCGATAATATCCATATGGAAGGAATGCCCCTTTTCCTTCAGATACCTCGCCGTCTCCACGGCAAGCTCGGGATGCTTCCAGTCGATCATTCTTGCCGACCAGAGGAGATACATCTTTCTATCCGTTCCCCAGCCTTTTTTATCCATCAGCCTGTCTATGTCATAATGCTTTGTCTCCGGGAAATAACCCCAGCAGAATTTCTTTTTCGGATAGGCATGTACGAGAGAATAATCAGATGCCACGTAAGCGCCGGCGCAGAGCAGATAAACCTGAGACTTGCGGTATCTTGTATGGTCATGATATTTTTTTTGCAAGCCGCGCGGCGAGACCGCCTTCCACTGCCCTGTCTTATAAAGCCTCTCGCTGTATCGGAGAACCGGTTTCCCGGCGGCCAGTCTCTCCTCTATGTAGCTTTCATCATCACAACCTCCAAAAATAACAATCCCGGCGTCCAGAATCAGCTTCTTACAGGCTTCCGGCTCCTCATAAAAGAATCTCAGATACGGCTGCGTATTTTTCTCGTTCCATCCCATCTGAATGCGCTCCTCATCCATCGGTTCCGTCTGGATGAAAAGGAAACTGCCATCCAGCAATTCGTACATAGCATTACAGAAGGGTATCTGATGATGGTTCAGATAGTTGGATACAAATATAATCTTTTTCAAGCTTCCCCCTCCACGCGCGCAAGTATTTTTGCATATATTTCTGTCATTTGCTTATAATTCCGCTCTCTGTCATGGGTTTTTTCTGCATGATTTCTTGCATTTTTGCAATATTGCTTTGTCTCTTCCATATTTTCCCATATCTCAATTATCGAATCTGCAAGATTCTTGGAAATGTTCTCAAAATTACATCCGTTATTGTTATTCTTTCCTTCCACATGTCCGCGATATAGTATGCCGTCCTCGCCTCCGGTAAAAATACTGGGAATTCCGCCCACTTCCGCACTGACGCAGGGCATCCCAAGAAGCATTGCCTCCCCAAGCGAATTCGGCGAATTCTCCACCGCAGAACAGCAGACAAAAACACTGCTTCTCAGATATTGCTCCTTCATCTGTTCCGCATTCAGTCTGCCCGGAAAGACTACCTTATCCTGAATCCGGTTCTCACGGATCAGCCTTCTAAGATATTTTCCATATGCCGAGATCTTAAGTTTTTCCTTGAGCGTCCCATAGCTCACAAGGCTGTTTCCCGCCACAAACACTCTTGCATCAGGATACTTTTCCAAAATTTCAGGTAACGCCTTCAGCATGTAATGCAGACCCTTGATCGGATAGTCGCCCTGGCTCACAAAGATCGAATGCGGGACACATTTTTCCCCGTCCCACACTGCCCCATAGAAGTTCTGACGCAGGGTCTCGTTCAGCACATAATAACATGCGTTTGGATTCCATTTCTGTGTATTTACCCTGTCCCACTCCGTCCGTCCTGCGATATTTCCCGCAAGCTTCAGAGTTTCAAGCTCCATAGTCCCGCGCTTAACAAACTTTTCCTTCTGTTGCACGAGACTGTCACGCCTGATTATGTCCCGGAGCGTAACAGAATGAATCACTTTGTCCGGAAGATCCGCGAAATAAGCGTCCGCAATCAGGGTGCATAAGCCCTGTACCCCCACCAGCAGCCGGCTCTTATCCGGCACGCACCGGCACATGGCAAGCGCATGGGGATATTCCGTTCCAAAACAGTGTACAATATCCGGTCGGAAGGCTTCCAGGATTTCCTGCATCCTCTTCTCCAGTCCTTCGTCATAGATTTCCGGTCTCGTCACATCCTCACGGAAGCCATAACAGTTCAACGCTGTGCCTTGTACCGTAATACCTCTCTCAAATGTCTCCTGCCCGTCGGCAAGCAGCTCCGCCGGTGCCGGAAAGGCAACGCCGAGTTCAATTCCATTTTCATCCTTTCTCTGCAGAGTGATCGTTGCCAGCCCCGAAAGCCAGCCCTCCTTGTTGGATGCCTCAAGCTGTAGCTGCTCTGCTATCATCGGTATCATTACGTTACACAGCCATAAAACCTTCATTCTACTCCTCATGCCTTTCCATAACCTGCAAGCTTAAAGCCGCAGACGCAAAGTCCCGCGCAATACTCAGTCAAAGATCCAGTTCCGGTAGGGCAGCAATCTTATATCCGTCGCATACATTCCCTTCAATAAAAACGCAAAGTAACAGATAAACGCCCCTATCACGCCGCAGTAGCAAAGTCTGCGCAGCCACGGCTTTTCCAGCCTGCGCAGCAGTTCCGGAAGCAGGAAAACCTGCGAGATAATCATATAGTATCCAACCCTTGAGGTCTCCGGAATAAAAGAGCCACAGCAATAGACCACCAGCCCAAACAAATTCAGAATCGCGTAAAACCGGTTTTCTACATTTTCCCGCAGCCCCGAGCGATAGCAGATCACGCAAAGTGCAAGCACGCAAAGGCACTTCAGGATATTGACCCACGAAAGCTGTCCCTGGTCGAACGCTGAATCCCGATAGTAAGGGTAAAATGTAAAAATCAATTCACGATATAAGTTTTGGCAGAATATCAGACTACACAGGAACGCACCGCCCACAATGTAGTGCCAGCGTTTGAGCTTGGCTTTCGCCAGATAATGTGCAATCAGATACACCGGTATGACCAGCAGTATCGATTTATGAATCAACGCACCCGGCAGAATGCAAAGAATAAACTTTCCGTACTCTTTTCTGAGCACATACTTCATCGCGTAGAGGGAAAGTGCCAGAGCGAAATAGTAGCGGACTGAATTCAGGCTGTTGAAATAATACCCGCCGGACAGAAGCAGGAAAAGAGAAAAAGCAAAGTCACTCCCCTGATCGCACAGCGCCTTCACAAAGAAAAAAACCGTCGTAACCGAAAAGAAAGCAAAGATCGAGAGATATTGTGCCTTGCCCTCCTCAAATAACAGCTGGAAAAAGCTCACAATCGCATTAAACCCGATCTCCGAGGAGACATGGCGCTCCTGTGAGATCAGGCTGAAATTCTGCTTATAGACCCAGTAGTCGTTCCCTACCGCTATCCTGCACGCCGAGACACCCGTCAGCAGGCAGAACACCGCAAATTCCGCGACACGGTTTCTGGCTCTCCGCCTGTCGCAGCCCGGCATCTCCCCATACAGTCTCCCGCCCCGGATCGCCCGGGGAACATATGTCTCGTTCCTGACGAATAACGCCAGCAAGATCGTCACCACCGTCAGCACGATGTAAACCAGTGCACTACCTTCCATGTTTCCCTTCCTTTATCCCATCCTTCATCCAGCGGTACGCCTGACCGAGACCGGCTTCCCTGCACATCTTACTCCGATGAGCCAGCAAAAACCTCATCGCCATAGCATGCCCAAGCCAGCCGTACAGATAATGGTAAAGCACTCCTCTGTCATGGAAGAATTTCTCGTCATAGCCCCTGAACCAGCTGGACTCTCCCTCCTCCTCACGCCCGATTGTCACAGGCGCAGTGTAGACGCGGTAACCCTTCCTCATAAATTCCCGCAAAAAAAGACTGTCCTCGCCGTTACTGTATCGTGCCCCTCCCCCGAACAGCAGCGAAAAAGTAACTCCCGAAGCAAGCAGGCTCTCTCTTCGGATCGCAAAGCTCACCGCGCCATAACGCCCACAATTATACCAGTGCACGCGCTTTCGTTCTGCTATATGGTAAGTCTGCCGCTCCTCGCATATGGCAATGTTGAACAGAATCATATCCGCCCCGGGATTTCTTTCAAACTCTCGCGCAACCGCCTCTGCATATCCCGGCTCATAGACAATATCTTCATCCGAAAAGAGACAGATGTCCCCATCTGCCCTCAATATAGCCTCGTTACGGCTTCTCCCGATTCCCCTGTCGGGAAAGGAATACATCCGCAGGCGGCATCCTTTCTGCTGTAATTCTTCATACGCCAGCCTGTCACACTGATTGATAATAACAGCGTCGGAATCCAAATGCATCTTCTCCCGGATTTCCTCCAAGGTCTGATTCATAACCGACGCAAGCACCTGTACTCTCATCTCTACATCCATTTCTGCGCAAGTCTGTCAAGCGCTCCCCACAACTGTTTACCGACGTGCAAATCCGTAATATCTGCGGAGCAGCTTCTCATCCGCATCCCACAAGAGCGCCGCTGTCACTCTGCAATCCTGCCTTGCAAGGAAATCCAGTGCGTATTCCAGCTGCTTTCCGGCATGCGCCCCCGCCTTTACAACCAGCAGGACCGCCTCTGCCTCCCGGAGCTTCTCTGCACCCTCGGGACAGAGCAGCGGTGACGGAACCGGATACCATTTTCTCTCTTCCGCATCGCCGTCAATGCTTTCTATCTGACTGAGCACCTCTGCCGGATCGCAGGTCTCCTGCACCGGGCAGATTGCGATCTGCTTCTTTCCCGAAAACAGATAGCGGAGATTCTCTTTCAGCTCTACGCTGTTTACCGTTCCCACGCACTGCAGTCCATATCTCGCCGCTAATGACGCAGGAAGCCAGATATTGTCGTCACCCGTCTCCTTTAAAAGCAGAACCACCATCACAAAAAACAGAGACAGTACCGCTGCCAGAATAAAAGCTCTCCCGACACGAATATCCGGAAGCACCTCCTTCGCCTCCCCGGCATGATCCAGCACGCGGATCGATTTAATCTCGCTGATGCCTTCGGGGAAATCCAGCGTCATTGTCTCCTCCACAGCCCCTGCAACCGTAGTACTCATATCTGCATTACCGCTCACGACAATCGTCGAGGGCACTCGCCAGTCCGACTCCATATCGCCCTGAAGACATCCACCCAGCTCCTCAAGGCTGAGTGCCGCCCACTCGGTTCCGGCAAGTCTGTCCTTCACACAACTCAGGAACTCCTCCGTGTGTACATAGGTATTCCATGTGTAGGTATTAATCATGACAAGATTGGCATCTATATCGTCCACTCCGTAGTCCACACGATAAATGGAAACTGCCCGGTATTGCTTTTCTCCCCGGAACAGAATATTTTTCGCACAGTAAGCGCCGCCGAGCAGCAACGTTCCCACCAATGTCCACAATATAATTTTCTTCCACTGTCCGAGCATCCGCAGCACGGTCAGTCTCAAGTCAAAAGGCTCTTTCCCATAATATCCCTGTAACATAAGCCAGCTCCCTTACTTCTCATTCCGCTCCCGCTTTGACTGCTCACGCTCCTGCTTTTCCTTCTTCAATGCCGTGATCTGTTCCGCTTCCACGCCCTCAGTGCTGTCCGGCCAGAACAATACCTTGAGCGTCAGCATCATCAGCTTAATATCAAGCCAGACAGAATAGTTCTCGATATAAGTTAAATCAAGTTTTAACTTGTCGTATGGCGTGGTATTATATTTCCCATATACCTGTGCGAATCCTGCCAGTCCGGCTTTCACCTTCATACGGAAGGCAAATTCCGGCATTACTTCAAGGTACTGGGCTATGATTTCCGGTCTCTCCGGTCTCGGCCCGATAAAGGACATATCGCCCTTCAATATATTGATGAGCTGTGGCAGTTCATCAATCCGGCATTTTCTGATAAACTTTCCGATAGGGGTAATCCGGCTGTCATTTTTCTGTGCCAGCCTCGCCACACCATCCTTCTCCGCATCCGTTCTCATGCTCCGGAATTTCATAATATAAAACTGCTTCTGGTTCACGGTACACCTCACCTGCTTATAAAGCACAGGCCCCCGGTCATACAGCTTGATAATGATCGCTGTAATCAGCATGATCGGCGACGCAATCACCAGCAGAAGCAGCGAACAGATAATGTCTATCATCCGCTTTACGAAGCGCTGTTCCATCGTCAGACTGTATTCCCTGACAAGCAGCATGGGGCTGTCGAAGACATGCAGTTCTTCCGCGCCCGCAAGAATAACGTCCGTAATTTTAGGCATCAGGTAGACCCTGATGGAATGTCCGTAACAGAATTTCAGCAAAGGTCCTCTGTCCTCCACCGAAATATCCCCGAGCACGACTGCATTGCACTCATTGCTCTCATACGCCTGCATGATTTCCCTGCAAAGCTCCTGCGTGCCCTTCCCGACATGGATCTTCCTGGTAATGACGTACTTGTCCTTTCTGCTTCCAAACTTATTGCACAGCTCCTCCGTCGGTCTGTCCCCGTGAATCAGCAGAAGCTTTCTCGGCGGGAAAATATGCTGGTATATTCTGTTTGCAATGTTGATATACACAAAGACAAGCGCAATCTGTTCGAGCATCATCAGCGCAAAAATGTCCACCACAAAAAGCTGTCTCGCCATGATGGACAGCTGGATGTAAATAATTATGTTTGCAAGCAGTGTCGAAAAAACCTGCGAAAAGACAATCTCGGCATTTTTCTGGTAACCCAGACGGACTCCTCCATAGGTAGCAGACAAAAACAGCAGAACCACCGCATACAATGCAATCTCCGCCAGGGTTGCCCTTGACCAGAGGTTACGCAGATCTTCTACAAGGCACAGACGGAAGTAATTCCACCAATGATACCAGAACACCGCCACCTCCAGCCCGAGACATATTCCCACCAGTCCGAGGTTAATCAGACGCTTAAAGGTTTCCAGCTTTTTTATTTTCTTTTCATTGGTAATCGTTCTCAAAACATGAATCCTCCGATTCTCGACATGACATACTGCAAGTGTATCACAATTTTCTATCCGCGTACAGACTATACCCTTCTCTTCACGGCGCGCAATGCCCAGAAGCAAAAGTGCCACACACTCGCCGGGATGCTCATGCCCTCCGCCCTTCTATAGAGGTTCCATATCCTCCTTATCGCCTCAAGCTTATTGGAGGACAGGGATTTGCCCGGACGGCGGTATCTGACCAGATTCTCGTCCAGTCCGTATGCCGTATACCCGTTTCTCAGAATTCTCCACCAAAGCGCCGTATCCTCGCTCTTCATGACCGGCATCTCAAGCATTTCCTTCGGTATTTTCTCCGTGTCAAACATGACTGTCGTGGTAAATATGGTAGTATTGCCAAGTGCCTGCCGGTAATTCAGCGTCTCCGGCACACGGACGACCTTTCCCGTGCCAACGCCGCATTCATCCGCAAATTCATATCCGGTAAAGCAGAACGCCGCTTCGTTTTTCTCCATAAATAACAACTGGTGTTGTAATTTTTCCGGCTCCCAGAGATCATCCGCATCCAGATACGCAATGTATCTGCCCTTCGCTTCCTCCAGCCCACGGTTGCGCGCCCTTGCCGCTCCCCTATTTTCAGGCTGTCGGATCAGTCGGATCCGCTGCTCCTCTTTTTCCCTGACATATTCCTCAATGACTGCTGCCGTACCATCCGTGCTTACATCCTCTATCAACAGCAGCTCCCATGAAGGATAGGTCTGCGCCATCACGCTGTCCATTGTCTCTCTGATAAATTTCCGGGCATTATACACCGGGACAATTATACTGACAAGTTCGTTCAAATCGTTTCCCTCCGACTTCACGGTCTACTCCGCTCCCGTAACCGCAAGGAGATAGTACTCTCCGACCTTCTCCGCCTCAGTCCTGAATAATCTCTCGAGATAGCCGATCGTTTCTTCCGTTTTATCCTCCGGTATCAGCACGCAGTTTACTCCTACCCGCAATGCCGCCTCCGCGCAGAATACATCTGCTTCCGTCATCTCCTCCGGTTCTGCTTCCATCCACTCATACAGCCTGTTGATGTCATCCGTGTACACATCATACGCGTAGGCATTCAATGCCTTATCCCACATATTCCTTCCATAGACCAGCTCGATGGATGCATCTGCCTGCCTTGCATAGCTCATGATCTCCTTCGGCGCCCATAGAACGATATGCTCCTCCGGCATGCGTTCCTTCGTCACAGCCAGTACCTGCGCTGCCTCCTGACGCTCTTTCTTCTCACCCGTGCCGTTCCATGTCTTCACACCCATGTCGCTGCAGAATAAAAGCCCGGTCAGAACCAGAACGAAAACTACCGTCTCCGTTTTCCTGTCTTCCTTGGCTATTCCATGCAGGAACTCCGCCAGAAACATTGTAAGTGCCATGGCGATCATGGCAGTCAGAGGCACTATGCTCCATATCCATTCATAATCATAGAAGCCCGTCTGATACAGCATCACCGCCCCGGCAGTCAGAGGCATTATGCACACCACGGTCACCACCGACGTATATATCAGGAATGTTTTCTGCGGTACTCTCTTAGAGTATACCCACAAAAGCACAAGCGAAATCAGAAGGGCGGCCGACAACTTTCCCGCGGAATTAAAATTTATCCAGCCACGCCACGCATTTCCCAGAAGTTCAGTCATTTTCTGCCTCCCTTCCCGCTCCAAGGCGCCGGTATAGAACATCCGTCAGCGTCACACCGGCAGCGGCTATCAGGCATGCCCCCAATCCATACAGCGTCCAGACGATACATACCTCCGCTGCCAGACATGCCAGCGCCGGAAAATATCTTTTTCTCAGGCACAGCGACAGAGCATACGGGATCAATATCATGTTGCGGAGGGTTACTCCTCTCCATCCCGAATACAGTATCCCAAAGCCATCCATGCCGTACCGGTAGCTTCCGATCCAGATCAGAACCGCCACGAGCACAAGAAACAGCAGTCTCTTTTCCCTCTCTTCCGGGAACAGACTCCCTGCAAGACTGCTGTAAGCCGCATAGGCAAACAGTAATGTAAATACGGGAATGATCTGCCACACCAGATATTCCGGACGAATGCCCGTTATTCTGCTCATTACTCCGTAAAGTGTCGGCAGGCAAAGTACCTTAAGCCGCATCGGGATTCCGCCCTGATATGCCGCTCCTGTCATGGGATTCACACTGTAAACCGCATCCGTCTCCAAAAAACTCCCTACCGTCTCTACCGTCATATCTCCCTGCAGATACACCCATGTCCCCGTCGCAACAAACAGTATCTGGGACAATGCAAGCGCGCCAAACAGCAGAAGGAGGATCTTTTCCTTCCGCGAGAACTTTGCCCTGTCACTTTTCCCCGCCGCTCCTTCTCTTTTTCTGCACCAGAAAAAATAGCCACAGAGCAGCGCCAGAAATGTCACAGCCGCAGCGATAAATACCGGAACGCACCGGGAAAATGACCGGTGCAGCAGAACAGCGTACAAATGCGCTCCCTCTGCCGCCCCAATCACGGCAATCAATAGAAATATCACAAAATCTGTAAGAGAAAACTTTCTTCCCATGCTTCACCTCATAAAATTACATGAGTCTATTTTAACACACATAGGATGCCCACACAAGCAAAAGCAGCCGGCCGCATTATGCAGCCGACTGCTTCTATGTTCTCGTGAAAGAGTCTGGGTTTAAGTTACATTGCCTTAATATCCAGACGGATCATATCGGCAATACGGGCAATGTACTCGCTGTTTGTCGGCCTGGTTCTTCCCTCTTGCGCGGAATAGCCGAACATTCTCTCGAAGGTCTCTGTATTACCTCTCTCCCAGGACACCTCAATCGCGTTCCTTATCGCTCTCTCTACCTTTTGATTCGTTGTCTTAAATCTCTTTGCCACCGTCGGATACAGAAGCTTGGTCACACTGCTCACGACCTCCATATCCCTTCCCGACAGCAAAATTGCATCTCTCAGATAATGATACCCCTTGAGATGCGCCGG
>OQWA01000615.1_pt1 | contig 10632 bp, 10 predicted proteins | sample 1691581 | NCBI WGS metagenome assembly OQWA01 (sample SAMN03418264, study PRJEB22391) | human gut metagenome | biome: human-gut; feature: organic feature; material: feces | host: Homo sapiens | place: Tanzania | collected 2013-01
CTAATGATAGTTGCCTGTCTTTTTCTGCTTTGCGGCTGTTCAAATTCCGGACAGGCCGAACTTGCGGAAGATACGGTCGAGCACGAAGGCGATACGGGCCATGTAGCCGCAGGCCTCAAGGAAGGCGAGCATCAGGAACAGGACCAGCATCTGCGGCACGAAGCCGAGCACCGCGCCGACACCGGCAACGATACCGTCGTTAATAAGTCCGCTCAGCCAGGGAGCTGCGTTTGCCGCCTCAAGTCCCTCGCCGACGAGCACGGGGATGCCGGGCACCCACACGCCGTAGCTCGCGGGATCGGGAGCGTCAAAGCCGTTTTCCTCAAGGTAGGCAACTGCGTCAACATAGGTCATCTGGACAACGTCGTCCATCTTGTCAGCGCCTTCGGGAAGTGCGTCATAATAAGCAGTCATGGTGTTGATCGCGAGGGTCTCTTCATCCTCGACGTCAACGGTTGCGGTCTTGTCGGTGGTCTGGAGAGCCTTCATATCGGGGCATATATTTTACATTGTTCAGCACGGTACTCCCATTACGCAGGATTCTGCCGCCGCGCGTGGCATCCGTGGGTTTCACGCCGGACGACTTAGAGCCTTTTTCAAACGTATATTCAACACACCCATTTCCGCCCCCGGGCTTGGTAATAGTTTCCCCGGATACGCTTTTATTATCGCACAGCTCAAATAAAAGGCCCCCGGTGCTGGGGTCCGTACCCGCCCCCATATTAATATACGTTGCCGCGTTAATATCATTACGCAACGTGCGCAAAAAAAGGGATAAATTATTACGGAGCATTACTTTACTGCGCCCAACCCCCGCCTCGCGCGAGGCCGCCGTGGTTAAAGAGGCCAATGCCACCCCAATTAACCCCACTACCATTACCGCCAACAGAACCTCTGTAAGTGTAAAACCTTTTCTGTTTTTCATAGCGCCCCCTATCTGGTTAAAGTGTACCCGTTGCAACGGATTTCAAAATGGATGGTTTTTCCGCTGGAAATATCTTGCGGTTGAGCATCCTCCGCAGTATTGTAAACCCCCGTATTCCAGTTGGTGCTTAGCGGGCGTTCCCGCGCGGTTTTCGGCAATTTAGCGTTGACCACATCATTAGGATTTACCCGGTACACAAAACAACTTTTGGAACCGGTATCCCCGTTGCAATCATCTGCGGCATCCGAATCACAAATAAGCGGCAACAGGCACTTAATGTTATGCGTTCCGTAGGCAAGGGGCGTGGTATCATCAACCGCCATGGTGCCGGAGTGCCCGCACAAGCCGTTTTGATAGGCCAGCGGCACTAAATCTTCATTTTCCGAATCTTTTTTGGTAAGCGTAAAATCGCGGGAAAACACATACGCCTGCAACTGCATGTGCGCTTTTTCTACCGCTAAAATCATTTCTTCGCGGATGTCCGGCCCGGAAGATTTACGCGAGGCTGATAACAACACCGCAAAAGAGCCGGTAGCCACTACGGCCAACAGCACCATGGCAATCAGCCCTTCCAACAACGTCACACCTTTTTTACTTTTCCAAAATTTCTTTATCATAAAGTATCCTTTAATCGTTGGAATTATCCGTCACCCGTAAAGCACTATCTAAATAAATATAATATTGTCCATCGTCATAATACTTTTTACCGGCCGTTTTTTCATCAACCGCTTTTGCCACCGCATACGGGTGGCCGTGGCATACTTTGTTATCCACATCATTTAAGCACGAATAAAAAGTATACGGCAATTCGGAATATTCTGCCCCGCTTAAATAACCGCAGGCAAACAACTGCATAATATTTTCCGTTTTTCCGCGGCCCGGCACCCCGCTGGAACTCAAATCGTTGCAGACAGGAACGGTTCCCAACGCGGTTCCGGTGAAATTCCCGATAATTTGGACACCTTTGGTGTTTTGGTAATAACTGCGGATTGCTTCGGACAAGCGTTTTACGCCTTCTTTAGCCAGGTTGTTGACGTTGAAGTTGGTTTCAAGCTGCGTGTTCCAGAAGAGGTGGTTGACCGCAATCTCGGGCACCGCATCCTTCTTGAGCTCTATGACGACCCTTATTCCATCCTTGCCGGATTCGTCGCGAACCTCTGAGATGTCCTTTAGTACGTCATCCTTCCTAAGTGCATCGATATGCTTTACAAGCTCAGCTTTGTTCACCTGATAAGGTATTTCAGTGAATACAATTGCATCATGGGTCTTATGCTCCTCTATGTGGTAGCGGCCTCTCATTACGATCTTTCCGCGACCGGTTTCGAAGGCATCCCTTATACCCTTGACTCCGCATACTATGCCGGCTGTAGGGAAGTCAGGCCCCTTGATGTAGTTCATGAGCTCAAGGATCGTTATGTCAGGGTTCTCTATGAGAGCACACAGCGCATCGCATATCTCCCTAAGATTGTGCGGTGCCATATTGGTGGCCATACCTACGGCGATTCCGCTCGTTCCATTGGCAAGCAGGAACGGGAAGCCTGCAGGAAGGACCTCAGGTTCCTTGAGGGATTCATCGAAGTTTGGCACGAAGTCCACGGTGTCCTTGTCTATATCGGCAAGCATTAGCTCACCCATCTTGCCCATCTTGGCCTCTGTGTATCTGTATGCTGCAGGTGGGTCTCCGTCTATGGAACCAAAGTTCCCCTGCGGCTTTATGACCGGGTATCTCATTGAGAAGTCCTGTGCAAGCCTTACAAGTGCATCGTAGACCGATGCATCTCCATGTGGGTGGAACTTACCAAGAACGTCTCCAACGGTCCTTGCACATTTCTTGAACGATCCCGTGGATTTGATTCCAAGGTCGTACATATCGTACAGGATCCTTCTATGGACGGGCTTGAGTCCATCACGGACATCAGGAAGGGCTCTGCTGACTATGACGGACATGGCATAGTCCAAGTAGGATTTCCTCATCTCCTCGGATATATCCTTCACAAACACTCTGTTTTCATTGTTTTCCATACATAGTCCTCCAATCAGGCATCGATCTGCGCGTATGTGGCGTTCTTTTCAATGAAGTCGCGTCGTGGCTCCACTTCTTCGCCCATAAGCATGGAGAACACCTGGTCTGCCTCCACTGCATCTGCAAGATGAACCTGTGTTATGAACCTGGTCTCAGGGTTCATGGTGGTCTCCCAAAGCTGATCCGGGTTCATTTCACCAAGACCTTTGTACCTTTGTATCTTCACGTTCTTGGAATCGTTCTCCGTCTCTCCGTGGGTCTCAAGGATATCGGCCTTCTCGTTGTCGTCGAATGCATAGAAGTCCTTGCCTTTTATGGTGATCTTGTAGAGAGGCGGCATTGCGAAGTACACGTAGCCCGCTTCGATGAGAGGCCTCATGTATCTGAAGAAGAACGTAAGGAGAAGGGTTCTGATGTGTGAGCCATCGACATCGGCATCGGCCATGATGATGACCTTGTGGTAGCGTGCCCTTGCAGGGTCGAACGAGGCTCCAAGTCCTGCTCCTATGGAATCTATGACAGGCTGCAGCTTGTCGTTGCCTTCGACCTTGTCCTCTCTGGTCTTCTCTACGTTTAGCATCTTTCCCCAAAGAGGGAGGATGGCCTGCGTCCTTCTATCGCGTCCCTGTTTGGCGCTTCCACCTGCAGAATCTCCCTCCACAATGAAAATTTCGCACTGTGACGGGTCTTTTTCGGAGCAGTCGGCAAGTTTTCCAGGAAGACTCACTCCACCTTTCTTACGTGCGTTCTCGCGTGCCTTCTTGGCTGCGATCCTAGCCTTCGAGGAGGCTATGGTCTTCTCAAGGATTGGAAGCACCATGCTTGGGTTCTCATCGAAGTAGTCGTTGAGCTTCTGGTAGACGAAGCTGTAGACAAGTCCCTGCACGTATGAGTTTCCAAGCTTCATCTTCGTCTGTCCTTCGAACTGAGGGTTCGTTATCTTGACTGACACGACGGCGCTGAGACCTTCCCTTACGTCAGAGTTGAAGCCTTCCTTGAAGTCGTCGGATTCAAAGAACGCCTCTGCGCTCTTGCTCTTTCCAACGAACTCCTTTATATGCAGCGAAAGCTGGTTCCTTATGGCCGCTACAAGTCCGGTTGTGAAGCCTATGAGGTGCTTTCCACCCTCCCTTGTATTGATGTTGTTGGCAAACGAGTGGAGATTCTCGTCGAACCTGTCGTTGTACTGCATGGCGAACTCTATGATCGCCGCTCCATTGTCGTTTGACCTTTCACCTGCGAAGTATATTGGCTCCGTTCCCTCAGGTATGACCTTCTTGTTGTTGTTTATGAAGCTCACGAAGTCTTTGATTCCACCTTCGAAATGGAATACCTTCTCCTCTGGATTCTCCTCCCTGTTGTCGATTGCAGTTATGGTCACGCCTTTGTTCAGGAATGCAAGTTCCCTGAAGCGCTCGCACAGAGTGGAGAAGTTGAAGTCGTCGGACTCCATTATGGTCGTGTCAGGATGGAACTTTATGACGGTTCCAACCTTGTCCGTGTGGCCTATCTTCTTAACGGATTCCAAAGGTACACCGCAGTGGTACTCCTGCATGTACATGTCAGGATTCCTATGGACTATGGCCACCAAATGGTCTGAAAGCGCATTGACGACGCTGACACCTACGCCATGGAGCCCTCCGGAGACCTTGTAGGCACCGCCGTTGAACTTTCCACCTGCATGGAGATGGCACAGCGCAACCTCAAGGGTGCTTATGCCCTCTGTAGGGTGGATGTCAACTGGAATTCCTCTTCCGTTGTCCTCCACAGTCACATAGTTGCCTTTGTCCAGCGTCACCCTTATGGTATCGCAGTAGCCTGCCACAGCTTCGTCTATGGAGTTGTCCACAACCTCATAAACGAGATGGTGGAGTCCTTCAGGACCTGTGGAACCTATATACATTCCAGGCCTTACACGGACGGCTTCAAGTCCTTTGAGTACCTGGATGTTCTCCCCTGTGTAGTGCTCGGATGCATGCGTCATCTCGGCGACGTCGTCATGCTGGACCGGCATTGTCTTCTCTGGATTCATTGTCTCTTCATTCATTGAATTCGGATCCTTCCTCTCTAAAGATTTTCTCTCACTAGTATATATTAATATATGGGACTACCTCAAGCACCTTTTGACAGGCGGTGCAAAGGCCAAACGACAAACTCAAACCTTGAAACCAAACGTCTATCGTATTATTATTTGGGCTATGCCAAACTCTTTCGAAAACTCTGCTACAAACCACAACGGCGAATCGTCTTTGCAGCTTTGGGAGAGAACGATCTCCCAGATAAAGAACTCACTTCCCGAGAACGACTTTTCATCATGGTTCTCACGCCTTAGATTCGGCGGTGAAAGCGATGGAAGGATAACGCTGTACCTGCCGTCCGCATTCTTCAAGGACAAGTTCGACGACAGCTTCAAATCAATAATCGAGAACACGGCGAGCGAACTTGGCGGAAGACCCTATACCGTAGTATTCGAGATAAGAAAAGAGTCCAGCATTCCACAATATATAGAAAAAACCAATGAAACACCAAACAATAGGCCATCGTCTGAAAAACCTGCTGTACAAAAGACACCGCAGGTCGATGACCTTATGTTCAACCCTTCGTATACGTTCGAATCATTCGTTTCAGGAGACAACAGCAGCTTTGCATACAATGCCTGCATGGCCATAGCAAAGAACCCAGGATCTGCTTACAACCCGTGTCTTCTCTACGGAGGGGTTGGACTTGGCAAGACCCACCTCATACAAAGCATAGGCAACTATGTACGAAAGACTACAAGCTACAAGGTGGTGTACGTCACCGCAGAGAACTTCACAAACGAGTTCATACAGTCTGTCAACGACAACACGCTGCAGCAGTTCAAGAACAAGTACAGAAAGGCCGATGTCCTTCTCATAGACGACATCCACTTCCTCCAGAAGAAAGGCGGAACCCAGGAGGAGCTGTTCAATACCTTCAACGACCTATACGACACCGGACGTCAGATAGTGTTTACATGCGATAGACCTGTGGAGGAGCTCACTGATATAACGGATAGACTCAGGAGCAGGTTCGCAAGAGGTCTCAACATAGACCTACTTCCTCCAAACTATGAGACAAGAGTGGCCATATTGAAGAAGAAATGCCAAGAAAAAGGGGTCATCTTCAGCAATGAGGTCATCGAATACATAGCATCAAACATTTCAAGCAATGTAAGGGCATTGGAGTCATGCCTTACGAAACTCATAGCCTACAGCACCCTTCTTCACAAGGATATATCGCTTGAAACGGCCAAGGAGCAGCTCAAGCAGATCATAAACTCTAACAACGACGCCTCTGTGATTTCGATAGACCTTATAGTCAAGACGGTAGCAACTTACTTCAACGTCTCGCAGTTCGACCTCAAAGGTAAGAGCAAGAGCCAGTCCGTCGTGCTTCCACGCCAGATAGCAATGTACCTGTGCCGCAAGCTTACTGACTTCTCCACCACAGAGATAGGCCTTGAATTTGGAGGAAAGAACCATACCACCGTCATGTACAACGTACAGAAGGTAGAATCAAAGCTCAACTCCAGCGACAGCGAGCTATCATCACTTGTCGCCAAGCTTGAAAGCCAGATAAAGACAGAGGCTAGGAAATAGTCGAAAAGCAGTCCTAAAACAGGACCGTTAAGACTCAAAGTACCTTTGAAAACATGTTCATAGCATGTTCATAACCGTTGATTGAATGTCTACATCATGTGCATAAAAAACGATAAATCTTAAAATTGCACAGAAACTGACATTCTATGAACATGGCTGTTGAAAAAAATTGGGCTTATATAACCAAATAATGCAAAGAATTGCTGTATTTTAGACAATTTTTGTGCTATTATTAAGACTACTGAAATAAAAAATAAGATTTCAACATAGGAGACGGCTATGAAATTTGTTTGCCAGAAAAGCGCCATCCTCAAGGAGCTGTCGAACGCTCTGGACTTCACTTCACAGAGAAACACCATTGCTGTATATGCCAACGTATGTCTCGTACTTGCAGGCGACAACCTTACATTGAAGGCCACTGACCAGAAGATGAGCTATGTCTCCGAGATAACAGTACAAGGAATCGAAGACGGTTCGACGACCGTTCTCTGCGACAAATTTCTGAATGTGGTCAAGAACCTTCCAGAGGCTGACATCGTATTCGAAACAAGCGAAGACAAGATAAGCATAAAGCCTGAGAACCAGTCCATTGACTTCAAGCTAAGAACCATAGAGGCATCGGCCTTCCCAAGCCTTACGTTTGCGGACGAGGATTCCTTCTTCAAGGTATCCCAGAAGGATTTCACGGATATGATCAATCAGGTCATCTTCGCAGTCAGCGACGACGAATCCAAGTTCGCAATGAACGGTGCACTCCTTGAAAGGAACGGCAATTCTCTTGTAATGGTTGGAACTGACGGTCGCCGCCTTTCATATATATGCAGACAGCTTGAGACCGATATCCCTGACTTCTCAAAAGCTACGATTCCAAGCAAGTTTCTTCTTCTCGTGAAGAAGATGTCCATAAACGAAGGCGATTTCGATGTATGTGTAAGCGACAATACGATTTCCATTCGCTTTGGAAGCTGTACGATTTCCTCTTCGTTGATAAAGAACGACTTCCCTGCATACAGACGCGTGATTCCAGAAAGACAGAGCAAGGTATGCATCGTCAACATAGAGGCTCTTTCAGATGCCCTCAAGAGAGTCTCTCTGCTTGTTGAGAACAAGTACAAGAAGGTCATACTTGAATTCAACGACAACAAGCTGTCCGTCTACTGCGATGAAAGCGATGTTGGTGCCGGACGTGAAATCATAGACTGCAAGTACGAGGACGAGCCTGTGAAGTGCGCAATGAACTTCACATATCTTCTCAGCCCTCTCAAAGTCATGGATGGCAAGGAGGCCAGAATCGAGTTCAGCGAACCAGGAAGGCCTTTTACAATCAAGTCAGAGCCTGAAAGGGATTATCTGCACGTGATAATGCCAATGAACATCAACTAAGAATCTAGATGCTTATAGAGAAGCTGTCCTTCAACGGATTCAGAAACCTTAAGGACCGCAGCGTAGATACATCTTTCAAGCAAGTCATACTCAAAGGAGAGAACGGACAAGGGAAGACCAATTTCCTGGAGTCCGTGTATCTTCTTTGCTATGGTTCCTCGTTCAGAACCCAGAACCTTAGGGACGTTGTAGCCCACGGCAGGGATTTCTTCCGTGTAGGGTCGTCGTTCGAGGATGCCCAGGGGCTTGGCCGTACGGTTGATATTGCATTCGAAGATGGAAAGAAGAGCATACGACTCGATGAAAAGGAAGTCAAAGACAGAAAGGATCTCATATATAGCATTCCATGCATTGCTTTCACGCACGATGACATAGAGTTCGTAAGGGGGGAGCCTGAGAATAGGAGAAGGTTCTTCGACCAGACCATGTCAATGTATGATCCTGTTTTCTTCGATGATCTAAGAAGGTACAAGTTGGTGCTAAGGCAGAGGAACGCTGCCTTGAAGAGCCAAAAAACATCTCTCCTTGATGTCTATGACGAAAAGCTTGCTGCATACGGCATTCCAATAATGAAGGCAAGGATGGGCGTTCTTGACTCGTTCCTTGCAATATTTCCAGACATATACAATGCAGTTTCCCAAGAGAGCAGGGATATTGGCATTTCATACAGGCCTTCTTGGTCAGAATGCCTTGAGACCGGACTTGATGTCAAAAGCGTCGTCGAAAGGCTCCGCTTGCAAAGGGATACTGATCTAAGGATGTCCACGACGACCAGCGGACCTCATAGGGATAGGTTCACGGTTGTGGATTTGCATGGTCCGTTCGTGAACAATGCCTCCACAGGGCAGATGCGTCTTGCTTCCTTGGTGTTCAGATCCGCTCAAGCTGCGTTCTACAGGCAAAAGACTGGACTGAATCCAATATTCCTTATAGATGATGTCTTGCTTGAGCTTGATGCATCAAAAAGAGCGAGGTATCTTGCATATTTGGGACATTACAACCAGGCTTTCTTCACCTTTCTTCCAGAGGAGAAGTACTTTGGTTCCTTCTTTGACATGAACGATGGAAACACAAAGGTCTATAAGGTTGAAGGGGGGGATTTCCTTGATGAATGAGATGGATTACATGATGGAAGACAAAGTTGAAAATGACAGGAAGTCCAACTACAAGAGGGATATGTACGCCCCATTGTCTCCAGAGGATCCTGTGGATGGCAGTCTCTTTGTGGATCAGGTTCTCATGAGGTTTGGAATAGACCCAAACGAACCGTCCAACCAGCTTGCCATGAGATGGCATGACATAGTAGGCGAAGAGATCGCAAAGCATGTATTCTTCGAGAAAGTGGATGGCGATGCGGTCCATATAGCATGCGACAATCCTTCCAGAGCTTCGTATATGAAGATAAACGGAAACGATGTGATAAAGAAGATAAAGACTGTATTCCCTGAACTTGAAGTGAAAAGGATTCAAGTAAGGGTAGTACCAACCAGGAGGTATTGAAATGAAGGAAAGGACATTCATAGCAATCAAGCCCGATGCCGTACAAAGGGCACTTATTGGCAGAATAATCGCCCGTATAGAGGAGAAGGGCTATAAAATCGTAGCACTCAAGATGCTTCAAGTCACCAAAGAGCAGGCTGCGGCACATTATGCCGAGCACGTTGGAAAGCCCTTCTATCCAAGTCTCGTCAAGTTCATAATGAGCGCCCCAATAGTGGCAATGGTCGTAGAGGGGGAGGATGCAATCCTTGGGATGCGTCAGATCATGGGAAAGACCAATCCTTCCAATGCCGATGTTGGAACCATACGCGGTGACTTCTCACCTGAGATGAGCTACAATGTCATTCATGGGTCAGATGGTCCTGAAAGCGCAGAAAGGGAGATTGCAATCTACTTCAAACCTGAGGAGATCTGTGAATGGAAGACCATGTTCGAGATAGTGAAGGAATACAACAGTTGAAATGCAGGCATGAGTGAGTGGTAAAGACGATTATCGAAAGCACGAGTATCAAAACCACTCTTGACCAAAACATTGCATAAATTTATACTCAATTGCTCGGTAAATGTACTGACGACAAGAAAATCCCGCTTTAAGCGATAAATTATGGAGATAGACCATGAGTTACAAAGGCAAAAGAACCTATCAGCCAAGTAAGGTGAAAAGAAACAGGAAGTTTGGATTCAGAGCTCGTATGGCAACAAAGGGCGGACGTCTGGTATTGGCCAGAAGAAGAGCTAAGGGCAGACAGAAGGCCCGGTTCTGATTGCAAACTTCAAGTGGATCGACCCCAAGCCCGGCTCCACCGGCAAGCCCTCCCCCCTGTTCAACATTCAACTGCTGGACAGTGAAGGTAACCTGTGTGACGACGGTCAGGAAGGCACCATTTCCATCTGTGATATCGACAAATCCTTCCCGGTAGGTCTGTTCACCGGCTATTACAAGAACCCGGAGCTGACTGAAAAGGTTCTGGGCGGCAAGAATTACAACACCGGCGACATGGCTTGGCGTGCCGGTCAGATCGTAGATCTTGCGGAATACCTCCGGATTCAGAGGCTCTCCGGCATTGCAGAAGTTTTCAATACTGGACAGGTCAAACTTGGACATATCCTCCTGTAGCATGAATCGGTACATGGTGGGCGGTGCGCAGAAGGTGGTGATCCGGTACTTGCTGATCTTCTCC
>OQWA01000619.1_pt1 | contig 10614 bp, 9 predicted proteins | sample 1691581 | NCBI WGS metagenome assembly OQWA01 (sample SAMN03418264, study PRJEB22391) | human gut metagenome | biome: human-gut; feature: organic feature; material: feces | host: Homo sapiens | place: Tanzania | collected 2013-01
CCAATGGAGATGTCGTGACTACTCTTTCTTATAAGATAGCCTTCTCTGATATGTTTACCACTGCTCCAAAATGCACCAGAAACTTCCTGCATTTCTAGCAGATTCGTTGCCGGATGCCTGGGGTAATCAGCTTTTCGAGCTTTGGCGAATTCAAAATCATATTCCAAATGCTGATATAACTCCGTTGGATAAACTTTCTTTTATCGGTAAGCGAGGCATGGGTGCATTGGAATTCTTACCAGAGGTGGCAAAGACGGATAAGGCAGAAATGATAGATGTTAAGTCGTTGGCAGACTTGGCTGAGCGCATTTTCATCGAGCGTGAAAATGCCCATATCATGCCAGAGGAATCTATCACGATGCAGTCCTTGCTTACGGTGGGAACATCGGCTGGTGGACGCCAACCTAAGGCTATCATTGCCATCAATAAAACTACGGGGGAGATACGAAGCGGTCAGGTGGCTGGGCTGCAGGATTATGATTACTACATATTGAAATTTGGCGATACGAAATACAGTTCTGCCGAGATAGAGATGACATATTACGAGATGGCCATCAAGTCGGGAATAGATATGATGCCATCCCGACTATATGAGATAGATGGAAACAGGAATTTCATAACGAAGCGTTTCGACCGTGATGGTGAGCGGAAATTGCATACACAGACCCTTGCTGCGATTTCTCCGGAAACCGATAGCTATGAGGGACTTATTGCTGTCTGCAGAAAATTACATTTGCCGGAGACAGATTGTCAGGAAGTATTTCGCAGACTTGTGTTCAATGTCCTTTCCAACAATACGGATGACCATACAAAGAATTTCTCTTTTGTGATGGACGAGGCGGGTCTTTGGCGTTTGTCGCCAGCCTACGATCTTACTTATATTATAGATATAGGAGGCTATTTACCCAATACGGGTCATTGTATGTATGTAAGGTCTAAGTTGCATCATATTTCTTACGATGATGCCATTCTGTTTGCCAAGGACAATGGTATTCGTCGTGCTGATGCAATCATTAAGGAAGTGGCTGATGCACTGCGGCAATTCCGTGACATAGCCAAGCGAAATGAGGTTCAGGACAGATGGATCAGTTCCATAGAGTCAGCGATAAATGCTCATCTCGTATCATGGGGATTGGAGGATAAAGACAACAGTTCTGCTTCTTTTGAGATAGATGGCAAAAGTTGTACTGATGTTCGCATAGAGCAGGCTTACAAAGGCAACTTCCATTTGTATGCAAGCATAGATGGGCGAGAGTGTAAGTTTATTATCGGAAAGAACAAGCCCGAATATGCTACGATTCAAGAGACGGGATTGTCGAATCTTCCGGAGTCGATGCTTAGAGATTTGGTTGCGAAATATCTGGTGAGATAGAAGAGTAGTGATTATGTTGAGTCTTTATTTCTTTTTATTACCTTTGCGGTGTCGTACATGTATATTTCCTGAGAATACTTTTCATTCCAAAGAACATTCCAGTGCCCGAGATCCGCTTCATCAACCATCGTTTTGTTATACAGAATGCCGAGAACTCCCCATGTGTACGGAACCGAATACTCATTCGTCGGGTCATATGCAAGGTTGCGGTATGCCTCACCGATGTTCTCGTAGTTTTTAAGGCTGCTGCAATCAATCTTTGCAAGGCGGCCTTCACCGATCATGCGCTCAATTGCATAATCGGACGGAATGCAAAGGTCATACGGACAATCATCGGCCTGAAGCTGAATCATCATTTCCTCGTTGCTGGTGACGACTTTTTCTTTTATTGTTATCCCGGTGCGGCGTTTGAACTCATCCTTCAGAGAAGGCTCAAGATAGTCGCCCCAGTTGAGAAGGTTGAGAGTTTTGTCCGAGCTGCAGCCGGTAAAAACCGGAACGACCAGCGCGAGCATTGCTGCCGCAAGAAGCAGTGAAACAAGTTTTTTCATTATTTTTCCTCCGTTTTTATGTTTTATGCTTTTCAGCAAAATAACCAATAGATTTAACTGGCTGCTGCCGTTGCCCGCAAAAGACGGGCTGTGCGGCGCCGGGATTCAGTTTTTCTGTGCAACTTTCCGCCGCTGCTGTTCGGCTTCCTTCTCCTGTCGAATGCTGCGCAGATTTACAATCAGAAGCAGCGTGCCGACAACCACGAACATCAATGCCGAAAGCGCGCAGAACTTTGTGTGAACGCCTCCCTTTGCCGTTTTTGAATAAATCAGCATTGCAAGGTTCGTGCTCGTTCCGCCGGTAAAAAGGCTTATTGCAAAATCATCTATGCTGAGCGTGAACGCAAGCAGAAGACCGGAAACGATTCCGGGCATGATATCGGGAATAACGACCTTTGCAAGAGCTTTTACCGGGCTGCATCCCAAATCCATCGCCGCTTCATACAGCGAGTCGCTGCTTTGACGCAGTTTCGGCAGAACAGAAAAGATTACGTACGGTATATTAAACGTTATGTGTGCAATCACCATTCGAGTTATGCCCACGTTTTGTTTTATGCCAATAAATGCAAACAGAAGCATCATTGAAATACCGGTCACAAGGTCCGGATTGACCATCGGGAGCTGAGTTATCGACTCAACAACGGCACGGGGACGCTTTTTCATGGAATGCAGACCAATTGCTGTTGCCGTGCCGATAACGGTTGCAAGAATGCTTGAAATCACTGCAACGAGCAGCGTTGTCAGCAATGCATCCATAACATCGCCGTCTGAGAAAAGCGCAGTGTATGCACCGAACGAGAATCCGTTCCATATTGCAGCCGAACGCGAATCGGTGAACGACATAACGAGCATTACCGCAATGGGAAGATACATAAACAGCACGACAATGCCGAGGTATGCTCCCTTTAAGAATTTGCCGAACTTTTTCACCAGAGGGTTCCTCCTTCCCTGCCTTCGTCTCTGTCCGCTCTGCGCATTATGACCATTGAAATTATAACAAGAATAATCAGCACGAGCGATAATGTTGAACCGACACCGAACGATTTGTTAATGAGGAATTTTTCCTCGATCAGCTGACCGAACAACACGATTTTTTTGCCGCCGAGCATTGTTGAAACAGCAAAAGTCGACATTGCGGGAACAAACACCATGGTTATTCCGGAAATGATTCCCGGAACGGACTGCGGGAGCACAACTCGGAGGAATGTGTTCAGTCCGTTCGCGCCGAGATCATGCGCCGCTTCGATATGGGATCTGTCGATTTTTATGAGTGTTGTATAAATCGGCAGAATCATAAAGGGCAAAAAGTCATATATTGTTGCAATCAGAACCGCGCCGGGCGTGTAGATGAGCTGAACGTCCGTCGCGCCGAACCAAGAGAGCACCGTTGCAACAATTCCGTCATCATAAAGAATTATCTTCCACGCAAGAGTTCTGAGCAGCATGTTCATCCACATCGGCATTATGAACAGTATCGAAAGCAATGCCGCCGTACGTTTTTTCATGTTCGAAAGAATATACGCAACCGGATATCCCGCAAGAAGGCACACGGCGGTTGTTGCCAATGCGATCCAGATGGAGTTCCACAGCGCGGGAAGATAGGTCGTGCTTGAAAAAACCTGTTTGACGTATTCGGTTGTGAATGTGCCGTTGTCAAAGAACGCATAGTATGCAACAAAAAGCATCGGAGCAACTATGAACAGCGGCATCCATACGAAAATATACGGGTAAGCAAGACGGGTTCTTTTCATCGATTTGCTTTTTGCCTCCTTTTTATTTGCTGCATAATTCCGTTCATAAGTTCTGCTGAGGTTCTTCCGCCGCAGCTTCCGCCGGTTGTTTGCGCTCCGGGTTCATAATGTGAATAGCATCCGGAAGAACTTCGATTCCGACGGTTTCGCCGACGGGCACGAAATCCGTTGAATGAACTTTGAATATGCGCCCGTCGCAATCCACGGTGAATTCATAGTGAACGCCCATGAAAAGAACACTCGTTACAACGCCGTGCAGCGGAGTTTTGCCTATCGGCACAAAATCAACATCCTCGGGACGGATAACAACATCAACGGGTTGTTCCGTGCCGAACCCTGCATCCACGCATTCGTAATCAATTCCGTGAATATTCACAAGGTAATCACGCCGCATGGTTGCTTCAAAAATATTGCTCTCACCGATGAACCTTGCGACAAAGCGGTTTTTGGGCTCGTTATAAACATCTGTCGGGCAGCCGATCTGCTGAATGATGCCGTGATTCATAACGGCAATGGTGTCACTCATGGTGAGGGCTTCCTCTTGGTCGTGAGTAACAAAGATAAACGTTATGCCAAGCTTTTTCTGCATACGCTTAAGCTCTATCTGCATCTCCTTGCGGAGTTTGAGATCGAGTGCGCCGAGGGGCTCATCCAGCAGAAGCACCTCCGGTTCGTTCACAAGCGCACGCGCAATGGCAACGCGCTGCTGCTGTCCGCCGGAAAGCTGGTCAATATAACGTTTTTCATATCCCGCAAGGTTGACAAGTTCAAGCATTTCCGTGACGCGGCGTTTGATTTCATCCTTCGGCAGCTTGCGTATTTTCAGGCCGAAAGCAACGTTTTCAAATACGTTAAGATGAGAAAACAGCGCATATTTCTGGAATACGGTGTTGACTCTGCGTTTATACGGCGGAACATTTGTCAGCTCCTTTCCGTCCATCATTATTTTGCCCGATGACGGCATAATGAAACCCGCAATAAGGCGGAGCAAGGTCGTTTTGCCGCAGCCGGAAGGGCCGAGAAGGGTTAAAAACTCACCGTCGCGGATGTAAAGATTAATGTTGTTAAGCGCAACATCACCGTCATAATCCTTTGAAACATTGACAAGCTCTATCAGGCGTTTGTTTTCCATATTTATACCCCGCTTCCGCAGCTGCGAAAGCACCCTTTCTCCGATTTCGGCACGTTCCTTCGGTCTGCGCACACCGTGCCGTCGGCATACGCGGGAATCTTTCGTTTTTTTACCTGAGCTGCCGCGTATTCGGCGGACACAGCCCAACTGTATTCAAGAGGATCATGTCATTGCCGCAAAAGCAGTTACGGACATAAACCTTAAGTCATCCTGCATCTTTATCAGAAGGACGGCGGGGTCACGACCCACAACACGCGCGCTTCGCGCTTTGAGAGATTGGCAATATAGTGATTCTCCGTCGGTTTAAAGCAGAAGCTGTCCCCTTTGTGAAGTTTAAGCTTTCTGCTGCCGATAACAAGAATTACGCTGCCGGAAAGCACATATCCGAACTCCTCACCCTCGTGGGGTTCATCCTCAAAAGTTCTGCCTCCTTCGCCGAGCGTCACAAGAATGGGTTCCAAATCATTTTTCTGAGCGTTCGGAACAAGCCAGCAGACCTTTGAGCCAAGGTCGGAATCTTCGCTTTCGAACATGTCGTCCGGGGTGAAGACAACTTTTTCATCCGCATCCCCGGTTGTGAAAAAATCGGCAATATCGGTGCCCAAAGCTTCAAGGATGTCGATAAGAGTTGCAATGGACGGCGAGGTCAGATTGCGTTCAAGCTGCGAAATAAAGCCTTTTGAAAGCTCGGTTCTTGCCGCAAGTTCCTCCTGCGTCAGTCCGAGTTTCAGCCGAGTTCGCTTGATTTTATCGCCGATGTCGATCACCGTATCGCTCTCCTTTCCGAGCAGCAGTCCGCGCTTTTCGGGTGTTTTGAATCACTAAACTCCGTGTTTAGTTCCGCACCCCCTGCGCCGAACATGAAAGCTAAACCTTGAGTTAAGCATTGCTAAACTCAAGGCATATTAAAACACTTTTCCGCCCCATTGTCAACAGTTCCGCAACAATATACATTTTTTGACTTGTTTTGACGCTTTTCGTCGTTTCGGGCCATCCTTTTTGTTCTGTCTCCCGTTCCGAATCATGTTTTGCGGAAATGCAATATAAATGATTAATATATCTGTTGACATTCAATATACGCAATGCTAAAATCGACATGTGTCCGATGCTCTGTCGGGCAGAAAGAAATATACGGAGGACAGTTTCAGAATGAAAAAACTTATCTCGCTTCTCATCGCCGTGCTTATGGTATTCGGGCTTTTGCCCGTACTGTCGGCCCCGGCGACACATGCTTCCGCCGACTCATCCGACGGATACGGCGATTCCAAATCCGCCTCGCATCCGGCCGATACACTTCGCGGATTCAGCTATTTTTATCACGACTCAAAATTCATGGGCGGGCCTTACGGCTGGGTCTCAATGGCGTCCGGCAATCCGGAAGGCGCAAGCTTCATATCCGACTTTATGGAAAGCGGTTACGTTGCCGGTGAATTTTACAACGGCTACGTTTACGGCTATCGCTATGCGGAGGAAAGCAATTACCACTTCTGCAAAGTGAACGCGTTCACTTTTGAAGAAACCATTCTCGGCACATCCGAAGCCGTTGCCGCCGATATGGCATACGACTATTCAACCGACACAATGTATGCTGTCAGCGGCGATCTTCTCTGCACGGTAAATCTTTCGGACGGTTCGCTTACCGAGGTCGGTTTCGTCGGCCCCGATGCAATGCTTGCTCTCGCCTGCTCCACCGACGGACAGCTTTACGGTATCGGTGACGACTGCAATCTTTATGCAATCGAAAAAACCGAGGGCATGGGCGAAGTATGCGGCTTTACGGGCGTCATTGCGGACGGACTTCAATCCATGGCATGGGATCACAATACCGACACGCTCTATTGGGCAAGCTGTGCAACCACTCCCCACCTTTTTACTTATTATACAACCATGGGCAATCTCTGTGAGCTGAATACCATCGACGGAACCGCAACCGTTATCGGCAACATTTACGGCAGCAAGATGCAGGTCACCTGCCTGTACTCCGTTCCCGATTTCTACGATGCGCCTGAGTTCCCGCTCACGGATATGCACCTTAGCCTTGACACTTCATACATGGTCCCCGGACAGACCGCACAGCTTTCCGCATATATGAAACCCGCAAATGCAGAGCGCGGAGTCACATGGGCAACGTCAAACCCCAACATAGTCCGCGTTGACAATTGCGGCAAAATGACCGCAGTTGCAACCGGAACGGCACTTGTAACCGCCCAAAGCATCGACGGCAGCAAGATAAAAACCTGCACGGTGAACGTTGTTTCGAGCACGGACGGACTGACCCTTGATGATGCAGTCAACGGAACGGGTTCGAACTATACTTATAACAATGCAGCAAATTACCCCTTTGAAACAGAGATTCGCGACGGCAGGCTCTGCGCTGCTTCAACGATGACCGTTCAGGGTGAAGCACTGCTTCAAGTTGACCTCGGCACTCTTACCGCAGGCAGCGTTGTGCGTTTTGATTGGAAGACGGACACACGTTATATGTTCCACGGCTGGATACTTTGGTTCAATAACGACTACGTTGCAAACCTCACAGGTTCAACCGGCTGGCTCACATACGAATATGTCATTCCCGTAACGGGGCAATATGTCATCACATGGAATCTTCACAAGGATAACTCCCCCGTTGACGGCTCAAATATGAGCTGGGTCGATAACCTTGTTGTTGAAAGCCAAAGCACTTCACCGGTGGAAGGTGTCAACGTTACCCCCGAAACTGCCGAGATGTACACCGGCGGACAGCTTGCGCTGAATGCAGAGGTTTACCCCTCAAATGTTGCCGATGCAAGCGTTTCCTGGAGCAGCAGCAATGAATCGGTTGCAACCGTCAATGCCGACGGCGTTGTTACCGCCGTTGCACCCGGCACCGCCGATATCATTGCAGCAACAACCGAAGGCGGCTTTACCGACAGCTGTTCCCTTACGGTCGTTGATTCCGCCGTTATTGATGCGCCAATCAGCAATGCACTTAACGTTTCGGGCGGTTCACTCGTTTTCTCAAACGATACCGCTCATCCATGGGCGGTTGACAGCGAAACCTTTGCGGGCAGGACGGCTGCAAAATCAACTATCAACGGCATGGCGGGAACTTCAACAGGCATCAGGCTCAATGCCGGAACACTTCATGCAGGCGACAGGCTCAGTTTTGACTGGCTGGCAAGCAGCGAGGGCGGCACTTGGGACTATGCGGCCTTCATTGTCAACGGCAATGTTGAAGCAACGACGGGCGGCACCGACAACGATTGGGCGAACTTCATCTATACGGTGCCCGCAGACGGTGAATACATCTTTGAATGGACATATCAAAAGGACGGATCACGCGATCAGGGCGATGACTGCGTTTATGTTGACGAGGTGTGCATTCTTCCGGCTGTCGGCGTTTTGGGCGATGTTGACGGGGACGGAACCGTTACAATATCCGATGCTCTCATGATAATGCGCAATGCCATGCAGCTGCTTGAGTTCACTCCCGCACAGGCCGCAGCTGCGGACATGGACGGCGACGGACTTATCACCGTTGAAGATGCACTCACCGCACTCCGCGCGGCCATTACCGTGCGTTAACGAGTGCTTCCTCTCGCACTATACGGAGCAGCAGAGTTCGAAAAATTCCGTTAAACTGTATACCCGCGAAAAAATGCCGAAAATTTAGGCCTTTTTCGCAATAAGCAAATTGTTCGGAATGTTCCCGGGCAAAAGAAGCGGATGCACCAAAACGATGCACCCGCTTTTTTATGTATGTGTTTAATCAATTGTGCGGCTTTTTGTGTTCAGTGCCCAATGCTGCGTTTAAGCTTCATAATCATTATCCTGAGCAGCTTTCCGGGAAGGATCTGCCACAGAAGCGCACCTGCGGCAATCGCAAACAGCGTGAAAAATCTTATCTTGCCGTGGTCGCAATAAAGCAGTGCGCCCGCCGTAATGCCGATTGCAATTGCACCGAAAAGCGTATCCGCCGCCGCTGTCACAAATCGATTTCCCCTTATCCTTACCAATCTGAATAAATCATAAATGATGCCCGCTGCCAATCCGCACCAAAGACAGCACAAAAAAACAGGTATCTGGTTCAGGGTGTTCTGCATCCTGCACGTTTTACCTCCTTTCGCTTTCAGCCGTTTCGACATAAACTGCCCGCGGCTGTCGCGGGTTTATCTGAACATTCTTGAAAAAAACGAACCGCGCTGAACGGGAACATCATCATATTCAAAGGCAATAATTTGTCCTTCTATGATAACCTGTCCTTCATCAAGGTTCAACTTCGTAATATGGAGTTCGGTTCCCTCCACTGTAAGTCCTCCGCCCTCCGTCATAAGCACAACCATGCTTTCGTTGAAACTGCCGACATCCTTAACCCCTGTGATGCTTGCAAGCTCCCTGTTCTCAATATGCACGGAATGCGTGCGCAGCCTGAGCGTGCTCCCTTCGATACACGGTCTGTCATTCATTTTGTTTCTCCTCTCTCTTCTATATGTTTTTTACTGCCGAAACTGCGGCTTATCTGCCGACAGGCTTCGGAACAACACCGACAACTCAAGCTTTCCTTTTCGGAAAACATTGAACTGTTCATTGTTTTCTCGGGAGATCCGTAACCGGTCTCCCTCCTGTGTCCTTTACACTGTATGCATGCCTGCACGGCATTATGCTGACGCCGATGACTCGGCCGAAGTCTTTTCGGTATTAAGCAAACGTGTAGTTTTATAGCAAATAATCGATGTTTTATGTCAGTTTTCAATTCCGGTTATATCATTTACGATGCGCGCATAGGTGTTATAAAGAGCATTTATGCTGCAATTTTATCAATCTGTCCGCACTGTGACGGCGTTGGTTTTTCTTTGCCGTTGCATGTTTAAAAATATATTTTCGCTTTTTGAGTTTTTTTGTGGGGAAAAAGCAAAAACTTGTATCAAACGGCAAGATAACCCGCTCGGAACGGAAAAATTGCTCTTGACGAAAATGCATTTCGGGAGTATGATATGAATGCGAGATATTGGTATGCTGAATTGAAAACAGATTGAATTCTTAGCTCCGTTTTTCACGTTCGTCAGAGCTATTGGAATACGTCATACCATTGATATAAAAAGACTAAACTTTGTGTGAGGTAATACTATGACCAGAGAGCAGCTGCTCGAAAAAAGCTTGGAAAGCTTGCGCGAAATTGCAAAGGCTCAGGGCGTTAAATCTATTACTAAATATCGAAAAGCAGAACTTGTTGAGATTATTATGAACGGCGGCATTGTCGCCAGAAACCAGCCGATTTTCGGTGCTTACAGTCAACTCAGTCAAATGCCTGATCCCATTGCCGCCGCAAAAGCGAAGCAAGCTGCCAAAGCTGCAAAGGATGCAGGAACTCCCCCCGTTGTTTCCGAAACCTCGCAGCCCGCTGCCGGCACACAGCCCGCTGCCGCACCCTCGGAACCGCAGCCCGCTGCCGCCGCTGCAAAAGCAGTGTCGGAACAAATACCCGCTCCGACCCAAATACCCGCTCCGACCTTTGAAATGCCCAAGCCTTCTTCGGCTCCGCAGTTCCAGCCTGCCGCGCCGAAACGCATCACTGCCGATGCTTTGCAGGTTCGGCATGTAGTTCAAGTCGCCGAAGTCATATCCGCAGTCTTGAAACGCACAATTGCCAATCGAGACAACGTCTTTCCAGTCAAGCTTAAGTGATTCCAGGTTCTTGCATCCAAAGAACATGCTGCCTGGGATGGCAACAACGCTTCCCCTGAAAACAACCGCCTTTAGGTTGTCGCATCCGGTAAAGATGCATGACCTTCTTGTGATTGTAACGGATGACGGTATTGTCACGTGCGT
>OQWA01000626.1_pt1 | contig 10543 bp, 10 predicted proteins | sample 1691581 | NCBI WGS metagenome assembly OQWA01 (sample SAMN03418264, study PRJEB22391) | human gut metagenome | biome: human-gut; feature: organic feature; material: feces | host: Homo sapiens | place: Tanzania | collected 2013-01
CCGGCGAGGCTTTGCTTTTGACCACATAAAATGCCACAGACAGGTGTGGAACACATGGGGGATGTGGGTCACAAGATGTTAGGAAAGGAATTAAAATCGAGAGAAAATCGCCAAAAACGGCTAAAAAGTGTAGGATCAATTCCTGGGTACTTGCGTGATATTGCATATAAATTTGCGGGAGAAACTTGGAAACATCTTTCGTAGTAAACGGTACACCCAATAACCGCATATTGCCCCAAGTGTGTTCAAAATAATATCGTCAACAGCGGTGTTGCGCATAATGAAATACTGTGCAAACTCTATAAAAGTTGACATTCCAAAACCGATGATTGCAGATCGTTTCAATGTGGCATTTCGGAATAAAAGGGCGGAAAAAAATCCGTTAAATTGAGTCCTCTTCCCTTTCGTAGTTCTCGTAGCGCGTATAGCTGCGGTTGAAAAGAAGCGTTGTCGTCTCTTCGATCGGGCTCGTTCCCATCGAAAATGCGACTGTCACCATCTCCTACACCGGCGATCCCGAAAATACGCTGGATACCCTGACCACCGACAGCTCCGGTCAGACTCCCACCGTAGAGCTGCCCGCTCCGCCGCTGGATCTCTCCCTCGACCCGGACGCGCTGGTGCAGCCCTATGCCGAATACAATATCATGGTCACTGCGGAGGGTTTTGAGCCCGTCTATGTATCCGGCTCTGAAATTCTGGCTGACGAGCTTTCCCTGCAGCCCATCCGCATGAACCCTCTCGCCGTCACCGAGGAGGATGAGAAAATAGTCACGATTCCGGCACATACCCTCTGGGGCAAGTATCCGCCGAAAATACCCGAGGATGAAATCAAGCCGATGGCGGAAACCGGAGAGATCGTTCTGAGCCGGGTTGTCATCCCCGAATATGTTATCGTACATGACGGCGTCCCGAGCGATTCCACCGCGCCGAACTACTGGGTGCGCTATCGGGATTACATCAAGAACGTCGCCTCCTGTGAGATCTATTCCACATGGCCGGAAAGCGCCATCTACGCGAATGTCCTCGCCATACAGTCCTTTACTCTGAACAGGGTATATACGGAGTGGTACCGGAACCAGGGCTACGACTTTACCATCACCTCCTCGACCGCCTACGACCAGAAATGGGTCTACGGCAGAAATATTTACGAGAACATCGACTATCTCGTCGATACCATTTTTGCCAACTATCTGTCCCGCCCCGGTGTGCGCCAGCCGATTTTCACCTCCTACTGCGACGGAAACAGAGTCACTTGTTCCGGTTTAAGCCAGTGGGGCTCGAAGTATCTGGGTGACGAGGGCTATTCCGCCATCGAAATCATCCGCTATTATTTCGGAAATGATATGTATATCAACTCTGCCGACTTCATCTCCGGTGTGCCCTCCTCCTGGCCCGGCTACGATCTCGGAATCGGTGCCTCCGGCGACAAGGTCAGACAGCTCCAGAACCAGCTGAACCGCATTGCACGCAACTATCCGGCAATACCGACTCTCACAGCCGACGGTATTTACGGCCCCGCAACGGCGGAAGCCGTCCGCATTTTCCAGAAGATCTTCAATCTGCCCCAGACCGGCGTGACCGACTATGCCACCTGGTACAAGATTTCGGATATCTATGTCGGCGTGTCGAGAATTGCCGAACCCGGCTGAATATGCCGTTTGAAAAGGGCATCCGGATGTCCCGAATGCCCTTTCCTTATCTTTCAACACTCATCGTTTTGCTTCTTATTTCATTTTTTCCTGCGCCTTTAACAATGCCAGCCTTTTCTCAAACATTGTCCTTACTGCATCATCCGTAAAACATGTCAAGTCTACTTCCTGTATCTGGTTCAATCCGATTGACTTCACGGCTTCTATTGCAGCTTCCTTTTGTGTCATCCTTGCAGAAACCGTCAGACAGTTTGCCCCCTCCAGCGTATCATACGCCTGGAATGTTTTGTTAAAATCCATCAAGTCATAAAGCCGAATCGGCTGATTGGTGGTATTATCTACAAGCAATCCCCAGTTTCCCCAGTGCCTGTCTGTATTCCCGACTAAGTAATCTATGATATTCATCATATAATAGGAATAGCCATCCAACTGCAAAATATATTCCATGGTGTCTATCCCGCGATTGACTGCATAAACTTGAAAATATTCCATAGGAACAATACTTTGGCTCAAGGAAGTGATAATTTTGCTGACAGATACCTTCTGCCCGTCATAAAAGGATTCTTCATATTCCACTTGATTCACATGGAAACACCTTGCTATCTTGCTCGCCAGAAGCTCATGCTCCACAGGTTCCAAGCCACCATCCTTCATCAGCCAGAAGCCATCCTGTTTTCTGATCCATGCCTTCGGATAGCAGCCCTGTGTTCCCAAATCATCCGCTATCAGGTGTCTGTTCTGTATGGTCATCTGCCTGCCTCTGAGCGAGACATCCACAAAAGCCGACTCCAGATGATTTTCAAACAGGTTCAGTTCTGAAAAGAGGTGCTGCTCACTTTTTTCTTTGGTCCAGAAAATATCCATGAGGGACAAACAGTGATAAGATAAAGCTATCTGCGCCCGCTCTTTGTCTGTAGCCGATTGCGTCGCGCCGATACTATTCAAAATCTCTTTGGCATATTCCCTGTCCAGCGTCAGTATGCGGGAAGCACACCAGTGGTAAAAGTTATCCAGATTTTGTATCCTGCCATCTATATCCTCTTCGAGGACCTGCTCCAAATATAAATTGTATGGCAGCATTTCTTCCATGTAGATATTACAGATACCATTCCTGCAAACAGATGCCACTTTTTGATTGCCGTGCATAATTTCATATTCCTGCCAGTCGGCACGAAGTATCTCCATGCTTGTCACCTTCTTTCCAGTTTTACAAATAGAGTGCACCGATAAATCAGGTAATCTGCACACCTCCACTTGCTCCGTACCTATAGAGTAGATGGGCATTGCTATGCACATAATCGTCAAACTTTTCCCTCATACTCTCAGATACTTTTTCTATCTACATTATCCAAGCTTTATAACAGTCTCAGAAAATACTCGTCATCCCCCTCAAAAACGCCCGTCTTTTTAAAGCCATGTCTTTCATAAAACCGTGCAGCCCTGAAATTATCCTTATGGCATCCTAAGGCGATTGATCTTTTCCCGAAATCTTCATATACACACGCGATCGCCTTTTCCAGTATTTCACCGCCAAGTCCTTTATTTCTGTACGCTCTATCCAGCACAAATCCCATCAGTCTGTAAAAAGGCTCTTTCCTCATTTCCTCCGGATCTGTGTCCCACGGAATCGCCTCTCCCAATAACAGCAGCCCAATATACCGTTCACCCGTTTTTACAAGAAAGGTATGTCCGATGCAATGATTTTCAACGCCGTACTCCGTTATTTCCATCAATGTATCCACCGTATCGACAAATGCCTCCGGTATATCGTCCCTGTCTATTTCACACGCATATTGATAATTGGACCGCGTTAATTCTTCTAATGTCAGTGTCATTATCTTTCACCACTCATCGTTTTGTTTCTTATTCCGTTTTTCCTGCGTTTTTAACAATGCCAACCTTTTCTCAAACATCGCCCTTACCATTTTACTGACAGATACCTTCTGTCCATCATAAAAGGTTTCTTCATACTCCACTTGCTCCGTACTTATAGAATAAATGAGCATTGCTATGCATATAATTGTCAAACTTTTTCATTTCTTCGTCTGAGAAACCTTCTTTAATCAACCATGTATAAGAGGGCAACTGACATCTTGCCGTATCAAAGCCATTTGCGGTAGGTCTTTCAAAGTGAACTTCAACCTTCTGTATGCCATCTTCCTCAAATACCTGTGTATGCACTATCTCTGTACCATCAGCCAACGTCATGTAAGGATATATCATATATTTCACTCCCTTCTTATAAATAAAATGTATCACTGCCACTTTACACTTGTCACCAATTATGAATCAATTATATCATACATCCGTTCCATAGTCATTATACATGCTGAATTTCTCATGTTTCAAAGCCCTACCCATCAATAGGCCGTCCTATCCTTCCTTGCCACGCAAGGAAAGGGCATCCGGATGTCCCGAATGCCCTTTCCTTACATCTTAAAATTATTCGCTTGTTATCAATGCCTGGAGTTCCAGTGTCGTCTGGTTCAAAGCTTCAACGTTCTGGTTGATCTCTGTCACATTCCTCGCATTGCTCACTACCATCTGGGCGATCTGCCGGAATTGCTCATTCTGGTGGCTGAACTGCTCCAGCACATTCTTATTCTTATCCGAGTTGGCTACCAGAAGTTTTTCCTGTATTGCGTTTAACTTCTCAATGGATCGGATGCTCTCAAAGGATTCCTTCACAAGCTCTATCATCTGCCAGATAGATTCCACCGTGTCCGCGAGTACTCTGCTCTGCTCCTGTATCTTCTCACTGCTGATTCCGACCTGCGCAGATGTCTCCTTTGTGTCCTCATTGACAGCATCGATCACATTCTGAATCTCATCCAGAAGTCCCTTGGTATTGTTGGAAAGATTCTGTATCTCTCCGACGACAACTGAAAAGCCCCTTCCGGCCTCGCCTGCGCGTGCGGCCTCTATCGATGCATTCAGCGCCAGCAGATTCGTCGAATTGGCAATCTTAGCGATCGCAGACATGGTCTCCTGAATCTGTTCCGTTCTGGTTACCAGCTTGCTGATTGTCTCCACAGCATTTTCATTTACGTTCATAACATTTTTATTGACTTCTACGAGACGCTTCAGCTCATTTTCATTCGCTACCGCCAGCTTCTCCGTGATCGCGTTGAGCTGTTCCAGCGAAGCGCTCTCTGACTCAACCTGCTCCATGATACCGGTAGAATTATCCGCCAGCGTATGTACTGCACTCTCCGACTTGTCAAGGATCAGCTTCATCCGGTTATTGTTCTTTGCCAGCTCCTTTTTCTTGGCATTGATGAGGAACTTTTCTATGAGATATACCAGCAGGCACATTCCAAATGCACCAAGTGCTACCGCCGCACACATGATTACCACATTAGATACAAAGGTCTCGTTCTTTTCTGGCAAGGCAATCTCCATATGTATAATCATCTGCGCGACCATAAACAAAAGACTGGTCAATGTCAAGGTAACTTGGAATTTGAAATCAATTAAAAGACCTGCTAGCACAAAAAAAAACAAATATTCCCCACATTGTCTTTCCTGGGAAGAAAATATACAGTATATTCGTCTGAACCATTAAAACACCAAACATAATATTCTTGGTCTGTCGTATTTTACTTTTCAGCATTCCCTGACGCTTGATAACAAAGACACAGATGACCGTATAAATTACACAAATTAAAATGTAAATCGCCCATGTGCTCCACCTGACAAAATCTGCTACCCCTATCAGTTTTAATCCGGCATAACTCACGCCAGCTGCCGCACATGACGCTGCAAGCAAGATCAACACCAATTTGTATACATGATCCATGTACTCTTCAATAATAGTCTTTTGTTCCACTTTCTTCTGCCTCCTGTGTTCCACATTTGCTGTCTTTGTAAACTGTCTGTCCAATTCAGTGTAACACATTCGGCTCTTTTTCTGCAACATTCAATTTAAAACATACGTTTCGCCAACGGTAATGAACTCTTTTGCCAGCTTAGCCAACTATTTCCAGCGCTTGTCTGATTCCTTCCACAACTCTCTGCCATTCGCTGTCCATGTCAGGATATTCCTTCTCGACTCCGGCAATATCCTGCTCTCTGCCCGCAAGCTCCAGCGAATAAAATTTTTCACCCAACTCTGCCGCGCCGATGCCCCGCGCCTCGCCCTTCATACCGTGACAGGCAGAGACCCATTGTTTCCAGAGTCCTTCTGTTTCCGGCTGTGCAGCCTTTTCCTGTTCTTTGAGCTGCTGGAGAACATTCGTCAATCGTTTTTTCTGTTTTTCCTGTTCACCGGCAAACAACTCCAGCAATCTGCGGTAGAATGCTTCATCCGCATCCGCATAGCGTATGCCGTCCTCCGTATTCATGCCCGCATGTTCCAGAATCTGCAGCCAACTGTCCTCCTGTCCGGCTGTCTCCACCGCCGAGGCCTCTCCTTCTACCGACGCCTCTTCCTCTGCCGCCTGTTCCGTATCTGCCACAGTTTCTTCCCCTGTCGTCTTCTGCCCGGCATCGTCGGACTTCAGAAAGCTTATCAGCAGCCGCTCCAAACGCTTCGGTTCAACCGGCTTCGCCAGATAACCCGCAAAGCCCTCCGCCAGATACATCTGCTCTGCCTCTCTTCCCGCATTGGCAGTCAGTGCAATGACCGGCGTTTCCCGGTTTTTCCCGTCTGCATCCTCCCGGATGCGATGCAGAGTTTCTATTCCGTCCAGATCAGGCATCATATGATCCAGCAAAATGAGATCGTATTTTTTCTTCCTGCAGATCTCCAGCGCGCACCTGCCTCCCGGCGCCGTCTCCACAACGGCTTTCGTCCGCCTCAACAGTTGCTTTATCACCATCAGATTCCGCTCGTTATCATCCACGGCAAGAATATGCTTTGTATGGAGATCCGGTAACTGCCCGCTCTCCTCAGACGTCTGCTCCTGCTCCTTTCTCTCCTCTCTCCACGCTGACATTTCCTCCGACGTCGCTTCCGCCCATGGCAGAAGAATCGTAAATCTGCTTCCCTGCCCAAGCGTGCTTTCGACTGTCAGGCTTCCCCCCATCGCCTCTGTCAGCTGTTTCACAATCGCCAGTCCGAGACCGATACCCGCCTTTCTGCCGATGTTGCTTCCACGCTCAAAGATTTCAAAGATCCGGTCAAGTTCCTCCTTCGGAATTCCTATGCCGCTGTCGCTGACCGTCAAAGCGAGCTGCCGTTTTCCGTTCTCCGTCCTTCCCTCTGCCCTCAAGCCCACAAAGCCCTTATCCGTATACTTTATGGAATTGGACAGCAGGTTCGTGATTACCTGAAGCAGACGCACCGAATCTCCGACCTGACAGCCCCTGTCTCCTTTCAGCTCCTCCGCTATCTCAACGTCAAGCGCCAGTTCCTTTCTCTCCGCCTGCGGCCGCATAAGCTCCTCTGCCTTTTCCAGAATATCTTCTATTTTATAAGGAGTCCTCGAAACGACAAGTCTTCCGCTTTCCAGTCTGGAAGCGTCCAGCACCTCGTCGATCAAAGCCATCATGTGCGCCCCTGCTCCGGCAACCTCACGCGCGTAATTTCTGATCTCCTCCTCTGCGCTCTCGCGGATAATCATTTCGTTCATTCCGAGCATGGTGTTCATCGGAGTACGGAGCTCATGGCTGACCTTCATCAGAAACTGCGTTTTCGCCTCGTCCGCCTCCTTCAGCTTCTGCATCGCATGCAGCTGCTGCGTCTGATTGATAAACCAGAGCATATGGCCGTTCTTCTCGCCGTTTTCGATAATATCCTCAACACGCAGTTCATAGACGGTATTTCCCCGGTATACCAACGGTTCCTTCCGCCCCATCAGGGAGGTAATCTCAGGATAATTTCCTATATTGCGGTTTGTGCGGATGTCCGCAAACAGCTCGTCCATCCTGTGATTTGCGAAGATAATCATATCCTCCCCGTCCAGTATAATCAGTCCTTCATTTCCATGGTTGAACGCATTGTCAACCGCCGCGTGCAGCGAACCGAAGTAGCGGTACTTCAGCATCGCCATCATCATGCAGAACATTGTGACGGTCATTGCGATCACGACAGGATTATAGCTGCCGAAAACGCCGATCCCCTTTAAGAAAAGCTCCAGCGTCAGGGCACCGATTCCCGCGGCAATATAAAGAATCCGCTTTCTCTGCACCGGAGAACTTCTCCGGTATCTGACGGCACACAGAACCAGAATTGCCAGAATATCCGTAAAAAGCTGTATGTAATGCAAATACCAGAGGACTCCGCCCTCGACTTCGATCCTGTTATATAATCCGTCCGTCAGAATTTCCATCGAGGAATAGAAAAAGGGATGTTTCTCCGCGGTGAAAATCCCCACGAGCACAAGGGTACTGCACAGCCCCTGCACACCATAGATCCACGCCGGAATGGAAAACCTTGCAAATACGGAAACAAACCACAGAAGCGCCATCAGAAAGCCTGCCTGTCCGACATATTGGACACAAAGTCCGGACAGCGCTTCCCCGACCGTGTCCGAGTGCATCAGTTCAAGCTGGAGCCCGATCACGAAAATGATCGTAAAGACATTATAGAGAATAAACGCCATCTGTGCCTTCGACGGCTGCTGGTTCAGAATGACGACCAGCATGAAAAGCATCAGCAAAATAGCCACAACATCCACAGTTTCCAAAATAAACAGCATTTCCGTCCCCCCTCCAGAGCAGAACTTCTAATTCTATATCCGCTCAAATCATTATTCCCATATATCGTCAGCCATATTGTATTGATAAAACTTTGTTCCGTCCTTTGATACGGCATAAATACCCAGAAGCCGTCCCGCCATTTCCCCGTTGATATTTTCATCCTCAGAATATCTCAACTCAAATGTGTAGCCTGCAAGATCTCCGTTGTCGGGAACGCCCAGCTCTTTTCTTCCTGCATTTAATATTGTATTGAATGTACCGTGAACAATACAGCGCAGCCTAAGGCAGCAAACATTGCAAACGCAGTAGGTATATTCGCAGAGGTTGACCTTTCAAGAATACAGACAAGACACGATCAGGGCTGGGTAGACGTTATAATGGACGATCTCGATGAGATTTTTAAACTGGCAGACGAAAAACGCGCTGCAAAAGAGTCAATATCAATAGCATATCACGGCAATATCGTTGATCTGCTTGAAGCCGCAGTTGCAAAGAACTTCAAAATAGAGCTTCTTTCAGACCAGACTTCATGCCACAATGTATATAACGGAGGCTACTGCCCTGCAGGACTTACTTTTGAGCAGAGAACCGAGCTTCTGCATGAGGACAGAGATGAATTCTGCCGCAGGGTAGACGAAACTCTCCACAGACATTACAAGGCAATCAGAGCCCTGACAGAGCGCGGCACATATTTCTTTGACTACGGCAACTCCTTTATGAAGGCTATGTATGATGCAGGCATCAAAGAAATTTCAAAGAACGGCTACGACGACAAGGACGGATTTATCTGGCCGTCATATGTAGAGGATATTATGGGACCTGTACTGTTTGACTACGGCTACGGACCTTTCAGATGGGTATGCCTGTCAGGAAAGCCTGAGGATCTTGACGCTACAGACAAGGCTGCAATGGACTGCATAGATCCTGACAGAAGAGCTCAGGACAGAGATAACTGGGTATGGATCAGAGACGCCAAGGAAAACAAGCTGGTAGTAGGAACACAGGCAAGAATACTTTATCAGGATGCTGAGGGCAGAACCAGCATAGCGCTTGCATTCAACAAGCTGGTAAGAGAGGGCAAGATAGGCCCTGTAATGATGGGAAGAGATCACCACGACGTATCGGGTACAGACTCACCGTTCAGAGAAACATCAAACATCAAGGACGGCTCAAATGTAATGGCAGATATGGCTGTTCAGTGCTTTGCGGGCAATGCCGCAAGAGGCATGTCACTCTGCGCGCTCCACAACGGCGGCGGAGTTGGCATAGGCAAGGCTATCAACGGCGGTTTCGGACTGCTGCTTGACGGTTCAGAGAGAACAGACAATATTATTAAATCCGCAATGATGTGGGACGTAATGGTCAGAGTATGCGTCCGAAGATTTGGCAGTTACCTAATGCTATGAAGACAGAGCTGGGGAGTTATAGCTCCAGCTCTAATGTAATCAACCGCAATTAATAAAACCCTTCCTATGATACAGATTTCCTACAAAAAAATTAGCAAAATAAGCAATAAATATTCCTCGGCGAAAGCCCAATGTCAGTAAGTTAAGCTGACAAATCCTCCTACCCTCAGAAATGAGAGGGTAGGAGGATTTTTTTCGTAATAATTCAAAACAGGGCTTGACAAAAGCATCATTTCGTGCGGCCATTTTGCTAACTTCGGTTAGCAAAATGGCCTTTGTAGTTAGAAACGTGTCCCGACACGCCAAACTACGAGGAGGCTTACTTTATGAGTCCAAAAACCGTAAAAAAAGCACTGAAAGATGCAATTCAAGCTATGACAGACTACAAATGGCTCTTCTCCGCAAGACCCGGCAAAGACAATACCAGGAACAGGAAGTTTCCCTTTCAAAAAGTGATTCCCTTCATCCTGGCCTTTAGAGGCGGAACGCTTAACCACGAAATTATGGATTTCTTTGGCTTGGATCCCTTTACAGGAACTTCTTCTGCTTTTATCCAACGACGATCTACAATCCTTCCAGAGGCGTTTGAATCCCTATTCCATGACTTCTCCAGAAGTGTCGACGAAAACAAGCTGTACAGAGGCATCCGTCTTCTTGCCGTTGACGGCTCCGATTTGCAGACGGTGCATTTCGCCTTTGGGTAGTAGTCATTCAGAACGATGACGCCTTCTACGATTTCCTCTTCCGACATATTTTCCTTTGCGTCAATCCAGTTGTGTCCGTTGTTCCACGACAACGGGAGCATAAGATGTCGTTCCACGATGCCTGTCTTGACGATTTCAG
>OQWA01000628.1_pt1 | contig 10537 bp, 7 predicted proteins | sample 1691581 | NCBI WGS metagenome assembly OQWA01 (sample SAMN03418264, study PRJEB22391) | human gut metagenome | biome: human-gut; feature: organic feature; material: feces | host: Homo sapiens | place: Tanzania | collected 2013-01
GGACAAGACATCAGTGTCGGGCCAGTGGAAGGAAACTGTGGCAGAACAGTAGGTGACATTCCTGATTCACGTTCATCAACTTTGGTGCGTGGCATTGTCGTTTCAGATCCAAGAGGCTATTATTCCGGGTGAAAAAATGGTGGCGCCGGATTCTCTCCGCCTCCTCCACTTTGGCTTTCATTTCAGATTCGGATTGAGCGGCAAGAGCGTCATCCGCGAGTTTGTAGCAAATGGCAAGCATCCCGGAGAAGACGGCGGCCTGCCAGGTTGCGCCGAATCCTTCGCACGTCACATGAGAAACCGCGCGGAACTGATCGCGCGCACGATTCCCGGATGCCAGACGGACAGTTCGTCCAACTCCTTGCGCAACGCGGCGTTCTTCTCGACCTCCTGTTTGAGACGGCCTGCCTCAACCTTTTCGGTCTGAAGTTGCTTCTGCGCTTCTTCGTAGAGCGCCTTGTAGTCAGGCGCACCACCGTTGTCGGCACCTGCGGCGTTTCCGCCGGGCAGTTCTCGACGACGACCGAAAAATATTCCAACAATCTCACTTTCCAGAACGAGTTTTATACAAGACAAATCGAAAAATACTTTGACGATCTCTCGATGATGGGCGAAATGCTTGCCGCCGACTCTTCGGCGATAATCAACGCGTATCTGTTAGAAAACAAGATTACTTTCGGCAATCTGGACAACTCACGGGCGCATACCGAAGGCGTGCAGAAAGCCCTTTTGCCGAAACTCAGAGAAGAACTGCTGAAAGCCGACGCCTCGGGCGCGTTTATTATGATGGACGCAACCGTAAACTCCGGCGCTACAAACGCCGACAAATTCAGAACCGGGCTGTACTTCCAGCGCAGTACCCTCGACCGCACGGACGAAACGTTGCTTATGTACAGAGGAAACTCGGATCTCGGCAGGCAAAACGGCATAATGCCGCATCGTAAATGGCGGTTGGAATTTAATTCCGAATCGGTGACGGAAATAAAAGACATCTTCGGCAAACCCGTAAAAGATAAAAGTCCGCTGCTGTCCGACGTTTATGCGCTTGACGGCACAAGCGACAGTGCGATGGCTTATATCACCCCGATTTTCGGCACGGACAACACGTTTTACGGAATCTGCGGCTTTGAAATCTCCAACACCTACTTCAAGGACTACTTCGCCCAGCCGACAAGGTTGGATCAATTAACCTGCACTTTTTCAAAAACTTCAAAAGACAGCAAAATCGACTGCGAAAATATCTTTTGGACGGGCGTTCTCGGCGGCTATTCCCTGAAACCGAGCGGCACTCTCTCTCCGAAAATAATTAAAAACAACCTTACCGAACTTAGCGGCGAAACAAATTTCGTCGCCGTCACGAAAACGATTTCGATATGCGATACGGCATACTCCCTTTGTGGTAATGCAGCCGAAAAGCGGCTTTGACAAAACCATTGCGGTCAACGCAACGAGAATCGTTTTGGTATGCTTCTTGTTGGTGTTCGCCGCCGTCGTGCTTTCGGTTGTATTCTCACGAAAATTCGTCGCGCCGGTGATAAAAAATCTGGAACAAATCCGCAAGCAGGAGCACGCCGAAAACAACTCCGACATTATCGAAATCGACGACTTGTTCGTGTACCTTGCCGAACAGGATAAACTGCGCGATCTCGAAACGGATAAGCTGAAACGCCGGAACGAGGAACTTGCAAGCGTCACCGAAAACCAGACCGCCGAAATCGGCAAGCGACAAGCCGAAATCGAAAGGCTTGCGTATTCCCGCAAAAACGAAATCGATCCGGACAACTACGAGGCGTTCAAAGCCGGGCTGAAAGAACTCACGAAAACTGAAAGAACGATTTTCGACTTGTATATTGACGGCAAGTCCGCAAACGAAATCGCCGACGTCCTTAATATCCGCGAAAGCACGCTCAAATTCCACAACCATAACATTTTGGAAAAACTCGGCGTGTCGTCACGCAAACATATGCTGCGCTACGCAACTCTGCTCAGAAAGGAGTCGCAGGAACAGTAATTCGGAACCTCGTTAAAAACAACTTGTTTTCTTGCATAAAAAAGACAGCCCGCGGGCTGTCTTTTTTTGTTTTTGTTTTTTGTCCTGTTCTTGCAATAATAGGCTTTCATCGCGTAATTTTAACCGATAAACAGCATTTTTTTGCCGTTTAAGACTTTAATAAAATTATCGTTTTTCTTTGCCGTACGGCGGCATATAATCCCTTTTCGTCACAAAAAAAGGACTTGCAAAAGCAAGTCCCCTTTCCTTCTTTTTATTACAGTTTGTTGCCGCAGTTATTGCAGTATGCGCTGTCGGCGGAATTATTTTCGCCGCAGTTGTCGCAGGTCTTTGCAAGCGGCTTTCCGCACGCCTTGCAGAACTTCGCGTCAGCGTCGTTCAACGCGCCGCATTCGCACCTGACGCCGCTTTCGGTTTTTGCCGCTTTCACGACGTTTTGTATTGCCGGCGCGATTTCCGAACTTGCCTCGTTAATGACGGGCACACTTTCGTTTTTGGAATACGTGGCAATTTCGCGGCGGAACGCAAAGGTGAGAAGCCCTGCCCCGATACCCAGCATGGGAAGCCCTATAAACGCCAGGAAGAAGAGTTTGGGCATTCCTTTGTCGGGATTACCGACCGTTATAAAAAAGTCGATAAACGCCGCCAGTGTCAGCACCGCCCCGACAATCACCAGGACAAGTCCCGCGATCTTCAACTTTTTTTTCAGTTTTTCGTGTTTTTCAAAATTGTTTTCGTTTTGCATAATGACTCCGAAAGTTGTTTTATTGATTATATAATATCATAAGTTTCTTGGTTTTACAATACTAATTTTTGAGATTATCCTGCGGTTGTTTTTTCTTTCAAAAAACCCGATAAAAAAACCTTCGGTTGCCCGAAGGTTTTTGATTGTTTTGTCTTAGTCTTTTACGCCAAGCGATTTTTTGAGTTCTTTCACTGTCTTTTCCCAGGCTTTCTTATTCCTTGAAATCGAGTTGTCTTTGTTTGCTGCGATTGCGTTCTGAGCGGCAATCTGATAACGTGCCTCGGTATTTTTGGATTTAAGATCTTGGACAATGACGTCACGGAGCTTTTTATCGTTGTCGTTGTCGTCGTCTTTGCGGCCGTAGTAAACGATGTAGTCAAGGGGAATAAGGTCGTCCGCTACGCCCGAAACGGTCGTGTCGTAAGGAATGTAACTTACGAACATGAAGTGAATGCCGTAGTCGGTGACGCACCAGCCGTATGAACCGAGACCGTTATTTACAAGTTCTCTGCCCTTTTTCGAAAATTCTTCGACGTAAGTTGTATCGGTTTCGTGGGGCGAGATAAGGTATCCGTTGCCGTTTCCGGTGATTGCGTTATTGCTGCTTGTGTTGTACATACCGGGGTCGTCGTTGTACATATAAACGTACTGCGTCGCGATTTCGCGTTTTTTCTCAAACGTATTATTTTCCGGGTCTTCGAGTTTCGTCGTGAGTTCGTTGATTACATCCATTACGTTGTACTTCTTGATAATGCCGTCGCTATCGACCTCGTAAGGACGGGCGTTGCATTTTTCTTTCGTGCAGTACTTGTTGGGGTCCTTGTTGTCTTTTTGTGCTTTTTCGCAATCTTCGCAGACTTCGTCGGGATCGTAATCGAGATTCGACTTCATAACCTCGATTTTTTCCGCAAGTTGTGCGCGATACTTTTCGACGATTGTTTTGTCGGGTTGTCCCGCCGTGAAGTTTTTAAGCTCGGTCGATTGCTCGTCGCTGAACTTAAAGAGAATGTTGAAAACGTAGCCGTAGCCGTGTTCCGACGTCGGATGATAAACGGTGTTTGTCAGGGACGACGAGATTGCGGCTTTGTAATTCGCTTCCGTTTCGATGTTGAATTTTTCCTTGTTGAGCGAAACGTATCTGTCGTATTCAGCCTGTATTGCGGTGTCTTTGGGGTTGAAATCCTTGACGAGTTCTCTCTTATACTTCGAGATAAGCTGGGTTTCGTACGCGCTATTAAGGTAATAGTCATAGGACTTGTAGTTGTCTGCAAGTTGTTTTTTGAGTTCGTTCAATGCCTTGTCGACGTAATCGACCTTACCTTCGACCTTGTTAAGTTCTTCCCATTCTTTTGCGGTGAACAAATCTTTTTTCGCCTTTTCAAAGAATTTGATTTCGGCGTCTTCGGGCTTTAACTCCGCATTGTAATTGACTTCCGCTTCCTTTTTGGCGGGACGTGTGGGACGCGCGGCGATTTTGTCGGTTTCGTCGACTTTATCGTCGTCTTTCGTATCGTCTGTCGTGTCGTCGGTGGAGTTTGCCTCTTTCCAGAGTTCCTCAAACACCTGCTTATACCACTTTGACATGGATTCGTTCGCGCTCTTTACCGCTTCGTTTCTCTCAACGGCGTTCAGCAGGTCGACAACCGCGGTGGTGTTTGCGACGCGCTCGATTTTTGCGATTTCGTCACGGACGTAAAGGATAAGCAACTTGCGCTGGGCAAGCGAATCCAAAATAGCATCAGCCGTTTCGTCGACGGTGTATCCGTAATAGTAAACGTAATAGTAGGCAAGTGAGTTGAACGACTCGTTAAACTCGCCCTTCGTGACGGTGGACGTAAGCCCTGCGTATTTCACGGTGGCAAGCGCTTGGTTGTAGTCGCGCTCCTCATTCTTCGTGATAACGTCGCAACCCGCAAACACGGTAATCGCGATAATCGTCACAAGTATAACTGCCAAGAATTTCTTAATATTCATCATAGACTCCTTGCGGAATTATATATAATAATAAAAACCGTACACCATATTATATAAGATTACCTTAAATTAGGCAAACGTTTTTATATATTTTCCTTTTTATCGTTTTTTTGTTTTTCACGCGGGAAATTTCACGATTTTTGCGTGATCAGCAAAAAGTTTATCATCTTTTCGACAACCTGTTCGACCGTCAGCCCTTTTGTGTTGAACAACAGTTGCGGGGGTACGGTCGCCGTCAGCACGACGTCTTCGGTAAGTTTTGCCACGGCGGAAAGCAGGTTTTGCTCCTTAAAAACGTTCGCGTCGCGGAACACGAATGCCGCGCCTTTTTTCGTCGCGACGATTTTTTCGACGTCGTATTCGCCCGCAAGACTTTTTAAAAGCGCGATGTCGATAAGGTTTTTAAGCGGCGCGGACACAGGGCCGTATACGTCGGACAGCGCCGCGATAAGTTCGTCCCTTTCTTTCACGCTCGTAACTTCCGAAATGCGCTTGTATACCCTGATTTTGTCGCCGTCGCCCACGTAGTCTTCGGGGACGTATGCGTCGACGTCGATTTTGATAAGCACGTTGTTTTCTTTCTTTACGCCGCCGTTTTTGATTTCTTCCACGGTTTCTTTCAGAATCTTGCTGTACAGTTCATAGCCGACCTTTTCGATATGGCCGTGCTGTTCCGCGCCGAGGAAAGTTCCCGCGCCCCTTATTTCAAGGTCGCGCAGCGATATTTTGAATCCGCTGCCGAAGTCGCTGTATTCGGTAAGCGCGGTAAGGCGTTTTACGGCGTCGTCGGTCAGGACTTTGTTAAGCCGCGTCGTGAAATATGCGTGGGCAAGCGCGCCGCTTCTGCCGACTCTGCCCCTTAACTGATACAAAGTCGAAAGCCCGAATCTGTCGGCGTCGATGACGAAAAGCGTGTTCGCGTCGGGAAGGTCGATGCCGTTTTCGATAATCGTCGTTGCGATAAGCACGTCCGCTTCCCTTTGATAAAACGACGTCATTCGTCTGTCAAGTTCACCCGCGCCCATCTGACCGTGTGCTACCATCACCCTTGCTTTTCCGTCAACGAGTTTCCTGACCTTTTCGGCAAACGCCTCGATGGTTTCGACGTAGTTGTAAAGGATAAATACCTGTCCGCCGCGGCTCACTTCGCGCATGACGGCGTCTTTCAACAGCCCGTCGCTGTATTCGACGACGTAGTTTTGCACGGGCAAACGGTTTTTCGGCGGGGTTTCCAGAAGACTTATGTCGCGGACTCCGCTCAGCGCGAGATTCAAAGTTCTCGGGATCGGCGTTGCGGTAAGCGTTAAAACGTTGACGTCCTTTTTCACCGTTTTCAGTTTTTCCTTGTGCTCCACGCCGAAACGCTGCTCTTCGTCAAGAATTAAAAGCCCGAGATCGTGGAACGCGACGTCTTTCGACAGTATGCGGTGCGTGCCGACGACGATACTTACCACGCCGTCTTCGATTTCTTTGAGCGAGCGGTCGATTTCCTTGTCCGATTGAAGCCTTGATAAAAGTACCGTCTTTATCCCGAATCCCTGCAACCTTGCGTTTAAGGTGTTGAAATGCTGTTTTGCAAGGATTGTCGTCGGGGCAAGAATCGCGACTTGCTTGTTGTCCATGACCGTTTTGAACGCCGCGCGGAACGACACTTCCGTTTTGCCGTAGCCGACGTCGCCGCAGACAAGCCTGTCCATCACGCGCCCTTTTTCCATATCGTCCTTGATTTCGCGGACGGCGCGATCCTGGTCGTCGGTCAGGTCGTATTCGAAATTTTCCTCGAATTCGCGCTGCCACGGCGTATCGGGGGAATATTTATATCCTTTTTGCTTTTCGCGTTCCTGATAAAGTTTCAGCAGATCGAAGGCAAGTTTACGTATCGACGCCTTCGCTTTTTCTTTGGTTTTTTTGAATTCGTCGCCGCCGAGTTTATTGAGTTTCGGCGTTTCTCCGCCCGAAAACTTCGTCAGCATATCCATCTGGTCGATGGGCACGAAAAGTTTTCCGCCGTCGCGGTAACGAAGCACGACGTAATCGCGCGTTATCCCGTTGACGGTGATGCGATCGGAGCCTTCGCAAACGCCGATTCCGTATTGCTCGTGAACAACGTAATCTCCCGTTTTTAACTGGATAAACCCCGTTTTTGGTTTGCTTAACTCTGTTTTCTGTCCGATTTTGCCAAAAAGTTCGTCCATTCCGAGGACGACGAGTTTTGCCTGATGATATATAAATCCGACGCGTATCGGGGCTTTTGTCGCAATGATTTTACTGCGTGAAAAATCTTCGTCGCACTCTGCGTAAATATCGTTTTCTTTGAGCGATTTCGACACGTTTTTCGCGCGGTTTTCGTCGCCGCAGCAAAGCATAACTTTGTAGCCCGTCGCATTGAAATTTTTGACGTCGGTGTAAAGCACGTTGCGGTCAAGATAATACTTTGCGGGCTGCTGCGATTTGAGCGTATATACGGCGCTTGACTCGAACACGGGATTGAGCGCGGTCAACTGCTGAAAAGCAAGCCGCTTCATCACCCTTATATACGTCAGCGCGTATGCGCGCGTCAGAATCGACTCCTTATGAATCGGCAGTACTTCGCCGCTTTCGACAAGGCTTTTTACCCTTGACGAGTGTTCCTTTTCGATAAGTTCCAACTTATCGTACAAAAGTTTCGGCTCGTCCACGATAATCGTCGCGTCGCGCGGAAGATAATCGAAAATCACGCTTCGCTCGTCTATAAACGGCGTTATCCACACAAGGTTTCTGTCTGTCGGATTAAGTTCGAGCCTGCCGATGACGTCGTCGATTACGTCGTTCGCTCCGCCGTTTGTCGTGCGGTGTTTTTTGATTTTTCCGATGATTTTGTCGGCTTCGTCACGGGTGATGAGTACGTCGGTTGCCGGCGACAGCATGACGTGTCCGATTTCTTTCACGCTTTCCATCGTCTCCGGGCGGAAAAATTTTATGCTTTCGACAAGGTCGTCAAAATAACTTATCCTTATCGGGTATTCGCTTGCAAGTGGATATACGTCCAGAACGTCGCCGCGCAATGAAAACTCGCCGCGGTCGGACATGCTTTCGACGCGGGTATAACCCATCGACACAAGTTTGTTCGCGACTTTTTCGGGCGCGTACTCTTCTTCTTTCATAAGGGTAACGTGCGCCGCCCTGAACGCATCGACGTTGGGATAATACTGCAAAAGCGCCTCGGCGGGGATAACCGCGATTTCCGCTTTGTTTTGTATGAGGCGCGTCAACGCCTCGATTCTTCTTCCCGTGAGTCCGACCGAGCCCGCTTTTCTGTTCAAGAGTACGTCGTCCTTGTCGGGGATAAACACGACGCGGTCGTTCACGTACGCTTTCAGACGAGTGTATGCGGTTTCGGCGGCAAGTCTATCCGGCACAATCAGCAGTTTAACGCCAGGAATTGCGCTCGTAACGTGGTTTTTTGCTCCTTGGACAAGCGAAAACGCCGTGGTGGCTTTGCCACCCCGTACTGCGTCGAGAAGGTTTTTGAAGTCGCCTTTTAAGTTTTCGAGTCTCAAAAAGTCGTACATTTCGTTTTTATATTTTTCGTCATTCGGGCTTAAATCCGTTGACGTTTCTCATAAGTTTGTCAAAGTCGCCGTCTTTCAAAAACGACAAAAGTTCGTTTGCGACAAAGTCGGTCGAGGCGTCGACAAGCGTTTTGTTTTCGCCCTTGACTTTCGACAACACGACGTTGTAAAGGGGCACGTTGCCGTGGTCGAATCCCGTGCCGATGCGAATGCGCTTGAAAGCAGTGTTGCCGTTCAAGCATTCCACGATGTTCCGCATTCCGTTGTGAGTGCCCGCGCTTCCCGCGTTCCTTGCGCGGATCGTGCCGATTGCGATGTCGATATCGTCGTAAATCACGATTATGCCGTCCGCCGTTTCCTTATATTTCCCCATAAGTTCCCTGACCGACTCGCCGGAAAGGTTCATATACGTTTCGGGTTTTGCAAGGACGACGCGTTTCCCGTTCACGTTCGTAACGGCGGTTTTTGCCTTGCACTCGGTATGCGAAAACCTGACGCCCAGCTCTTTCGCGAGTTTGCTCACGACGTCGAAACCCATGTTGTGATATGTGTTTTTATAGGAAAGTCCTTTGTTGCCAAGACCGATAATAATCATTTTTCACCTTGTATGTCGCTGTCTTTTTTGCGTTTTTTTCTGAAATATTCCGAAAGGAGCGCGGCGCATTCGTCTTTTAAGATGCCCCCTTCGACGTGGAGTCTGTGGTTGAACCGCTTGTCCGTCGGAAGGTCGTAAAGAGTGCCGCAGCAGCCGGCTTTTTGGTCGTACGCGCCGAAGTAAACCGCTTTCAGCCTGCTGTTTATAAGCGCGCCCGCACACATCGCGCACGGTTCGAGCGTCACGTACATTTCGCAGTCCGAAAGATACCAGCCGAGTTTTTCGTTGGCGTTTTTAAGCGCGACGATTTCCGCGTGCGAAATTGCCGAATTGTCCCGTTCTTTTCTGTTATTGCCTTCCGCGACGATCTCTCCGTTCAGGACGATGACCGCGCCGATGGGGACTTCGTCGAAAGTTTCCGCCTGTTTTGCGAGCTCGATTGCGCGGCGCATAAACTTTTCATCCATATTTCTTCACCGATTTTTGCAAGTATTTTCGGCGTGTTTTCAAGGATTTTCGTAAATTCCGCCGTGTAATCGCGCGAAATCGGGTGAAAAAGACAATCGTCGCCGAGTTCCGCCGTTATCGAAAATCCAAAGCCGTTTTTCAAAAACCAGTCCTTGTAGCCACCCGCGCTGCCGTCGCTTGTCACGGCGGGAAGTCCGGTTGCGGCTGCAATCATTTTAACATAATTTTTATAACATTTCAATTTTTTATAGCCATAATAGATAAGATTTCCCTTCGTATGCAGACACATCGCCGCTTTGAAGCCGAATTTTTCAGTCAATTTTTTCATTGCAAGCGTTTCGGGCTCGGAAAACGGACGCTCGCCGACGTAGTTTTCGGGCGCGGGATAAAACACGTTGCTTTCGCCTTTTTTAAAGTCCGCGTCGAAGTTTACGTTGAGGTCAACCGCCCGCCCGTTTGCTTTCCATCTTGAAAAATCCGTTGAATTATTATTCACCCGTTTCAAATATTCGCGCGACGAAAACTCCGCCCCGTCAAGCGAATATTTCACAAGCATCGCGCCGTCCGGGTTTACAAGCGGCACGAAACATATCGCCGGCAAACTTTCGTCGTAATTATCGTAAAGCCGCATCACTACGTCGGCGGTAACGCACTCTCTTGCGTGAATCCCGCCGAATATGAGCGCGTGCGGATTCCCCCGTCCTTTAACAAATGCGAAAATTTCGCGCGAAAACACGCTCCTCCCGATTGAAAAATAATTTTTTCTTGTTTTAAGGTCGTTCAATAAATCGTCGTACGCGTAAATCATACGACATAATATGAAAAAACTTTTTCGTTTGACCTGATTTGAAGTAATAATAAAAGTTATTTATGGTACGGCAGATTGTTCATTATCGAAAACGCGCGGTAAATCTGCTCCGACAAAATCACGCGCATAAGCTGATGGGGATAAGTCGCTTTCCCGAAAGAAATTTTGAAATCGGCGCGGTTTTTCACTTTGTCGCTCACGCCGTTGCTGCCGCCGATGACGAAAGTTATCTCGGAAACGCCCTCTGTCATTTTGACACTCATTAACCGCGAAATCTCCACGGAATCCAGCATTTTCCCGTCAATCGCTGTCAATATGACATACCCTTTGACACATTCCAGTATTTTCTCGCCTTCCTTTTCGACAGACTGTAATACTTCCGCCG
>OQWA01000630.1_pt1 | contig 10531 bp, 6 predicted proteins | sample 1691581 | NCBI WGS metagenome assembly OQWA01 (sample SAMN03418264, study PRJEB22391) | human gut metagenome | biome: human-gut; feature: organic feature; material: feces | host: Homo sapiens | place: Tanzania | collected 2013-01
TTGCGGGAAACGCGGATGTTGCGCTGGATTCCCGTTATCCGTACGTCAGCAGGCTGTGCATCTATGCGGGCAATAATCCCGACGATTCGGACTACATCTCCCGGTGCAGCTTTGAAATGACGCATCTTGAGGCGCAGGTCAAATCAAGAGCAACGCTGTTCTCCCTGCCCTGCGACGCAAGCGCGGGGTTCGGCTCGGTTGCCGTTTCAACCGCCTCTGCCGGCGAAAAGCTCGTTGTAACCGGCGACCTTGTAAACACCCTCGGGCAAAGCTGGCACCAAGTGTTTGTTAACGGTTCGCATCTTTATGTAAAGCAAACCGAAATCGGGTTTGTGCGGTTTTTGGATGATATTGAAATTCAGTCCGAAACAATCCCGCAGGGAACGCTCCCTCTCGGAAGGTCATTCGCACTTACGCAGACCGTTGTTTCGCGGCACAGCATAACGCGCATTGAGGGCAGGTTTGCGGACGGCGACGGGGATACGCTCATGTCCGCCGCGGTGCTGCCCGGCGTTCACGGCGGGTTTGACATATCCGGCACGGCTGTTGACGCCGCACTCCGCTTCGGAAACCTTGCCGCAGGGCATTATGCCTACGAACTTAAAGCGATTGTTACGGCAAGCTCCTCTCTCACAAGCCGAACCAAAACGTTTACGGAGATCCTCGTCTGCCCGTTTTCGATTGAGCTTGAGCCGCTGCGCACGTACACAGTCACATTTAAGGACGGCATAACGCGCGAAGTCCTTTCACAGCAAAATATATATTATGGTTTTTCTGCCGTTGAACCTCCTCTGCCCGTACACAACGGTTATGTTTTTTACGGTTGGTCGGAAGAATTTGATAATGTTCGGAGTAACCTTCATGTCTATGCAAATTTCGGCTTGCCTTACCTTATCGGCGATGCGGACGGCAACGGCGCGGTTGAATTTACGGACGCGCTGAGCATTCTTCGCCACTCAATGGGCATCAGTGTTCCCGGAATCCTGCTCGCCGCCTGTGATGTGAACGGGGACGGCACCGTTGATTCCGTCGATGCACTGATTCTGATGCGGCGGCTGCTTGCGGCACGCGCATTTTGAATTTGCGTCGGTTAAACCAAGTTAATTAACAAGCTGCTTTTGCGCAAAATGCGGGCATTTCGGCCTGCATCTGCTGCGCAAATGCAGTTTTTTCATTTTCAAAGGTGATTATGTCCTTTTTTGTACTTCAAATTGAATTCATTCCATTTTTTGATAGATTATAGATTTTTCTTGACTTCAGTTCCCGTTTCTGGTAATATTATTCGGACAGATTTGCTTCGGCGTTTTAAACACGATATGCACCGCAGCGAATCAACAAACATAACACGGAGGAAAACCGAATGAATCTCAGGAAAACTGCTGCACTGCTGCTCTCGCTCATCATGTGCTTCAGCCTCATCGTTCCTGTCGGCAGCTTTGCCGAAGGGACCGCCACCGCTGCCGATAACGCAAAGCGCAGCGAAGATCTGCTTGCTTTTGCCGGCAGACTGCACAACATGACCGAAAAGTATTCCGCTGAATATACCAAAAAAGCAGCGGATACCGACCCCTATGCAAACGGACGAATCATCGTCAAGAGCGCCGAAGAGCTGGACTACACCGGCTCCGTTGCGCATGTAAACGGCTACAATGACTGGCACATTATTCAGTACAGAACTTCCGAAGAAGCGCGCAAAGCGGCCGAAGCTTTTGAGCTTGTAAAGGGCGTTCAGTATGCCGAACCCGATATCGTCATGCAGGCGGATCAGGAACCCGGCGTGAACGAATTCCTCAGCTGGGGCTACGGTGCGGACTATGTTGATGCTTTCAACTACAATGAGTGGATGCTCGACTATGCCGGCGGTGTTGAAAACCTTCCCGAAATCATCGTTGCCGTTATCGACACCGGTTACGACAGCGATCACCCCTATCTTGTCGGCAGATCCGTTCCGGGTTATGACTTTGTAAACAACGACAGCAACCCCGAGGATGACCACGGCCACGGTTCCCACTGCGCAGGCACCATCCTTGACGGCAACCTTCCCAACGTCAAAATCATGCCTCTTAAAGTTCTCGATGCCGAGGGTTACGGTAATTCCGCAGAGATCATTCTTGCAATGGAATACGCTTCCCTCAACGGCGCGGCTGCGGCAAACCTCAGCCTCAGCGGCCCCTGTGACAGCAACGACGACGACAACGATCACGACGCCTATGTAGAGGTTGTTGCAGAAGGCATGGCGCACAACGACATCGTCTACTGCGTTGCTGCCGGCAACAACTACGGTTCCAACGCTTCCACCCGCTGCCCCGCAAACGTTCCCGACTGCGTTACCGTTGCGGCACACGACAGGAACAAGCGTATGGCCGATTTCTCCAACGTGGGCGAAATCGTTGACATTACCGCTCCCGGTGTCGGCATCCGCAGCGTCCGTATGGGCGGCGGCTACACCGAAATGGACGGCACCAGCATGGCGACTCCGCACGTTGCGGCAGCATGCGCACTTCTTAAAACCTTCAACCCCGACATGGGCGCATTCGAAGTTATCAACACTCTCAAGGGTGCTGCCATCGATGTCGGCATCGAAGGCGGCGGCACCGGTATTCTGAACGTTACCGACCTGCTTAAGTTCGACAATGTCATCAACGGCGAAGGCAGCTTCCTGCACTTCACTTCCGCAAGCGAATATCCTTGGAATGCGGATGCAAACTGCGCATTCAGCGGCAATGCGGGCGTGAACAACAGCACTTCCGTCCTCAGCGCAAAAGCAACCCTCGGTTCATATCAGCGCATCAGCTTTGAATACAAAGTCAGCAGCGAACAGAACCACGACTATCTCCGTTTCCTTGCAAACGGCGAAGAACTGTTCTCCGCAAGCGGAAGCCAAAACTGGCAGACCTACACCTGCTACATTCCCACCCACGGCGATGTGCTTCTCACTTGGGAATTCAGCAAGGATGCAAGCGGCGCGGCAGGCGACGACAAGGCCTACATCCGCAACGTTGTGCTTGAGGAAACTCTCAGCTCCGTTATCAACACCGGCAACGGCAACTTCCTGTTCGAGGGCAACAACTATCCCTGGACCGTTGACGGCAATGCTGCAAAGAGCGGCAATGCGGGCGTGAACAACAGCACCTCCGAAATCAGCACCTCCGCAAACATCAATTCCGGACTCACCTTCCGCTTCAACTACAAGTTCGACGGCGGCGCAGGCGATAAGTTCCAGTTTGTTGTTGACGGAAATGTTGTTCTTGAAGTTTCAACCGCATCGGATTGGACTCAGTACGATTACCTCATCGAAGAAAGCGGCGACCACACCTTTGCTTTCCGCTATGTTAAGGACGGCAGCGGTGCGGCGGGCAGCGACTGCGCATGGGTCAAGGAAGTTAACCTGCTCTACACCCTCGAATCCGCACTCAACGTTCCCGGCGGCGAGCTGAACTTCACCACCGCAGGCAGCTACCCTTGGGCGGTTCTCGATGACTATGCAAAGAGCAGCAACGAGGGCGTGAACAACAGCACCTCCGCAATCTCTCTCAGTCTTACCATGAGCGCGGGCGAAACCCTCACCTTCCGCTACAAGGTCAGCAGTGAACAGAACTACGACAAGTTCATCTTCACCGCAAACAACACTCAGGTATTCTCAAAGTCCGGCAGCCTTGCATGGGAGGAATACACCTACACCGCAGCCACCTCCGGCACCTACAACTTTGAGTGGAAATACACCAAGGACGGCAGCGTCAACCGCAACGATGACTGCGCATATCTTGACGATGTTGAATATCATTCCAATGCGATCCCCGGCGATTCCGACGGCGACGGCACCGTTACCGTAAGCGATGCACTGCTTGCAATGCGCTATGCAATGGGCACCGTTACAAACATCAACGTGAATGCAGCCGATGTTGACGGCGACGGCAATGTTACCATCACCGATGCCGTAACGATCCTCCGCATGGCAATGACCGCATAACCTTGACTCGACCGAATCGGCTCGGTTGAATCGAACTTAACCTACCGACAGGGACTGCCCGCAGACATGCGGGCGGCCCCTGTTTTTTGATTACGGTTCCACGAATAAGTTTTATTTCCCGGGAAATACAGCTTCGTTTCCCAAGCCCGGCTCAGACTTTTCTCAATCACGGCTTTTTTAAGAAAACGGCTCTTTAATTCGGCGGCGAAATGCGTTATAATAGAATACCGGTTCAAACCGCAGGCATTCAAATGCACATATCACTCTGAAAGGGTTCAAATAAATGGCAGCAACAGGTTCAAACGGCGCAAAGAGACGCTCCGGACGGGGCTCCGCAGGGCGCAGCGAACAGCGGCCCGCTTCCGCTTCACGAAACGGAAAAAAGCAAAGCGGCAAATCCGCTGATTCGGCCGATACCAAGCGCGAGATAATCGGAGTCGTGCTTATACTTGTCGGCATCATACTCGGCATATTCTGCTATGCCCCCCGTTCGTCCCAAGGGATTATTGCGGCAATTGTGCCTCTGCTTTTCGGCATTTTCGGCATCGGAATGTATGCAGTGCCCGTGCTTTGTGCGGCACTCGGAGTTTGTGTTATCGCAATTCGAAAGGACAATTCCCGCACGGGCACGATCGTTTGCGCAGCCGCTGCCGCATTTGCGCTGCTTTCGTTCATTCACCTTGCCGAATATGCAAAATCGATTCCCTCCATGAACTTCGGAGAGACTGTTTCCCATGCATGGTCCGAAGGCAGCCGCCTGCGCAGCGGCGGAGGTTTTTTCGGCGGAAGCCTTGCGTACCTTTTTGCAAAGTTGTTCGGCGTCACGGGCGGATGTGTTGCACTGGCGGGCATTGATATTATCATGCTGCTTGTTATCACAGGGCTTTCCCTCCGAAAAACGGGCAAAAAGCTTGCCGAAAGCGTTGCGGAGGCTCACGCCGTTTCGCGTGCCCGCCGACAAACCGAGCTTTACAACGAAAAACTTGACGACACAAAACCCGAGAGAGGACGCAAAAAACAAAGCTCCTCCAACGAGCCGCAGTTTGACGAGGACGGATTCCTTGTTCATTCCGGAAAACCGCTCACGGCGGGGGACAGCGATTACGGGACGGAAAGCGGCGAACAGGTTTCCTCCCTTGCAAAACGCAGCAAAGCCCGCAAAAGGCAGGAAGCGGAGATGTCCGCACGTTCCGAAAACGGGAATGCGGCGGGCATTGCCGATGAATCCGCCGGAATGTCCGATTTCACCACACGGCGCACCCCGCAGAAGCGCAGGCCTTTCGGCACCGCAAAAAACAATGATGAACTTGAGTTTTTCCCCGTTTCGGGGCCGCTCAAAACAACCAAACCTCAGAAGCACAGGCGCAGCGGAAAACGTGAACTGAAAACAAGCGATTTTGTTCCCTCCGATGTTGATGTTGACAACGGGTCTCGGGAGGATTTTCCTTCCTACGGCGATGAACACATCGACATTCCCATGAACCTTTCCTATGCCGATGTTGAACGCGATGAAGAGAACTTTGCTCCTCCGACAGCGGATGACGACATGCCTTTCGAGTCGGATTATTTCAACGAGCCTTCCCCTTCGGCTGTTTCCGCATCGGAAGACTCGTTTGACAGCCCCGCCGCCGAAGATTCAACCGAAGCCGATGATGCCTTCCTGCGCGGCATTCCGGTGACACGCATGGAGGACATTCCGCCGCAAAGCATCACGGAACAGTCCGAAACGGCGCAAAGCGGCTTTTCCGCAGAACGCAAATCACCACCCGTCGGCGGCAATGATTCTTCGCAAGGCGGCAGTCCCTCGGGAAATACCGTCTCATCCGTCGTTCCCGCTGCCGTGATCGAATACCAACGGCCGCCGTACAGCCTTCTGCGCCTGCCCGACCCTGCGGCAGCGGTTGCATCCGAATCGCCGACCGAGAAGGCAAAGGTGCTTATCGAAACGCTCAACAGCTTTAATATTTCCGCACGAATCGTAAATATCAGCGTCGGCCCGGTGATAACAAGGTTCGAGCTCCAGCCCGCACAGGGAATCCGCGTGAACCGCATCACGACCCTGAGCAACGATATTGCACTTGCGCTTGCGGCTCCGCGTGTCCGCATCGAAGCGCCGATACCCGGAAAATCAGCAATCGGCATTGAAATTCCGAACAAGGATACCGCACCCGTGTACCTCCGCGATGTGCTTGAAACGCGTGAATTCAACTCTGCAAAATCCCCGCTCACAATGGGCTTGGGCAAGGATATTGCGGGCAAAGTCGTGCTTGCGGATCTTGAAAAAATGCCGCATATGCTGATTGCGGGTCAAACGGGCTCCGGTAAATCCGTGTGCATCAACTGCATCATATTGAGCTTGATCTTCAAATCCGCACCCAAGGATGTTCGAATGATCCTCATCGACCCGAAAGTCGTTGAGTTGTCCATCTTCTCCGCGCTTCCGCACCTGTTCTGTCCCGTTGTTACCGAGCCGAAAAAAGCGGCGGGCGCACTGCGCTGGGCGGTTACGGAAATGGAGCAGCGTTACGGCAAGATGGGAAAAGTCAACGCCCGCGACATCTACCGCTATAATGCCATGCAGGAGCGTGAGGAGGATAAGTGGCCGCGCCTTGTTATCATAATCGATGAACTTGCCGACCTTATGATGGTTGCTTCAAAGGATGTTGAAGAATCCATCTGCCGCATTGCGCAGCTCGGCAGAGCCTGCGGCATTCACCTTATCGTTGCAACTCAGCGGCCGTCCGTTGATGTTATAACAGGCCTTATAAAAGCCAACATTCCCTCGCGAATTGCGTTTGCCGTTTCAAACGGCACGGATTCCCGCGTTATTATGGACGCAAGCGGCGCTGAAAAACTCCTCGGCAAGGGCGATATGCTTTTCCATGCGAACGGCGCAAGCAAGCCCACACGTGCACAGGGTGCGTTTGTGTCGGATGAAGAGGTTGAAGCGATTCGCGACTTTTTCCTTCAGAATCAGGTGACTGCTCCGTCATATGACGAAAGCGTGTTAAGCGAAATCACCGGCGGCGGGGGAGGGCTCGGCCAAGGCAACGGCAAACAGGACGACGATCTGCTTCCCGATGCGGTGCGGCTCGTTGTTGAAAGCGGCACGGCCTCCATTTCAATGATTCAACGCCGACTGCGCGTCGGCTATGCGCGTGCGGCAAGGCTTGTTGACATCATGGAACAGAACAAATTCGTGAGCGAGCCGGACGGTGCAAAGCCCCGAAAGGTGCTCATTGATGCAGCCGAATACAACCGCATATTCGGCGGAAATCTGCAAAGCGGCTCCCCCGGGAGCGGAAAGGATACTGATTAAGTGAACAGCGATAAATTATATTCAAAATGCCCCCGTGTCGGTCTCGTCTCCCTCGGATGCAGCAAAAATGCCGTGGATTCCGAAATTCTGTTGGGCGAACTTAAGTCACGCGGGTTCGAAATCGTGAACGATGCCGCGCAGGCGGAAATCATTATCGTTAACACCTGCGGCTTTATCGAAAGCGCAAAGACGGATTCCATAGACACGATTCTCGACATGGCGCAATATAAAACCGCAGGCAGCTGCAAACTGCTTGTTGTCACGGGTTGTTTGAGCCAGCGTTACGGTGATGAGCTTGCGCGGGAACTCCCCGAGGTTGACGTTTTCAACGGCGTAAAAAACTATCCCGCTCTTGCGGAGCGGCTTGCGGAAATCTGCGGAGTTGAACCCGCGCCCGAAAGTGCGAATGCTGCGGCGTGCTGCGGCATCCCGAAGCGACTGCTCACGACCCCGTCATATCGCGCATATCTGCGCATTGCGGACGGCTGCGACAATCGCTGTACTTATTGTGCGATCCCGCTGATTCGCGGCGGCAGAGTCAGCACCCCCATGGAGACCCTTCTTGCCGAGGCTGAACAGCTTGCAAAAAGCGGGGTCACGGAGCTGACCGTTATTGCGCAGGACACTTCGGCATACGGCATTGACCTTTACGGAAAACCCATGCTGCGTGAGCTGCTTGAAAAACTGACCGAAATCGAGGGGCTGCATTGGGTTCGCGTGCTTTATGCCTATCCCAACACCGTCACGGAAGAACTTGTTGACGCAATGTACCGCAACCCGAAAATCTGCAATTATATCGACATTCCGATTCAGCATATCTCGGCACATATGCTGCGCGACATGAACCGCCACGGCAGCGCGGAACACATCCGCGAAATCACGGACTATATCCGCCGCAGTGCTCCCGGGTTCATTCTCCGCACAACGGTCATGCTCGGCTTCCCCGGCGAAACCGAAGCGGATTTTGACGAGCTTATGCATTTCATGGCGGAACATCCTTTCGACAGGGTGGGCGCATTCACCTATTCCGCCGAGGACGGCACACCTGCCGCCTCCATGCCGAACGCAGTCGATGCGGAAACCGCCGAGCAGCGGCTTGACAGGCTCATGCGTCAGCAGATGAAGATTTCCCTTGAGCTGAACCGCGCAAGAATCGGCACCGTTGTTGAAGCCCTTGTTGACGGCGCGGACGAGGAATTCCTTTTCTGCCGTTCCTACGCCGAAGCAGCCGATGTTGACGGAATCATCAAGGTTCCGCATTGCGGAAACCCCGTTCCCGCCGGAAGTTATGTCAGCATCAAAATCACCGGCGCGGATTATTACGACCTCTGCGGTGAATTGGTGCCGTCCCTTAAAACTGCCGCACGGTAAGCCGTCACCGCCCCTTAAATACTGTTATGCAGGGAGTCGGCATCGCCCTTTAAAACGGTTATGCGGTGAGCCGGCACCACCCCTTAGAACTGTTACGGAGAAACAAAAAATGAACCTTCCAAACAAGCTTACAATGCTTCGCATGCTTATGATACCGCTCTTTATCGCATGCTTCTATCTGCCCGAAAGCTGGCTTATCGGCACACTGAACGGCGTTCCGCTGCTGCTCAAATATGTTCTTGCAGCAGTGGTTTTTCTGCTTGCCTATGTTACGGACACGCTGGACGGGCGCATTGCGCGCGCACGCGGCCTTGTTACCGACTTCGGCAAACTGATGGATCCGACAGCGGACAAGCTGCTCACCTCCGCCGCACTCATCATGCTCTGCCGATTTGAAGTCATGAGCTTCGGCAATTTCCTGATGCCGGTGTTCACATTCATCATCATTGCGCGGGAAATCTTCGTCAGCGGCATCCGCCAGCTTGCCGCAGGCAAGGGCATTGTTATTGCCGCAAAAGCCATCGGCAAGGCGAAAACAACGCTGCAATTTGCCGCAATCCTTATTACCCTGCTTTGCGGACCCGTGTTCACGGCAATAGGCATTCCCGTGGATTTCGTGCTTATCTGCGCCGCCGCTGCGCTGACGGTCTGGTCCGGAATCGACTACACCGTCGGAGCCAAGGATCTTTTCAAAAACAGGTGAGCGTTCGCCGCATCTCAACATGATTAATGCTTTTAAATCAGCCCCGATTTTTTCGCGGGCTGATTTTGTTCGAAAATATTCCGAATACTTTCTTTCATGAAAAAAGCTTCAATTAATTGTCTTTTTATCCATGACCGACTCTAAATCGGCTTTTCTTTTAAGAACGTTTTTTAATCCCGTTTTCCGCGTTCAAACCGCAGTCGGTTCAATTTCACAGTGCTTTTTAATTATATTATTTTTTGATGTTGACACGCAGTGTAAATCATGGTAAAATTATTTTTGTATGATAAGCAATCCCCAAAATGAGTGCGATCTTAACTTTCATCAAAAGCTCTTATTTCATCTTCATTAAAAATATCATCAAATGATAGCATAGGAGTCTTATGGGTAACTTTTTCAAATTTACTTATTGCTTCCTTCATCGCTATTTTAGTAGCTTCATATATATTTACTTCATCTATTACTTTAGCACTAACTACACCAACACCAACTGCAACTGCATCTTTCATTATAATTTTGTAAAACTCATCTCTTTTTTTCTCAGATAATTTCTTTGAATCTGTAAGTCCTTCTAATCTATATCCTTTTGGCAAAATAACTGCTGCTGCAACAACTGGTCCAACTAATGGCCCTCTTCCTACTTCATCTACTCCAGCAATATATTTTATGCCATTATCATATAAATTATTTTCATACTCCAAAAGATTTATTTCCATTGCTTTCTTTTTCATCTTTTTTTACTTCTTTCTTTACACTTAAAATTTCATCTAATGTTTCTAAATCCATCGGAACATTTTCACGAGATTTTCTCTACTTAATTCACTTACATCGTTAAAGATTTTATATGGTTTATTATAGCCAGTATCTGTTCTTACAAATTTTTTAGCAAAATCATTTTGACTATCATGAATTAAATTACGCCATGTAATTGGACTATAACCAAGCTTTGCCATGAGCATATATCTTGCATAAATCAAATCATTACCAATTTTAAAATCATCTGGTGCAAGTAATAGTTTTCTTTTTCTAAGTGTTCCTGTTTCATCTTCAAGAGTTTTCTTTACAACAAACACAAGGCTTTTTCCCGATTTGTCTGCAAAAATTCTTTCAATCTGATACGCCACGATTCCCTTACGCTCAAAGTCAGGAGTTCCAACAGCAAAAGAAG
>OQWA01000633.1_pt1 | contig 10496 bp, 8 predicted proteins | sample 1691581 | NCBI WGS metagenome assembly OQWA01 (sample SAMN03418264, study PRJEB22391) | human gut metagenome | biome: human-gut; feature: organic feature; material: feces | host: Homo sapiens | place: Tanzania | collected 2013-01
GTGACGTAGAGTATTCCTAATATCAGGATGATAATACCAGCCCAACGTACGAACTTGTCGAATGTAATTTCCTTGGCCATAGTGATATTTGAATTCTTTTACTTCCCTATTTGCGAAAGTTGAGTAAATTATAGTTTGAGATTCTCAGCTGCTTCAGCCTTCATCTTTATGTCGATACTTCTTTGGTAGCATTCCCTGCAGAGAGGTTCATATTCGTCTTTCTCTCCAAGCAGCACACGCTTGTCGTTGTGGATAAGTCGGTGGCTCACATAAGCCAATGCGCCGCACTTGACACAGATGGCGTGCACCTTTGTCACTTCGTCGGCAATGGCGCACAGGGCAAAGAAGGAGCGCTCCAAGAGCTACAATGCCTTTTCAAGCATCAATTATCCTTCCGTGGCTGTGATACGGGACGGCAGGATTGTATTTTATATAGAAGACAAGGAGAAAGCGGCGGAGGCGGTGAGCTTTTACCACGAGCTGAATGACAGGGTTTTACTGCTGAAGCTGGTTCCCGGCATGGATGGCAGTATTCTGAACAGGCTGTTCCCGTTCTATGATGCGGTCATCATCGAAGCCTTCGGTGTGGGCGGCTTTCCGGAGTACGGTGAGGAGCCGTTCTACCCGGAGATCCGGCGCTGGGTCGATGCGGGAAAGATCGTGATGCTGGCAACGCAGGTCACGCATGAGGGCAGTGATATGGAGATCTATCAGGTCGGAAGAAAGATGAAGGAGAAATTTCATCTGCTGGAGGCCTACGATATGACGCTGGAGGCAACCGTGACAAAGACGATGTGGGCGATGGGAGTGACGGAGAATATTGCGGAATTCCGGAAATTGTTCTACCGCACGATCAATCATGACATTCTGCTGACACCGGAGGAGTGATGCCGGTTTGCTTGACAAGGTTTTATCGAACAAATATAATTGTTATTGATAATAATTAAACAGATGAGGATGAATCAATGGAGTTACAGGAAGGATATGACGCATTAAAGGACAAATGGCGCCGGAAAATGCTGAAATCGTATTTCTCGGCAATTGCGATGCTGTTTCTGGCAGAGATCGGAATTTACTTATTCATGAGCAGTCCGAAGATCGGAATGATTAACAGGGGGATCGACTACTGGCTTTCTTATATTCTGCTGCCGAGCTCGATCAATCTGGTTACGACGCTCGCAACGAGGGCAATCGTATTCAGCAGAATGCGTGACAGAATCAAGAATCTTGCAGTCATTTTCTGTCTTGTCGTCTACTGCCTCGTGACAGCTACCTTTCACGGCTTCTTTCTCATGACATCGACGACCTTTGTCCTTCCCGTGGCGGTGTCTGTCATGTTTGACGACATCCATGTGGTAAGGTTCGCGTCCATCGCCTCAGCAGCCGGAATGATCTTAAGCCTTTTTACCGCCGGGCTTTATGACGCGACGTGGACAATCGGTGAGCGCTGGGGCTACACAGGTGTGACGAGCCTGATCTTTATCATGGTATTTCACACGATCTGCTGCGTGCTGATCCGTTACGGTGAGGAGAAGAAGGAGGTCATGCAGCACAATGCGATGCTGAATGAGGAGATGCGGCAGGCATTGAAAATTGACTCCATGACAGGACTTTACAACCACACAGAATTCTACAAGAGACTGGACGGTTATTGCAGGCAGTTCAGAAACCAGAAGGATCGTCTGACGGTCGCTGTCCTGGATGTGGATCATTTTAAGAGAGTGAATGATACCTACGGTCATGAGAACGGAGACGCGGTTCTGATACAGATTGCGTCTGCTCTGAAGAATAACTGTTGTCAGACGGGACATGCATTCCGCTATGGCGGGGAGGAGTTTGCGGTGATTTTCCGGCATGAGACGGAGAAGGAAGCGCTGGAGCTTCTGGAGCGCGTCAGAACGGCAGTCAATACGCTGTGCTTTGAGAGTATGCCGAATACGCGGATTGGTATCAGCTGCGGCATTTATGAGTACATGGGTGAGGCGATGGATGCGCAGGAGATTTTTGCCAGAGCGGATAAAGCGCTCTATAAGGCAAAGCAGACCGGGCGCAACAAGTGTGTCTGCTATAGTGAGGCTTTTTCTCTTGGAGGAGATAAGATTGAAAAATAAAATTTTTCAATCACGAGATTTGTGTCTGCGTGCACTTGACACAAACTCGCTATGCGCAAAGAACGTGCGCAGAAATGAGGTAACAAATGATTAAGCTGCAAATTTGCTGCATGATTGTCATATTCTTCATTATGTCCGTCTATTTTTCCACGAGGCGGGTAAAGACATATTCGCATATTGTGTTTTCTATTTCCCTATGGGTGACGGTGTTCAACCTGGCTTTTGATATGATTACAGTCTACACGGTGAACCATCTGGACACGGTTCCCGGGTGGGTGAACCGGCTCTGCCATGTGCTGTTTCTCGGCAGTCTGATTATGGAGGTCTTCATCTGCTATGTATACAGTACAACGCTGATCGATCAGAATGAAAAGCCACTGATGAAGAAAAATGTACGCATGGCGGTTCCGGTGTGGATAGCATGGCTTGGTCTGCTTGTACTTCCAATCCAATATGTGGAGACGGACGAGGGAAATTATTCCTGGGGACTGGCAGTCTTTGCCCTCTATGCGATTATCATTCTTTATTTCATTCTGATTACAGTGCAGCTTATCCTTCACTGGAGAGAGGTCGAGCCGAAGAAGAGAAAGGTCGTTGTGATTGCCTTCCTGATTGAGTTTGCAACTGTTCTTTACCAGACGCGGAATTCCACATCCCTGATTTCAGGCTTTGGACTGACCATGATTAATCTGGCATTTTTCCTGACGGTGGAGAGCCCGGATGTTCTCATACTGGAACAGCTGCGAACGGAGAAGGAAAGGGCGGATGAAGCCAATAAGGCGAAATCGGCATTTCTTTCCAATATGTCGCACGAGATCAGAACCCCTATGAATGCCATTGTCGGCATGACGGAACTGATGCTGCGAGAGAAGCTGTCGGCGGAGGAGAGAGGGTACCTCAGGAATATCAAGAATTCCGGCGGTGCGCTGCTGAGCATTATCAATGACATTCTGGATTTCTCAAAGATTGAGTCCGGCAGGATGGAGCTCATCGAGGCGGAGTATGAGCCGATGTCGATGCTGAGCGATCTGTCGATGATTTTCCTGACAAGGATCGGCGAGAAAAATGTGGAGCTGTTGTTTGACATTGATCCGAAGCTCCCGCAGAAGCTGTTCGGAGATGCGCTGCGCATCCGGCAGGTAATTATCAATATCGTGAATAATGCAATCAAGTTCACGGAGGTCGGAACGGTCAGACTGAGCATCCGGATAGCGAAGCAGACCGGGGATGATCTGGAGCTGTCCATGTCGGTACAGGACACCGGGCAGGGAATCAGAAGGGATGATCTCGACAAACTGTTTGGCTCCTTCCAGCAGGTCGATACGGTAAAGAACCATAACAAGGAGGGCACCGGACTCGGGCTTGCCATAAGCAAGCAGCTGGTAGAACTGATGGACGGGACGATCCGGGTGAGCAGTGTCTACGGGGAGGGAAGTACCTTTACCTTCACGATCCATCAGAAGCTTTGCACGGATCAGCCTGCGGCGGAGGTGCATGAGCACGCAAAGCGGGAGAAGGTTCTGGTAAGCGCCTTTTTTTACAATTACAGTCTGATCGAGAATGTAAGAAAACTCGCAGGACAGTTTGGTGTGGAGTATATACCGCTTGACCAGTGGGAGAAAACCGGTGTCCGGCTGAGCCACCTGTTTACGGATGTGCAGAGAAGCAGGGATATTGCCGCATGGTCGGAGGAGAAGTTCCGGCTGGCGGGAGAGATCCATGTCTTGAGAAATCCGCTGCTTGAGGACTGCAGGCTGAAGGGTGTCTTCCTGCTGAACAAGCCTTTATACAGCCTGAATTTCTGCCAGACCATCAACCACGAGGCTCCCCAGACAGAGGATCTGACGGAGGATTACCAGAGCTTCACAGCGCCTGAGGCGCATATCCTGATCGTGGATGACAATGAGATGAACCTAAAAGTGGCGGTCGGTCTCTTAAAGCCGTTGGAAATGAAGGTTGATCTGGCATCGGGTGGCAAGGAAGCCATCCGGATGGCAAGAAAGACGAAGTATGATATTATTTTCATGGATCATATGATGCCGGTGATGGATGGCGTGGAAACGACGGAACAGCTGCGGGCGATGGAGGGCGATTATTTCAAGAATGTACCGATTATTGCCCTGTCGGCGAATGCGCAGGCGGATGCCAGAGAGAAATTTGCACAGGCGGGCATGGATGACTTCGTCGCAAAGCCGATTGAGATGAAGGAGATATGCAGTAAGATCAAACGGTGGCTGCCGAGAGAGCTTGTTCTGACAGGAGGGCAGAAGAGCGCTGAGACGGGAGTGGATGCGAACGGGGATGAACTGCCAAGACTTCCGGGAATCGACAGTCTGTCAGGAATACAGTGCTGTGGCGGAAAGGAGATGTGGCTGAGTCTTCTGGGCGATTTCTACAGACTGATTGAGCCGAAGGCGACGAAGCTGGAGAAATGCCTTGCCGATGACCTTATCAGGGACTACACCATAGAGGTGCATGCCCTGAAAAATACGGCGAGAATGATCGGCGCGCAGCATTTGTCCGACCGTTTTCACCATATGGAGAACTGCGGCAATGCCGGGAATGTGGACTCAATCCGCAGGGAGACTCCGGATCTGCTCCGGGAATACCGTAATTTTAAGGAGGTATTGAAGCCCTTCGGCGAGGAGCAGAACGAGGAGAGGCAGGAGACAACTGAGGAAAACCTGAAAGAACTGCTCAAGCAGATACACGATGCAATGGATCAGTTTGACCTTGACGGAGCGGACGAAGCGATGAAGGAGCTGGAAAAATATAAGCTTCCGAAGGAGTGCGAGGAACTGATGGAGCAGCTGCGCGTCGGCATGGCGGATGTCATGATGGAGGAGGTCATGAAGACGGCGGAGGAAATGATTGCGCTTCTTGACATAGACGGGTAAAAAATTTAGACAAATTGTTGTAATTTGCAGGAAATTCAGATATTATAGATTTATGTGACTTCTATGGCTAAGAAAATTCGTTTGGAGGCAAAAGTATGAGGAATATGTCGGTAAGAGCAAAGCTGGTATTACAAATTGTATTAATGGGAATCGGATTGCTTGGCGTTTCATTTTTCGGAGTAGTCGGCATGAAACTGATTGCAAGGGGGAATCCGGAGCTGGATGCCATTTCCGCACAGTGGATGGGCTATATGGCTGCTTGTGGGGGACTTGTATTCGTATTACTCATTGCAGGCGGCATTATCATTTTGTTAAGCATTGTCAGACCGCTCAAGGAGGCGGTAGAGCTCATCAACCGGATGGCGGCGGGCGATATGACCGGGCGCGCGGATCAGAGACGGATGGAGACAAAGGGCGAATTCGGCGAACTGATGACATCGATGAATACGCTGGCAAAGAATCTGGATGAAATTCTCACAGAGGTACAGCGCGGCAGCTTAGCACTAGCTGAGGATATGAGCGGCGCATTGACGAATCTGAACAAGCTGAATGGTGAGATTGAGAGCGTATCGGCTACCACGGAACAGCTGTCGGCAGGAATGGAGGAGACCTCCGCTTCCGCACAGCAGGTGGACAGCATGGCGCGTGAGATTGAGACGGTTTCCAAGAATATTGCAGTCCGTGCACAGGAGGGCGCTGAGAAGGCGGCTGATATTCATCAGCGTGCCATGGAGGCGAAGGAGAGCACGACGGCAAACAAGGCAAAGGCAAGCAATATCAAGAATGAGATCAGCGTCAGCCTCAAGAAGTCTCTGGAGGACGCAAAGGTCGTAGGCGAGATCAAGAAGCTGGCAGAGGCGATTATGGGTATTACTTCCCAGACGAATCTGCTCGCACTGAATGCTTCCATCGAGGCGGCGAGAGCCGGTGAGACGGGAAGAGGCTTTGCGGTCGTGGCGGATGAGATCCAGAATCTCGCAGAACAGTCCAAGGCTACCGTTGAAAATATCCAGAAGCTGACGGCGGATGTAACGGTTGCGGTTGACAATCTGTCCGCGGATGCAGAGAAGCTGCTGAACTTCGTTGCAGTTGATATTTCGGGTAATTTCCATGCATTTCTCGACATCGCGGATGCATACAATGACGATGCGAAGTATGTGGATGATCTGGTGACAGATTTCAGTGCGATTTCGCAGGAGCTGCTGGCATCCATCGACGGTGTTCTGACATCTATTGATAATGTCAGCAAGGCGGCAACGGAGGGCGCAGAGGGAACGACAGAGATCGCGTCCCGCAGCTCAGATGTGGCAGGAGACTCCGCTAAGATTCTTGAGCTGATGCACGAGGCAGATGAGACGGCTGCCGTGTTGAAGGAGTGTGTTGAGAAGTTTAAGCTTACCCGCACAAAATAGAATGGAATAAAGCAGATACATACAGAGGCTGTCCGGAGTTATCCGGGCAGTCTTTTTGTATTGATAAGTTTTCTCAATAACAAAGTTTAGACTTGCTATAGGAGTTAGTAGGTGCTAACTTGAATCCGAAAGTTATCATAATTTAGGAAAGGCGGGAAAAATATGTTTCTTGAGATAAAAGGAATTAAAAAACATTTCGGAGAAGGAGAGAGCCGTGTCGAGGTTCTGAAGGGGATCGACATCGGCATTGAGAAGGGGGAGATCTGTGTGCTGCTCGGCCCTTCCGGCTCCGGGAAATCGACGCTTCTGAACATCATCGGCGGCATCGACAGTGCAGACGAGGGCTATATCTCCATCAACGGCGAGAAGACCGCAGAGATGGATGAAAAGCAGCTCACGTTGTATCGAAGAAAGCATCTCGGCTATGTCTTCCAGATGTATAACCTGATCCCCAATCTGAATATCAAGGAGAATATAGAGGTCGGCGCCTATCTGAGCGATCATCCGCTGGATGTGGACGATCTGCTGAAAACGCTTGGTCTTTACGAGCACCGGCACAAGCTGCCGAACCAGCTCTCCGGCGGACAGCAGCAACGGACAGCAATCGGCAGGGCAATCGTCAAGAATCCCGATATACTGCTCTGTGATGAGCCGACGGGAGCTCTGGATTATAATACCTCGAAGGAGATCTTAAAGCTGATCGAAGAGGTGAATCGTAAATATGGAAATACGGTGGTCATGGTGACGCATAACAGTGCGATCCAGCAGATGGCTGACCGTGTCGTAAAGCTGAGGGACGGTGTCGTGCGCAAGGACTATGTCAATGAAGAAAAGATTTCCGCTACGGAACTGGAATGGTAAGGGGGATAGGACATGAGAAATCCATTACATAAAAGATTCCCGAGGGATCTTCGGGATGAGATTGGAAAATATCTGGTCATCTTCCTTTTCCTGCTCGGGATGATCAGTGCAACGTCCGGCTTTCTGGTGGCATCCGGCAGCATGTCGGCAGCGTATGATGAGAGCTTTGAAAAATATAACATTGAGGACGGCAACTTTGAACTGGCGGCGGAGGCGGAACCGGAGCTGCTGGAGGAGCTGGAACAGGAGGGGAAGGTAACAATCTATCCCAACTGGTACATCGAGGAGGAGACCAAAGAGGTAGAAAGTACGCTGCGTATTTTCAAGGACAGGACGGATGTCGATCTTATCTGTCTGATGAAGGGGAAAATGCCGGAGAAGGAGAATGAAATTGCGATTGACCGTATGTATGCGGACAATAACGATCTGGCAGTCGGAGACCGCCTGACGGTCGGCGGGAAAGAGCTGGAAATTACAGGATTTGTAGCTCTTTCGGATTACAGCGCCCTTTTCTCCAACGCGCAGGATATGATGTTTGATGCAATGAAATTCGGTGTCGCGGTCATGACGGACGAGGGGATGGATGATTTCGGCACGGATAAGTTGCATTACAGTTATTCGTGGCTGTATGAGAAGGCTCCCGCTGACGATACCGAGGCGAAGGAGATGGGAGAGGATTTCATGAAGATTTTTTCCGGCAAGGCAATTGTGGCAAATTTCCTCCCGCAGTATCGGAACCAGGCAATCCGATTTACCGGAGATGACATCAAGGGAGATAATGCGGCGATGACGGTTTTCCTTTATCTGGTCATGGTCATCATTTCCTTTATCTTTGCGATAACGACCTCGAATACCGTGATGAAGGAATCCATGGTAATCGGCACGCTGAGGGCATCGGGCTATTCCAGAGGAGAGCTTCTGAGACATTATATGACGATGCCGATGCTTGTGACGCTGGTTGCGGCAATCGTCGGCAATATTCTCGGCTATACATGGATGAAGGGCTTTTTTGCGGATATGTATTACGGAAGCTATAGTCTTCCGACCTATGTGACGCTCTGGAACGGCGAAGCGTTTGTGAAGACAACGATCATTCCGATGATTATCCTGTTCCTGATTACACTGGCCGTTCTATGGGAGAAGCTGAGTCTTTCCCCGCTGCGCTTTATGCGGAGGGACTTAAGCCGCAGAAAGAAGAAAAAGGCTTTCCGGCTGAACACGAAAATAAAGATCATGACGAGGTTCCGTCTCAGGATTATTTTCCAGAATCTCCCGAACTATATCACCATTGTGATCGGAATATTCTTTGCAAATGCAATCCTGCTGTTTGGCAGTATGTTCGGGCCGCTGCTGGATAATTTTGAGAACGACATCACGGGCAGCATGATCTGTGAGCGGCAATATGTCCTGAAAATGCCTGTCGAGACAGCGAACGATCAGGCGGAGAAATACTGCGCGGGAAGCTTAAAGACCCTGGAGGACAGCCTGCAGAGCGAGGAAATCACGGTCTACGGTGTTGATGATGACAGCCACTATCTGGAGCTGGAGAAGCAGAATGAGGGAATCGCTGTCTCCAATGCCTATGCGGAAAAGCACAAGCTCCATGTGGGCGACAATATAACACTGAAACAGACCTACGGAGAGAGAGAGTACAGCTTTGAGGTATCTGAGATAGTGTATTATCCTGCGGCGCTTGCCATCTTTATGCCGAGGGCAGAATACAATGAAATTTTTGACAAGGACGAAGGATATTTCAACGGTTATTTCTCCAATGAGACGCTGGAGAATCTGCTACAGGACGACAAGCTGTTCGGCATAGGAGATCAACGGGCAATCCATGCATTGAGGTATATGTGCAGCGAAAGGCCAAACTTCCAAAAAAGGCTGTTCATCTTCGTATGTACCGTACTTGCATCCATTCCGTCCATAATGCTGGAAAAGCTTTGCAGCAGCTTTGGATTCGACTTCACGCAAACGCTTATCATAAACGAGTTCATCCATGAAGAATTGGAGAACTCCGGCAAGATACAGGACAGGAATCTGTATGTCAGCAAAAGAAACAGGAACTGGGCCTGGCTTATGTACTATCAGAACCAAACCGTTGCAGAAGGCTGCAATGCTCCGGATGAATACGAAAAACAGCTCATCAGGGAAAAGATAGAGCTTTACAAAGAAAGAAGGGACATGGCGAACAGCCGATTGGGTAAGAAACGGATAAAAGTGGGATACCAAGTGATAAGCAGGATCCTTGGGATTCCAGAAGGGACCATATCATCATCGGTCTTTACGGTGAAGAACCTGATAGAAGCCATTCTGTTGGATGAAAAGGAAGAGGACCTTGGACCAAAAGCCACTGGTGGACTGTTCTCGATGATTGAGAGATCCAAACGGCATGAGATTACAGGACTTGCAGAATTCAGGCCCTTCGAAGTGTTCGACATAAAGTGCGATGCAGTATGCAGCATGGATTGGAACATGGATTGGAACATGGATTGAAAGCGTTAGGCAAATGAATTATCCTCAAGTCATGGAAATAATTCTTGCAAGCTCAAACGAGCATAAGAAAAAGGAAATTGAGAAGCTCTTCACAGGCCACGAGATACTTCTTCCAAAGGACGTTGGCGTTTCGTTCGACTGTGAGGAAAACGGTGCAACTTTTCTGGAAAACGCCATGATAAAGGCAAAGGCCCTTCTTGACGCCACAAGAGGAACGAAGGCATACGGGATTCCAGTTTTGGCGGATGACTCGGGACTTATAGTGGATGCGCTCCCAGGGCAGCTTGGAATCAAGACGGCAAGATTCGGAAGCCCGGATGGAAAGACAATCCTAAGTGCAAAGGAAAAGAACGCCCTACTCCTTTCAAAGCTGGAAGGACTGTCCAAGAACCAAAGAGGTGCCCGTTTTATATGTGCAATGGTCCTTATCAAGAACGAATGGACGGCCTACTGCGTACAGGAATCCGCAGAAGGGCGCATATTGGAACTACCACAGGGCGAACACGGCTTTGGCTATGACCCGGTATTCTATTGCAACGAAGCCCAAAGCCCAATGGCACTGCTGCCAGAAGGAGGCAAAAACCTCTACAGCCACAGAGGAAAGGCTTCGAGGGCGATGCTCAAACTGATTTCGTGATTTGGTTTTATTTTTATATATTGAATACAAGAGGAACTTTCAAAACTATGCTTTGTGTGGATTGGACATGGATTGCCGAGAT
>OQWA01000636.1_pt1 | contig 10469 bp, 10 predicted proteins | sample 1691581 | NCBI WGS metagenome assembly OQWA01 (sample SAMN03418264, study PRJEB22391) | human gut metagenome | biome: human-gut; feature: organic feature; material: feces | host: Homo sapiens | place: Tanzania | collected 2013-01
ATTTTCTTGTCGGTCTCATACTCTTTGATATTGTTTTGTTGGATCGGCAGCCGAAAGGCAGTTCCGCTATCCGCTGGAAATGGGCGTTCAGGCCGTTCCGAGCAGTCAGCGTACGGTCACGGGTGCGGGAAGCATAATCATTCAGGCGGCGGGTGAATTCCGTCCGGGTGCGGGCAATGTGTTTGAACATGTTGCACTTACGGGCGGCACCATCGGCAGCGTGGAGGATTTCGGCATTACGGATGCAAATAATATGGGGGCGGCGATGGCTCCTGCCGCGTTTAAAACGATTAAGGCTCATCTTTCGGATTACTCGCGCAGGGTGGAGGATTACGACAGGATAATAACAGGAGATCTCGGCATTTTCGGCAGCGATATGCTGTATGAACTGCTGCGCGGTGAGGGGATTGAAATTGCCGACAGGCATGAGGATTGCGGCAAGCTGATGTTCAGTCCGGAGCAAAATGTCAATTGCGGTGCGAGCGGCTGCGGCTGTGCGGCGACAATAATGAGCAGTTGGTTCCTGCCGAAAATTGAATCCGGCGAAATCCGCCGCGTTCTTTTCCTTGCAACGGGTGCGCTCATGAGTCCTGTCAGCAGCCTTCAGGGTGAAAGCATTCCTTCAATTGCACATGCGGTTGTGATTGAGCATATTGATTGACCCAAACGGCGGTCGAATAAAAAAGCGGCAGAACAACAAAAACTGAGATTTGAAAACATAAAGAATTTGGACGGTTGAATTAAATGAGCAGTATAACGGATTATTTACTTGTTTTTGCAATCGGAGGTGCGATTTGCGTCATCGGACAGCTTCTTATGAGCCTGACACGGCTGACGCCTGCAAGAATCCTTGTGATTTTTGTTACGGCGGGGGTTGTGCTCACGGCTGTCGGACTGTATAAACCCATTGTCGAACTCGGCGGAGCGGGCGCAACAGTGCCGCTGACGGGGTTTGGGTATTCGCTTGCAAACGGCGCAATTGACGGCGCAATGAACGAGGGTTTGCTCGGTGCAATAACCGGCGGGGTGAAGGCAACCGCGGGCGGTATCGCCGCCGCAGTGCTTTTCGGGTACGCTTTTGCACTGATTTTTACGCCGAAAACAAAAAAGTAAACATATCGAAATCAAGCGCAACCGGCTTCCGACAGATGACGGAAGTCGGTTGTGTACTGTCAATGTTTGATGGATTGTTTAAAATACGAAACAACTGCCCAATCAGTCAATGGAGTGAAGAGCGGCGCCGACAGCGGTTGCAAATGCTGCATTTTCCGGAACGATAAACTCAACGGGATAAAGTGTTTTAAAAAGCTCGATCATTGGCAAAAGCTCCCGCAGTCCGGTAAGTGCACCTGTCAAAATAACTTTTTTGACAGAGGAGTTTTTGCAGGCGAAAACCGCAAGGGTCAAAATGGTTTGCAGCACCATATTGACAACGCCGAGAGCAAGATCACAATCGGTTGCGTTGTCCTTTACGTTTGCAAAGTTTGCGGCGGTGATTTCCGAACCGAGTTTTTCAATGTCATTCTTGGAAATATCGCCGATTGTAAGATCAACGTGTGAAAGGCTGCCGCGCTCCGCAAGCGCACAAAGACTCTCGTGATCCGATGCACCGGTAAGCTTTTTGCCGAGGCCGACGATGGTTCCGCCGCCGACACCGCTGCCGCCGATGTGGGAATAATCCTTGCCGTGGGCATGAATAAACGCTGTGCCGGTGCCCATGCTCACAACAACCGCTTCATCCAACCCGGCAAGAGCAAGCCCACCCCGCGCGATCGCGGAAAATTCCTCAATGCGCTGAGTCGGAATGCCGTAAATGTCGCCCGAAAGATAGGATGAGCCGACGCCTGTCACAAGTATGCGTTCAACATCGCTGAGCGAGAACTTGTTGGCGTTGATATAATGTCCCAATGCGCCGTAAAGTGAGGTTATTTGATCGTAAGCGCGAACCGTCATTGTTGAAATCAGTTCGCCGCCCGGAGTCAGTCCGACAATTTTTGTCGTTGAACCTCCAACGTCTATTCCGAGAATTATGCCCATTTGTGTTCCTCCTTGGTCTGCCCGATACGCAGAATACGCACCTCTCGCGCCGATACATGCGCGGCTTTGCATAAAATCCTTAGGTAAACGCTGATTAATCAGCATCAAATGCAGCGCAGCGTCTCCTTGAATTGCCGCCCGCAAATACCGCTTGATCAATCATCATATCCTGCCGATGTAACCATTATAAAGCATTAATGCCGTATTGTAAAGACCAAAAGAAACATGCTTGGTTTCGAAGAAAAAGGCAGAGCAAATGTCGGAGCGGAACAGCATACGGCGAAATAATTCATAACGGCCGACAACTCTGCGGCTATAATAAACAAAAATACACCTATGCAGCAAATTAAAAAACGTTCATCTTTTGAAAAACAGAGAACATGTACATAAATCAGCACAGCAAAAAAGCAAAAAACAATTGACAAGACAAAAAATGCAGTATATACTTATCTTGTCGATACGTACAGCAATAAATACGCTGAATAGTTTCGCATAAGGTTTTTTCTTTTAACGGAGGAATGAATTTGAATATGCTTTTGGCTCACGGTGCAACAGATGAGCACCCGGAAGGACAGTCGATAGAAGCCCACCTGAAAGGTACGGGAGAACTTGCGGAAACATTTGCAGCGGAGTTTGGCGCCGCAGCAAACGGAAAGTTGTGCGGGCTTGCTCACGACATAGGAAAGTATTCGGATGAATTTCAGCTGAGACTGCGCGGCGGAAAGAAGGTCGATCATGCGACGGCGGGAGCAATCGAATGCTTCAAAATCAAAGCAGCGTTTGAGGCTGTATGCGTTATCGGCCACCACAGCGGATTGCCCAATGTCGGACATAAAGACGCTGACACAACCGAAAGCCAAACATTTTTTGGCAGGAAGCTGCGCGCCGAACAGGGAGGAATTCCGGATTATCGGAAAAATTGGAACGGACACATAGCATTACCGCAGGATTATTTTAGACCCTCGGGCCGTGGGTTCGCAACAGCATTCTATATAAGAATGCTGTATTCCTGCCTTGTTGATGCGGATTATATCGACACGGAAACCTTTATGAACGGTGACGCAGGCAGAGGAAACTACGAACCGCTTTCTGCGCTTTGTGACAAGCTCACAGCATACATCTCAAAATGGAACAATCCAACAAGAGAAATCGACATACTGCGGCAAAAAATTCTCAATTCATGCATTGAAAAGGCGTCTGCGCCGCGCGGAATTTTCTCATTGACGGTGCCGACGGGCGGCGGCAAAACGGTTGCGTCCATGGCATTTGCGCTCAACCATGCTGTTGCAAATTCAATGAAGCGCATTATATATGTAATACCGTACACATCGATTATTGAACAGAATGCGAAAGTTTTCCGAGATATTCTGGGTCAAGAGAACGTTGTGGAACATCATTCATCAGTTTCGTACGAATTATCGGAAAATGCTGACGAGCTGGAATATCGAAGTGCGCTTGCAACGGAAAACTGGGATGCTCCGGTGATCGTGACAACTGCCGTGCAGTTCTTTGAATCACTTTACGCGAACCGTTCGTCAAAATGCAGAAAGCTTCACAATATTGCAAACAGTGTTATTATATTCGATGAAGCGCAAATGATTCCGTCAAACAATCTGCGTCCCTGCGTTGCGGCGATTGCGGAGCTTGTGCGCGCATACAACGCAACCGCCGTTCTGTGTACCGCAACTCAGCCGGCTATTGACGAAATGCTGCTTGAATACAGTAAAAAAGAAAGCGTTGTTGAATTATGTCCCGATGTTGACGGCATGTTCGAAAAGTTTCGCAGGACAAGCTTTGAAAAGGAAGGAAGGCTGACAACGGATGAACTGGTTTCAAGGCTTGAAAGTCAGCAGCAGGTGCTTTGCATCGTCAACACGCGAAAATTTGCTCAAGAGGTTTATGAGGTATTGCCGTCGGAGGGGCGTTTTCATCTGTCCACGCTTATGTGTCCGGTTCACCGTAAACAGAAGCTCGACGAAATTCGCGGAAGACTAAAATCCGGCAAAACATGCAGAGTCGTTTCAACCTCGCTTATAGAGGCCGGCGTCGATGTTGATTTTCCTCGTGTGTTCAGAGAGATGGCCGGGCTGGATTCAATATTGCAGGCGGCAGGGCGCTGCAACCGCGAGGGTAAACGGAGTGCGGAAAGCAGCATTGTTACCGTTTTTGAATCCGAAAACAAGGTGAACAAGCTGATTGCGGTTAACCGTGATGCTGCGGAGGAGACGGTGCGGGACTGGACGCAGCCGAACACAACGTCAACTATAGAGCGTTATTTTAAGGCGTACAGGGATTTTTTGCGGAATGATGACAAGTCGGGCGTCATAACAGCGAGCGAAAAAGGAATATCGGGCTGTGGATTGCCTTTTGAATGGATTGCAAAAGAATTCAAGCTGATAGACCAAAACACCTTCACGGTTTATATTTCTGTCGGAGAGGGAAAAGAGCTTATTTCAAGGCTCAGAGAGGGAGAACGCTCCCGTGAACTGTATCGAAAGGCCGGAATGTATTCCGTATCGATATACGAAAATCATTTCAATGCTCTTATCAATGCCGGGGCGGCGGAATCCTTCGGAGATGATGCAGCAATTCTGACGGATTTGAGTCTTTATTCGGATGAAAAGGGACTCGCAACAGATGTGAGGGATGGAAGTGCGCTGTTTAACTGATAATGAATGCTTTATTAATCGGTAAGTGAACGGAAAGGCTTTGCAGGTTATATGAATACCGAATTTGACCAAACGGGGCTTGACCGTAAACGATAAAAACATAATACAGCATAGGAGGAATAAGGAAAAATTGACTGCAAAAAGGAACAAAAAAGAAAAGAAAGGAGAGACAGTATATGCCAATATGTATTGAGGTAAGCGGGGATTATGCCTGCTTTTCAAGACCGGAGATGAAGGTTGAACGCGTGAGTTACGATGTAATAACACCGTCTGCGGCACGCGGCATACTGGAAGCAGTTATGTGGCATCCGGGAATGCGTTATGTAATTGACAGGATCCATGTGTGCGCACCGATCCGGTTCACAAACATTCGACGAAATGAAGTGAAGGATGTTATCAGCGCGCGAAACGTCAAAGCGGAGATGAATAGCCGAAGCGGCGATCTGTATATTGCAGCATCGGAGTCCATTCAACAGCGCGCTGCGATGGTGTTGAGGAATGTGCATTATGTTATTGAGGCGCATTTTGAAATGACTGAGAATGCTGCTCCGAGCGACAATCCCGGTAAATTTTGCGACATGCTGAGAAGGAGGGTTGAAAAGGGTCAATGCTATCATCAGCCCTGCCTCGGAACCCGCGAATTCCCTGCAAAAGTGGAAAAATGCACCCAAATGCCGCCCTGTCCGCCGGAGCTTAAAGGTGAACGGGATCTCGGCTGGATGCTGCTGGATCTGGACTTTTCGGACAAGGCGAATATCAAGCCCGTGTTTTTCCGCGCAAAGCTTGTTGACGGCGTGCTGACCGTGCCGAGAATGGATTCGGCGGAGGTGACCCGATGATTTTGCAGGCATTAACAAGCCTTTATGAGGCACTTGCCCAAAAAGGCGAAATCTCCAAGGAAGGCTGGAGCCGAGAAAAAATCAGCTTTGCACTTGGAATAGATGAGAACGGGGATTTGCTGCGAATCACTCCTCTTTTCGAAACGGTTGATATGCCGAAGGGAAAAAAGAAGGAAGAACCGCAGAAGATGACCGTTCCGGCGGCTGTGAAAAGAACGTCAGGCGCGGCGGCGAATTTCCTTTGGGATAACTCCTCCTATATTTTGGGTGTGAGCCTGAAGAAAGGGGAGGATGATGCAGAAAGAGAAAAGCGAAGAAATAAGGACATTAAATGTTTCGAGGCTTGCCGCGAATTGCATCATTCAATGCTGGACGGCATGGAATATCCCGCTGCAAAGGCGGTGCTGAACTTCTTAGACAAGTGGGAACCGCAAAAGGCGGAGGAAAACAATCTTGTTGCACAATATGCGAAAGAAATTCTTTCGGGTGCAAATATGGTTTTTCGCTTTAACGGAGGCTATGTTCACGATGATCCACAGCTTGCATCTGTCTGGCAGAAGGCGAATGCAAAGCAAAAAGATAACATTGGGCAGTGCCTGGTAACGGGAGCGCTTGATGAAATTCAAAAAACACACCCTACGATCAAGGGCGTGCAGGGCGCGCAGTCGAGCGGTGCGGCACTCGTGTCATTCAATGCATCGGCATTCTGTTCTTATAACAAGGAACAGAACCAAAATGCGCCGGTCGGAAAATATGCAGCCTTTGCATATACGACTGCGTTGAATCATTTATTGGCGGACAGGAAAAATGTCCACAGGATCGGCGATGCTGCCATTGTCTGTTGGGCAGAAAATGCTGATAAACAGTACGAGGATTTTGCAGCTGAAGTTTTTTTCGGTGATAATGTCGACAAGTCGGATGAACAGAGACTTTCAGCGCTGCGGACAAGCTTGAAGCTTCTTGCAGACGGACTTCCATGCAAGGAGATGGATCTTGATCCGGACAGAAAATTCTACATTCTCGGCCTGTCTCCGAACGCAGCTCGTATCGCAGTAAGATTCTTTTACTGCGACAGCTTCGGGAAAATTGCGGGGAATATCTACAAGCATCATGAGAGACTGGAAATCGTGCGTCCCTCATATGATAAGTTTCCGATCCTCCCTTTGTGGAAGCTGCTCAGCGCAACGGTTAATCCGAATGCGAAGGATAAAACGCCGAATGCAGCAATGGCAGGTGCAGTTGCCCGTGCTGTGTTTTCCGGCGGCAGATATCCGGCGTCCCTTCTGGAGTGTACCTTTCTGCGAATCAAAGCAGAACGCAACATAACCCGTGAACGGGCGGCGATAATCAAAGCTTATTACCTAAGAAACCCAAATGAAAAATGCCCCAAGGAGGTACTGACAGTGAGTTTAAATGAAAACAGCAAAAACATCCCCTATACCCTCGGAAGGCTGTTCTCCGTGTACGAAGAGATTCAGCAGGCAGCAAATCCGGGTATAAACACAACAATTAAGGACAGGTATTTTGGCTCTGCTGCCGCAATGCCTGCAACGGTGTTCCCGATACTCAGCAATCTTGCGCAAAAACACCTGCGCAAGCTTTCGGATGCACAGCGTGTATATCTTGATAAAAAGGTTATGACGCTGAAAAGCGTTCTCGGAGAACAGTATCCGGCGCATATGTCGCTGCCGGAGCAAGGCTCGTTCGACCTTGGCTACTACCATCAAACACAGGCTCGTTATACAAAAAAGGAGGATAAATAATTATGGAACCCATTAAAAACCGCTATGACTTTGTTGTGCTTTACGACGTTGAAAACGGCAACCCCAACGGTGATCCCGATGCGGGCAATATGCCAAGGGTTGATCCCGAAACCGGTTACGGAATTGTAACCGATGTTTGCCTTAAGCGGAAGATTCGCAACTATGTTGAAACGGCAAAGGAGGGAGAACCCGGTTATCGCATTTACATTAAAGAGGGAGTTCCTCTTAATGCAAGCGATAGGGAGGCTTGCGAAAAGTATAATGTCAGCACGGATGAAAAGAAATTGAAAGAGGCAAAGAAAAACGATCCTGAACTTGATATAAAGATCAGGGATTACATGTGCGGAAACTTCTTTGATATTCGCACTTTCGGTGCTGTTATGACAACGTTCGTCAAAGGTGCGCTGAATTGCGGACAGGTTCGCGGCCCGGTGCAGCTTGGATTTTCAAGGAGCATTGATCCCATTATTTCTCAGGAGATTACGATAACCCGTGTTGCAATAACGACCGAGGCTGACGCAGAGAAAAAAGGTACGGAAATGGGACGCAAATACATTGTTCCTTACGGTCTCTATCGCTGCGAAGGCTATGTTTCGGCCAACCTCGCGCGCAAAACTACGGGCTTTTCGGAGGCGGATCTTGAACTGCTTTGGAAGGCGATAATAAACATGTTTGAAAACGATCACTCGGCTGCACGCGGCAAGATGGCTGTTCGTGAGCTTGTCGTGTTCAAACACGAGTCAGAGCTCGGGAATGCTCCGGCACATAAACTTTTTGAGCGCGTTACAGCGGCAAGAAAAGCGGATTGTGCAGTTGCCCGTTGTTACGATGATTATGATATTGTCGTTGATACGGATAATTTGCCCGAAGGAGTCAGCTGCATTCGGATGATATGACATATTCCGAAGAGGATTATCTGCTGCTATCCGGAATTCAGCACTTCAAATTCTGCCGCAGACAATGGGCGCTTATCCACATTGAGCAGCAATGGGCGGATAACTACCGCACGGTGGACGGCACACTGATGCATGAAAGAGCGCATGATACCGGGTTGAAGGAAAGCAGAGGCGATCTTTTCATTACGAGGGGGATGAGTTTTTTTTCATCCACCCTCGGGGTTTCGGGACAGTGTGATGTACTGGAATTTCGCCGTTCGGCGGACGGGATAGAGCTGAAGGATCGTGATGGTCTTTGGCAGCCCTATCCCGTTGAATACAAGCGCGGAATGTACAACGAGCGAACCGGCGATACATTGCAGCTTTGCGGTCAGGCAATGTGCCTTGAAGAGATGCTTGCGTGTGATATTCCGCGAGGAGCATTGTTTTATGGCGAAACACGGCGCAGGGTGGAAGTTGAATTTGACAGAGCATTGAGGGACGAAGTTCGGGATGTGCTTTCCGAAATGCATGATCTGTATAGAAAACGATATACCCCGAAAGTGAAACCTACCAAGGCATGCGCGTCATGTTCAATGAAGGAGATTTGTCTTCCGAAACTGATGAAAACAACGACCGTTGCAACGTACATTAATAAGGCAATGGAGGAATCGCAATGAAGCGGCTGCTGAATACACTGTATATTATGTCGGAAGACGTATATTTGACGTTGGATGGAGAGAATGTTGTTGCAAAGTGCGGCGAAAGGATCACGGCACGTTATCCTCTGCACACATTGCAAAGCATAATTGACTTTTCATATATGGGCGCATCTCCTGCATTGCTCGGTAAATGCGCCGATATGGGAGTTGCATTCACTTTCTGCAGCCCGCGGGGGCGATTTCTTGCACGGGTAACGGGCGAAGCAAACGGTAATGTTTTGCTTCGCCGAAAGCAATATCGTGTTGCGGATGATGAGGAGAATTCATGCTTGATTGCAAAAAATATGATATTCGGCAAACTTTACAATTCTAAACAGAGCATTGAGAGGACGCGGCGCGATCACGCTCTGCGTGTGGATTGTGAAGCTTTGACCTCCGTTTCACAATTGACGGCGGGACTGCTGCCGCTTGTTCAAAAGGAAACACGGCTTGACGGACTCCGTGGACTTGAAGGTGTTGCAGCGAATGCGTATTTCAGCATATTCAACGAATTAATTCTCAACAGCAAGGAACTTTTTCGGTTTACGGTGCGTTCGAGGCGGCCTCCGCTTGATGCCGTGAATGCGCTGCTGTCGCTTGCGTATTCGACGCTTGCTCTTGATTGTGCATCTGCGCTTGAAAGCGTTGGATTGGATTCGTATGTCGGATTTCTGCATCGTGACAGGCCGGGCAGAACTTCACTGGCACTTGACCTCATGGAAGAACTGCGTCCGTGTATGGCAGACAGATTTGTCCTTACGTGCATCAATAACAGAATGTTTGACAGAAACGATTTCGATTTTCGTGAAAGCGGGGCTGTACTGCTTAAGGATGATTCACGGCGGCGTTTCTATCGAGCATGGCAGGAACGCAAAAAAGATGAATTGAAGCATCCATATCTCGGCGAAAAGCTGCAATGGGGGATGATTCCGTATGTTCAGGCCCTGTTACTGGCAAGATACCTTCGCGGGGATTTGGATGCTTATCCTCCGTTCCTTTGGAAATAACCGTGTTGAGGCGGAAAGGAAGGTTTAATTATGTTTGTGCTTATAACCTATGACGTTAACACAGAGGATGCGGACGGAAAAAGACGATTACGCCGCATCGCAAAGCAGTGTGTAAACTATGGACAGCGTGTGCAGAATTCGGTATTCGAGTGCATACTCGATCCGGCGCAGTGCCGCAGGTTAAAAGCTGAGCTTTGCAGCATCATGGATGCTGAACGGGACAGTCTTCGTTTCTATTATCTGGGTAACAAATATGAAAACAAGATTGAGCATTTCGGAACAAAGTCGGGTTACGACCCTGAGGGTATGCTGATGCTTTGATTATTTGCCGCGAATACTAAGCGGTCAGAAAAAATCAGGGTGGTTCGCGCAATTACATGCGGACAAAACATGCTTTTCTTCAAGAATTGTTAAGCGGAGAAGAAACGAAACGCGCATAAAAGGCAGGTCTTTGCTTGCAGTGCCGCCTTTTTTACTGTATAATGGAAAATGAACAGCGGGGAATGATCACTTTCATACTTGCTGTTTGCGGAAATGTTGATTACGTCTATTCGTTTCCGCCGTCGCCGCTATGATAT
>OQWA01000638.1_pt1 | contig 10450 bp, 8 predicted proteins | sample 1691581 | NCBI WGS metagenome assembly OQWA01 (sample SAMN03418264, study PRJEB22391) | human gut metagenome | biome: human-gut; feature: organic feature; material: feces | host: Homo sapiens | place: Tanzania | collected 2013-01
TCCACATCCATTGTCTCTGTCAGCCCTTTCGTAAAAGGTTATTATATCTATGGTGCCAAGCCTGACGGACAGGTCGCTATGGACTTCGTCAGCTTCATAGAAGGTCACGACACCCTGTTTGTCAGAGACGTATATAAGAATGAGAAGAAGATAAAGAACCCTAAGAATCTCATATTTACTGGTAATGACGCACAGGCTTACTATTCCGGAACATTCCGTATCAACCTTATTTCCGTAGCCGATCAGTCTGTAGAAGTGGAGAGTGACCCGGTCTTGGCTAAGTTCGGTGACTTGAAGAATAGCGCTCCAGAGGATAAATGCTACCCTACACTCCCTGTTTCTCAACCTATGCACACCCTCGGCATATTCCCGTTGTGCTATGATGGTTCGAACAATTCCTACAAATCACGAACACGTTTCCTCATCACTGACAATGAGATGTTCGGAGGATCTTTCACATCTGGACCGGAAATATATGGTAACCCTTTCAATAGATACTCTACGGCAAGTAGTGATCTCTTCAAGCCTTCACCGTTCATATTCTTCAAAAACGATACACGTACCGTAAGTTTTACAAACTTCATCTTCTATGATTTGACCAATCATACATTCTGTTACACAAATCCAGTGTACACAGCTCCTTCTATTTGTTACAAGTATTATGAATCTTCTGACATCGCTACATCTGAGACATTCTATTGGAATCAGATGAAATACACCCCGGTGCGTGACGTTGTCTATGGATTCAATGCCTCAGTGTCTGGCAACAGCTATGCTCTGATGAAGGATACGGAGAACAGTTTCTTCGTATATCAGTTCCAGGTGGGATCCGGATATGGTGCAGCCAAGAAAATCCGCGCATATAATATCGACAAGACCAAGGCTACAGACATGGACAAAGCTACATTCTTTGCTTTCTTCACCAAGCAGCCTTACCTGCTCTACACTGTAGGTTCTAAACTTTATGTCATCAACTATGCTGCTAATAAGTGCGTCATGGCAAAGGATTTCGGCGATGAAATCACATACATGGGAATGGACCGCGCTTCCACAAACAGCGATTCTGAGTTCCGTGTATGCACATATAGCGATGCCAACAAGGGAAATATCTACAAGTATGCCATCAAGGACGATGTCAACAATATCGTAGTGGAACAGCTTACCGACCACTGGAAGACCGACCTCAGAGTGGTAAAACTCGAATATCGTAACTCTACTGCAGGTCAGAGAAACATCGAATAAATCATAAAACAATGAATCTGAAAAGTATATCAATAATGGCTATGTCAGCAGTCTGTGCCCTCTCTGTGTCGGCACAGACTGACTTCCGACACATTGACCTCAATGAGGCCCTCGCCGCAGCTAAGAAAGAGAAGAAACTTGTCTTCGTAGATTTCTACACAGACTGGTGCGGACCATGCAAGAAAATGGCTTCTGAGACCTTCCCGGACAAGACTCTCGGCGACTTCATGAACAAGAAATTCGTCTGCATCAAGCTCAATGCAGAGAAAGAAGGCGCCGCTGATGCCAAGCGACTCGGTGTCACTGCTTATCCTACATTCTACGTACTCGATGCCAATGGCACCAAAAACTGCGAGATAAAGGGATATATGGACGCTGAAACTTTCCTCTCAAAGATTTCTGCCGGCATAGATCCTAAGATGAGTCTCAAGGCTATGGAGGAGAGATATAATAAAGGAGAACGCACTCCAGAACTCGTCAATGCCTGGGCTTTGCACTATATGGAGCAGGGAAAGGAAAAAGAAGGCTTCGCTATCATCAAGCAATACTATGAGTCTCTCAAAGAGAAACAGCTCCTGAAGCCAGAAAACGCTTTCCTTTTCACACGCTATACCATGACTGTCACAGAGCCAATGGGAGCATTCATGGTAGCTCATCGCAATGATTTCGACCCTTCGGTGCGCCCTGCCATCATGAAACGCATCCAGGCGCTTTATCACAGTGACGTCAACACTTACTTCTCAGGCTACCGCTGGTCGCAGAAGAAGTTCGTACAGGCTGACTATCAGGCACTGAAAGCCAAGATAATCGAGCTCGGACTGGATAAGGATTACAACTACGCATCCGTCTTCCGACTCATCGAAACCCGCGTTGCCACCGCCGATGATGCCGGCTTCTTCAATGCTTGCAAAGAGGAATACGACCGCCTCGCACCAAGCGACCAGACGCTGTTGATGCTCAATCTCACTCGTCTCATCACCACTGACGACCCTGTAGTGCTCAAAGACATATCATCATTCATCCGCAAGCGCCTAGAGAAAATGGACGCTAACTCCATCGTTCTCTGTGCCAGAATCCTCGGTTCGATAGAGGAAAAGATAAAGAAATAGCCCTAAGTAGGTAATCATAATTATTTGATAATGAATAGTAATTATAATTGTTTTTCATTATTATAAAAATAATTCCGATTACCTACTTAATCATCATCCTTTCATACGAAAAATAGGAGATAAACACTTGGAGGCAAGTGTCTATCTCCTATTTCATTTTTATCTATATATTTTGTGGGTTGTGGGTTATTGGTTGTGGGTTATTGGTTAGAATGCAGATAGACTCGCCAGTTTATCTCACTATAATACCAATAACTAACAACCAATAACCAATAGCCAACAACCAACAACCACAAATTACTCTTCCATAAACATACGGCATGGACTGTATTTTTTAGGATTGATGAGAGATTCGTCTTCATCAATACCCATCTTTGACATAGCATCGGAAGAGGAACTGGATGACTTCTGCGGAGCAAGTCCAGTGAGGATAATGCGTATCTGCTCATCGAGTTCCTTGTAATGAGCACGTGTATCAGCATCAGAAGTCTTAGCATTCTGCACCATAGTACGGATGCTCTTGAGGGCAGCGTAAGCATAAGGACGCTGGTCTTCCACCATAGTCACACGCCATGCTCTTGCAAAATTGTTGACAGCACGACGCTGAATGTGCTTGGTATAGTTGGACACCTTGGCTCCAGTCTTTGTAGAACGGAAGAGATAACCGAGAAGCTCACTGACATAATCCATTGGCTTATATGAGTCTTCGAGATAGCAATGCTTGCTGATGAGATTGAGAGTCATAGCTGAAGTGAGAGCATCGAGTGTGCGGTCCACGATAGGATAAACAGCATTCTCAGGCACACGGTTGATACGACGTGCAAAAGGTTGGTTCCAAAGCCATGCAGGTTCTACAATCATATTCTCATTGAGCCATGCCAATGCGCGACGCTGCACATCCTTTCCTACAGGTGTATATACAGGTCCTTCCTGGTCGGCACTCTTGTAGTCATGATATACTCCGCTGATATTCTTCTGCACATGACCGTAGAAACGTCCCATCTGATTGATTACATTCTTGTAGGCAAACTTGAGATTCGCATCCATATCAGCCTCCTCATAGTTCCATTTCTGGATGTTTGCCATTACGCGCTTGAGGTTCTTCACGCCGTATGTGCTTGCCTTCATGGCATCATCACCGAGGTCTTCGGTCTGTGCCTGAGGGTCATTGTCTGTGCCTTCGCCTCCAAACCAGTAACGTGGACTCTCCTTAAGCTTATTGATAATCATATTGTTGAGAGTCAGGCGCTCGTCGCGTTCGCCCTTAGAATCAGGGAAATAGCGGTAGCCCCATTCGATGGCCCACTTGTCATAGTCATTGATTCGAGGGAAGAGTCCGGCGTATGTCACGCTGTCTTCCGGCTGTGCCACATAGTTGAATCGGGCATAGTCCATGATGGAAGCCGTGTGTCCATGCTCTTCGAGCCATTCCTTGTCACGGAGTTTCTCCACAGGGGTGGCATGGCTCGCACCCATATTATGACGCAATCCGAGGGTATGACCTATCTCATGTGAAGAGACAAAGCGGATGAGCTGACCCATCAGTTCATCATCGAAGACAGGCTTCTGTGCGCGTTTATCCACAGCACCTACTTGTGTCTGGTACCATGCGTGGAGCAACTGCATCACATTGTGGTACCAACCTACGTGGCTTTCGATGATTTCACCAGAACGAGGGTCGCTGACATGTGGTCCATAGGCATTGCTTATATCGCTTGCGAGATAGCGTATTACGGAGTAGCGAGCATCTTCAAGGCTCATGGTAGAGTCGTTAGGCCATTCCTTAGCACAGATAGCATTCTTGAATCCCGCCTTTTCAAATGCCGCATTCCAGTCGTTTACGCCAGCAATGAGATAAGGCACCCATTTCTTTGGCGTGGCAGGGTCGATGTAATAGACTATCTGTTTGACAGGCTCCACGAGTTCGCCACGGCGATAAGCATCGACATCCTTAGGCTCCAGTCGCCATCTGGAGATGACCTGACGGCGCTTCACCTGCTGCTGGTCGTCGCCGAAGTCGGTGAATTCCTCAGTGAAATAGCCTACACGGGAATCGAAGGAACGGAATGCCATAGGCTCTTTCGGCAGAAGGACGAAGGAGGTGTTGACCTTCAGCGTGATGTTACCCGTAATCTTTCCGGCAGGGATGCGTGTGCTTGCCTTCGAACCGTAGGTCTTTACGGTGACAATCTCGGTGTTGATAGGGAACGTGCTGATGCGCTCAATGTAGGAAAGGTCCTTCTTGAAGGCTGTCACCCCGAGCTCAGACTTGCTGCTTTCCGCAAGAGTGAGGACGGCATTGTCGGAATTGAACATGTTGGTCACGTTGATGCTGTAGAGTTTCACTCCTGTGGAGTCAGTCAGCGTGGAGTCGATTTTCGTGGCATAGACGATAGGATCCTGGGTGCAGTTGGCTACGGCTGTGGCAATCTTGTCATCGCTCTTGACGCGTATGTCATAGAGATGGGCACGCAGGAGCATCTGCTTGTTGTTCTTTTCCCAGTAGAGCACCTGCTCATTGGCGAGTTCTCCGCCATATACTCCAGCATCTACTGGTGTTGAGATATAGCGTGTGGTGGTGAGAAAGAGTCTGCCGAGAAGTGAGTCTGGTATCTGGAAGTAATAGTCGTCCTTATGCTTCTGCACATTGAAGAGACCTTTTACTGCCGGTTGCCTTACTTCTTTCTTTACTGGTTTGGTAACCTTCGACTTCTTTTTTGCCTGTGCTCCTGGGCAAATCATTGTTGCCATGCACACAAGTAACAATAGTTTTTTCATTTGTTTGGTTTTAGAGTTGTTAATATTTTCTTAAGCCGGTGACGCGGCTGACACGGTGGCTTAATGCTATTTACTGTACTTCTTGCCTCCGATTATGCGGATACCATTGCCGTTATAAGGCTGGCCTGTAATGCTGTATGCCTTGCCATTAGCGATAGAAGAGGCGATGGACTTGATGCCAGTAGCATCAAATTCCTCCACGTCTTGGAAGCCTGCATTTTCATAGTCTGCCTTGTTGCCTGCAGGAACGTAGCACTTCTTCTTGTAGAGAGACTTCAGAGCACCGCTTCCGAGCTCAGGAAGCTTGCAGAAATAGCGGGAATACTGCGCATTGGTGCAGAGGTTGAAGGCATTCTTTTGCAGTTGCTTTACAGAAGCTGGGAAGATGAATGCCACTGCTTTTGCAGACTGACAACCGCTCTCCTGGATAGTCTCAAGCGATGTGCAGGTGCTGAAATCAAGCACAAGATTGTAGCCTTCTGTCTTAGAGCTGTTCTTGGAGAGATTGAGAAAGGCGCGATTGCCTATGGTCTTGAGAGCAGTGCAGCCTTTGAGATTGAGGGCAGTACATTCATAACTCTGGTAGAAAGCACGATCACCGATGGATTCCAGAGCCGAGCATCCTTCGAGATTGATGGTCTTTGCGCCCGTCTGTCCGAAGCCATATTCCTCAATAGTCTTGAGATTGGCATGACCCGAGAGGTCTATTTCTGTGATTTTATAGCAAAATTCGAAAGCATAACCCTTGATAGTCTCAAGATTTGAGCAATTAGAGAAATCGACTGTCTCCAATTGTGACTGGCTTGAATTGTCGAAAGCGTGTGAACCCACAGAAGTCATGGAAACTGGGAAGATTATCTTCTTCAGCGGAATGATGGCATCATCATTCTCCTTCATCTGGAAGACATTGGCAGGAAACTCATTAGCAGGGTACTCTATAGTGGTTTCGCCTACTGTCTCGGAGTAAGCGACGATGTTGGCATCCTTGAGGTCGAGCGTCTCTACCTTCATATTCTGGCGGATGAAAGCTATGTCAGCCTTGTTGATATTGCCGGTCAAGGTGAGGTCGATGACATTGAGGTCATCACCTTTGATGAGTGTGGAGAGGGTGCCTGCTGTCTCCACTTTGATAGTCTTTGTCTCAGCTTGAGCAGTAAATGCCATGAGTGAGAATGCGATAAGGAGTAGATGTTTGCATTTCATAAGCGTTTCTTGTGTTTATTGTTTATATTGTTTATATTCTTATATCCGCCGGTGACGCGGCTTTATTAAATGAAGAATGATGAATGAAGAATGAAGAATGGAAGTTACGTTTTACTTCTTTATTTGAAAAGGCTATTAAATGAAGAATCCAAGTATGGTTCATATTCTTGCGCAGAATCCATCAAGCGACAATGCTAACTTCCATTCTTCATTCTTCATTCATCATTCTTCATTTAAGAACAACCCTACAAACACCTCGTGAAATAGGTGGCATAGCCGGGTATGATGTCTTGATATGCTTTGATGAGCTTGCCTGTCACGCTGTCATAGACACGGATGGAAGAACAGCCAGTGGCAGGACGGTAGGTCAGCATGACGGTGCAATCGTCCTCATCACGCAGTCCTAAGCCCGTGACAAGAGGGAATACATCCACCAGTTGTTCGCCTTCATCGAGGCTAATCAGCAGTTTTGACTTCGCAGGATTAAACTCTTTCATATTGTAATAGTCAAAGCGATATACCTTATTACCAACAGAATAGAAGGCATAACTCTCGCCAAACGAGCCCCACCAATAACCAATGGTCCGTGCCAGAGCGGCATCAATCGGCATGATGCGCTTGAGGGAGATAGGCTGCACCTTGGTCTTGACATAGTTGACATGGAATTCATAGATGGCATACTCTCCGTCACGCTTGCCTATCAGATATACTTCGTATGGCTGATTGGAACCCATTCCTGTGGCTTCGGTGAAGCATCCGCAGAGACTGTCGAGACGGAAAGGTTCGCCTTCAATGCTGATATGCTCCATCTGGTCATTATAGACGTGGTAACAACCCACCGTATTATCGTCATGCAGCACGAAAGTCACTTTCTTAAACCTCTGGAACTGCTTGCTCGACATGGCCTGACGCACATTGCGACTCTTGACAAAAGTGTTCTCATTGAAGACTGGAAGCTTGCGGTCCAGACCATTGAATACATGGAGATCGCCATTGCAGATGAAGTATTTAGATGCGCCGTAGCCGAAGGTGATATTGCTGATGTCCAACTGAGTAGCGCTGCCCATATACACCTTATTATATATATTACCGGTATATTCACCCACATTATGATAGAAACCATTGTCTGGATCAGCATTGCATATACTGACACATCTGCCCCATGACGGACTTTGGTCAGTGAAAATGGCTATTTCATTAAGGGCATATAGCGTGCCGTAGTACTTGCCTTTGATGGGTTCATCGGGATTTATCCGCTCTATCATGTCGGGATAATAGTTGGTGAAAGCTCGCACATCACCCTGCAGCGACATCCATTCGGTGCGTCCGTCAGACTTCTGATAGACCACAATGGAGGACGGTGTGTATGTGCTCAGCACCTGGAAGGAGAATGTCTTGCGAAACTCCAGTCCGTTCCCCCTGTCCTTTGCTATGAAGACAGCGGGGATATCAGTCGCCATATTATATCCAGAAGGCAATGAAACCTCCCATACCAACTGCTTGCCGGTGGCTATTTCCTGCTGTTTACCCACCACCCAACGGTAGTCATAGCGAAGGGAATCAGCCCCCTCGGAGAAGGTCAGCGAAGGGTTTATCCTCAGAGTGTCCCCCTGATAGAGCGTATATGAACCGTCAGTGGCAATGCCGTTTATGGCGGTTACCTGCTGTATGTCGTCCGTAGCTTCGCTGTCTTTGTCTCCATAGCATGAGAGAAGGGAGGTCATCACGATGCCGAGGATGAGCAACTGATAGTATATTCTTGTCTTTTTACGCATTATTCAAAGTATATTCTGTTACCATTGGAGTCATATTCCTCATGTTGTATAAACCATTGCTTGCAGAGCGAAATCCAATAATCGAGGATGACACTGCTGCCATCGTCCACCCATTCTGGATTCGTGATGCCACTAATCTCCAGAAAGACGGCACACTTACGGGCTGAATAGGTGATTTTTCTCAGTTTGCTATTGTTTTCCCAGAAGGCAGGAGCGATGGTAAGGTTTTTTGTAAACTGCACATCCACATACTGATACTCCGGCACTCCCACCGTGAAATCTTCTCCCGGCACGAGAGCCAGCCTCATTTTGTAGGTCATTTCGCTGTCCATCTCATCGACGTGGATTGTAGCGCGGAGCGTGTCTTGATACATTCCGCTGCGAAACACTTGCTTGCTGTCGAAACTTACCACCGCAGAACTGGCGGTGACACCTTCGCTTTCTGCCTCCGAAATCATCACTCCGAAATGACGGTCACGACCATAATCTATCATCCCCTGCAGGCGAACAGGTATCTGGAGCGTGTAGTCCGTCACCTTTCCACCAAGGAAATAAGCATTGAAACTATAGCTCTCTGGATAGTCTGCAGCAGAACCAAAGACAGTGCCGCGGGCTATATTGAGCGCACTGGTCGATGTATCGTAGGCTTCCAGCGTATCTTCCGAGCAGGCTGCTACGGACAATAGGGCTGTGGCTGTAAGCATTATGTATAGTATTTTTCGCATTGCTGTAAGAGGTGAAAGTGTCAATATCCAAACTGTTTCTCGTAATCCGGCAACGGTAGCACATAAGCCGAAGCAGGAACGCTGACAGTATTGCCGTTATAGTTTCCGTCATCGACGGCGCGGAGGTTGCGGCGCTTGTAATAATAGAACAGCTGTCCCTCGCCTCGGAAGTCGCAGATATACTCATGTGTCAGTTCATTCCACAGAGTCTGAGCGGTAGCCGTAGCCGGGAGAGCTGCCTCTCCGCGGTTTAGTTTTATCGTGTTCAGAAGGCTTAAAGCATTCTCTTTGGTATCAATACCATTGAGATTACATTCTGCCAGTATGAGATACATCTCGCTTATTTTCAGCATAGGAACGACGGGATCACCGTATTTGCCGGCATCTTCCGACTTTACAGACCGCTGATAGCGTATCATATTGATTTTTTCATTTGCGCTCGGGTTTTGGTATAGCCATGCTCTGCGCACATCATTGTCCTCGTATGCGTTGGCACTCTTGGCAAAATCGCCAGTCAGACCTTCGTAATATGAGCGTGAAACGGTAAGTATGTTCTCACAATAGAGGGCAAAAATCATCTCTGGCATGAAGATGCGGTCGGCTTTCTGTTCCACTCCGTAGATGTCTGTCTCCAGAATTTCCTCTGGAAGGATAAACCTATACTTTTCCGAATCGATTACCTCTTCGGCATATTGTGCAGCCTCAGCATAATGTCCGCGGTAGATTTCCATCCTGGCGAGCAAAGCAGTAGCAGCGTAATAGTTCATCCTCTGTGTGCGGTCATAAGCCAGATAGCGGTTGCTGTATGCCTTATTACAATAGAGTTGCCTTCCGCCGACGGAATAATAGTCCCGCGGCCGCCTTCCATTACCGCCGCGGCGGTGTTAGATGTACCCAAGTCAATACCAATAATCTTAGCCATACTTATATATCTCCTTACTATTTGTTAAATTTTTTATTGTGCGCTTTCCTGGCCGACGACTACCCTTGCCGGGCGTAATACTTTGCCGTCCATCAAAAAGCCCATTTGTACTTCGTCAATCACCAAACCGGCTTGTTCCGGCTTGGCTGGAATCATAGCCACCACTTCTTGGGTGTCTGGGTCGTATGGTTTATTTTTTACATCCATACGCACAATGCCTTCTGCTTTGAATATTTTTTCCAGTTCTCCTAAAATTAGGCGCATACCGTCACGCAGTGATTTTGCTTCCCCCTCGCACTGGTGGGCGGATTCGTCTTTTTCCATTTTTTCGCGTTCGCGCAACATCACCTCATAAGCGGGCAACAACTTTTGCGCAAAATCTTTTTTACCGTATTCTATCAGCGCGGCTTTTTCGCGCTCGGTGCGTTTGCGGAAGTTTTCAAAATCTGCGCTTAAACGCACATATCTGTCGTGTGCAAGCCGATGCCGCCTTTGTACTTGGGCGAACCCTTACGCACAATCGAGCGCCCGGCTACGGGCTTCTTGCCGCACATTTCACATACTCTGGCCATTTTCTTTACTCCTTAAATGGGTTTCTCAGTTTGCTTCGCCAGGCTGCCATTCGACATTCTGGAACGCCTCGTCGAACGCTGCGCCAAGGCCGCCGAACGACTCGCTTCCAGCCGCCGCAGCGGA
>OQWA01000640.1_pt1 | contig 10445 bp, 9 predicted proteins | sample 1691581 | NCBI WGS metagenome assembly OQWA01 (sample SAMN03418264, study PRJEB22391) | human gut metagenome | biome: human-gut; feature: organic feature; material: feces | host: Homo sapiens | place: Tanzania | collected 2013-01
AACTTTAAAGTACATAAAAAGCGCCGCAGCTGCCGCTGTCTGCGCCTGGCCTTGGGCGCAGGGCAGTTTGGCGGCTGATTTTATACATCATACGGCATTGGCTGCGACGATTGGCGGCTTGGCAGATTGGTGGGGTGTGACGGCACTGTTTAAGCGTCCGCTAGGCATCAATGCGCCCGGCACCGATGTATTGCGCAATAATTATGAGCGCCTGACGACAGGTTTGGCGGATTTTGTGAGCAATGACCTGCTGACGGCAGAAAATGTTATGCGGGCTGTCGGCAGAGAAAACTTTGCTAAGCTGCTGTTGGCACATTTTGCGCAGCAGCAGAATGTGGAACGCCTGTGGCAGACGGTACGTCCGTTGGCGAAGCATGCGCTGCGCTCACTCAATACAAGGCAGGCAGAACAGCTTTTGCTTTCGGAGCTGCCTAAGTATATTGCCAGCCTGCGTATTCCGGAGATTTTGGTGGACGCGCTGCAGAAGGCCGTGGCCAACGGCAGCTTTAACGGTATTTGGCAGCTGCTGACGCAGGAGGCCAAGCAGATTCTGCATAAGCCGGAATTTACAGCTTTGCTGGAAGGGCTGACGCAGATGGCGGAGGAAGAATACAATAAGGACAGCCTGCTGCGCAATTTATTTGTGAGCGGGCAGGCGGCTAAGCTGGCACCGCTTTTTGTACAGGAGCTGGAAAAGGCTTTGGATGCCTTGGCTGATCCTGACAGTGAGCTGCGGCGGCAGGTTGATAACTGGCTGTTGGCGCGTATGGAGGATTATCGTCATGATATTGCTTTTGCGGACTGGCTCAACAGCAAGCTGTCACAGATGGCAACGGCGAAGGCACTGGCTTTTAAGGAGCTGCTGCAAACGCAGGACGTAGATATTTTATTGACTCTGCTGCAAAAGAGGCTGCAGCTGCTGGCTGACAGCGAGGCGGAGCAGAGCAGGCTGGACGGTGCGTTGAAGGAGCTGCTTCTGCAGGCCTTGGCAATGCAGCATGATACGGTATATGATTTGGTTTTGACTAAGCTGCAGAGCTATGACAGGGATGAATTGATTGCGAAAATGGAACAGCGCGTGGGCGATGATTTGCAAAATATCCGCAAGAGCGGCACCTGTATAGGCGGCTTGATGGGAGCGGTGCTGTTTATTATTGCGACGTTGGCAGAAAGGCTGGTGGGGTAGGATGGATAGCCTGAAAAAACATTGGACATATGCAGACAGCGCTTTTCTTGCTTCCGGTGCAATCTATCTGCTTTTCTTATATCTCAGGCTGCATTATGCCGGACTGTACATGGGGCATTTCAGCGAGCTTAAGTGGGATTGGCTGATTTTGGGCTACTATATGGCGGAAGCGGCGTTGATTGGCAGCTTTGCGGATTGGTTTGCCGTGACTGCTGTGTTTAAGGTGCCCTGGATATGCCGTCTGCTGCCGTTTATGGCCAAGCATACGGCGATTTTGCCGCGTAGCAGAGAGGGTTTTGTGCGTGGCTGCGGTCAAATGGTACAGCAGGAGTTTTTGACGAAAAAGGCCTTGCTGCTGCAAAAAAAGCAGCTGGTAATTATGGATAAATTTATAGCTTATCTGGAAAAGCCGGAGAATAAGGCGCGTTTGCAGGGGTTGCTGACCAATTTTGCCGAAGGCGTTCTGCATAAGCTCGATACCCAGGCTTTAAGCAGGCAGCTTGAGGGTAAAATAAAAACAGCCTTGGCTGACGTAGAAGCCAACGAACAGCTTGATAAGCTGTTTAAAGCCTTGGCTGCACAGCGTAGGGATGAGCAATGCTACGAATGGCTGCTGCAGCAGCTGGTTGCGCTGGCGGAATCTCCTGCCATCAGAGAGCGTGTGCACAAAGAGCTGCAAAAGCAGGTGGAGCAGCGTAGCAGCGAAGGCTTATGGAGCAGTCTTAAGCTGTGGGCTGCCAAAAAGCTGGATGTTGTTAATGTTGATGATGCAACAGATGCCATTTGCCGTGCCTTGGTGGCAACGGCTCACCGTCTGCAGGATGATGAGCAGTGGCGCTCCTGGCTGTATGCACAGCTGCAGCGTGTTGCAGGCAGTGTTTACGGTACGCAAGCGTGGCGTGAACTGGTGCAGTTACTGCAGAATCGTGCTTTGCATGATATTTCTCTGCAGTCTGCCTTGAAGCAGCTTTTGGATAATATGATTAAGGCTCTGTGCCGTCCGCTGGCGCAGGAAGGAAGTGCGGCAACGCAGCCGACGATTCTGCTGCAGGCTGTGCAAGAGGCTTTGGAAACTATTGAAACGGATTTACGTTCCGACGCACAGTTTAAGGCTAAGGCAGAGGCGTATCTGCAGCATATACTTGGCTTGGGCCTGCTGCAGGCTCAGACGATGCTGGGAGATATCGTGGAGCGCATTTTGCAGGCAATGGCCGATGAACGTTTGACGGAGATGGTGCGCAGTAAGGTTGATACCGATATGCAGCGTATTCGCCTTAATGGTACGGTTATGGGTGCGTTCTTGGGGGCTATATTTTATCTGCTTAAATGTGCCTGGTAGGGAAGGCCGTCGATAAAGCACCGTATGCGTTGTCACGAATGCCTTGCCATATAAATTTCCCGATAATTTTAAGTCTGACGATAAGCAATAAATGCTTTGTCGTCAGGCTTTTTTTGTGAACGCAAACAAAAAAGCTCCAAGCCGAAGGCTTGAAGCTAGTAAGCAAAATGGAGCGGGTAACGAGAATCGAACTCGCGACACTCAGCTTGGGAAGCTGATGTTCTACCGCTGAACTATACCCGCAGATAAAAATACCATAACGCTATTATATACTATAACAGGTAAAGTTGCAAGTATGAGGCGGTGCTGAGGGCTTTGTGACGAGCAATTGTAGTTGTCAGAAAAACTTTAAAATTTTTTCGAGAATACTGTATACAAAATACAAAAAAGTGCTATAATAGATAGCAGATGAGGGAAAAACCCCACAGGCTGTGAAAATACAGCGTCAAATTAAAAATAAAAAGTGCGAATGCATGGAGGTGAGTTACTATGTTTAGTGCCGCTGGTGTTAGCTTAGTTTTCTTAGGCGTCCTGACTATTATGTGCATTTTTGAATAATTGTAATGAGGGAACGCCTCTGACCACGCTTTGAGCTGTGGGCAGAGGCGTTTTTATTTTGCCTGTAATTCTGTTATTGTTAAGCTAATCCCTTGCGGTGGCTGTCATCCCAGCCTACCAGGTCCTTGATGACTTCGGAGGCAATAATCAGTCCTGCTACCGAAGGTGTGAAGGCATTGCTGCCGGGCAGCGCACGGCGTTTTGGTGCTTCGGCGTGACATTCGCTTTCTATTTCCTCATTTATAGGTAAAAGCGGCAGCTCCTGCGAATAAACAACCTTTAGTTTTTTAATGTTGTTTTTCTTCATAGCCTGGCGCATAACACGTGCCAAGGGGTCAACCTTGGTTTTATAGATATCTGCTACCTCAAACATGGCAGGATTAACCTTGTTGCCTGCTCCCATGCTGCTGATAACCGGCACGCCTGCTGCCTTGGCTGCAAGTACGATAGCAATTTTTGCTGCCACAGTGTCTACGGCATCGACAACGTAATCATATTGCGAGAAATCAAATTCGTGCTGATTTTCCGGCAAAAAGAAGCATTGGCGGCAATTTACTTTGGCATCGGGATTGATGCTTGCAATACGGTTGGCCATGACTTCAACTTTAGGCTGGCCGACAGTATCAAGGGTAGCGATAATCTGACGATTGAGATTGGTGAGGGCAACGGTATCGTTATCAATGAGGTCAAAGCTGCCGACGCCGCTGCGGGCGAGTGCTTCAACTGTATAACCGCCTACGCCGCCAATACCGAAAACAGCGACATGGGCGTTCTGCAGACGCGTAATTGCTTCGCTGCCGAAGAGTAGCTCTGTACGTGAAAACTGGTTAAGCATATGAATCTCCTTGCGTGGTATTTCTTGTTTTGGATATCGGCAGCTTAAGCTGCTAAGCTGATTTCTACATTTACACCGTCCTTAAGATCTTCCGGCTTTTGCTCTGAGGTAACGGTAATCTTGGTACCGTCAATGCTGCTTATCTTACCGTTGAATGGTGGTGTATCATTGGCCTTAATGCTTACCGGCATGCCGGCCTTAAGCTCCTTGGCCTGAGCTGCGCTGACATTCAGCGTTATACTGCAGCTGTCGACAGCCTTGATGTGCAGGATTACCTGATCCTTTTGTACGGTGGCGTTGTTGGCAGCCTGCAAATCGGTAATGATGCCGGTGCAGGGGCTGTTGCCTTCATTCTTTTCCTGTTGTGCTATTGCAGCGGCTTGCTGTGCCTTGAGTTGGACGATGAGCTTTTGCTGTGCCTCAATTTCTGCCGGAGAAGCGGGCTTGAAGCTGACACTTACACTGCTTGCTGCCTGCAGCTGTGCGATGGCGCGCTGCAGCTCGTCCTGGGCAGCCTGTGCCTGATTGCGTGAAACTGCACCCTGTGCCAGCAGGCTGTTCATCTTAGCGGCCTTTTGCTGTGCCGCCGCTACGTTGGCCTGCGCCAGAGAGGTGTCAGCAACCGGTGCTGCCGTCGGCGTGCCCTGCTGCATACGCTTTAAATCTGCTTCGGCCTTGGCAACCTGCGTTGCCAGGTCCTTAACCTGCTTATCCAGCTTTGCGTCACCGATAGCAAAAAGCGGCTGGCCTTTGCTGATGCGCTCGCCCTTTTCGCTGATAAGACCTATGAGCTTGCCTGCTGTCGGAGCCTTGACCGCATAGGTCGGGATGCTGATTGTGCCGCTGCCAAGACTGCCTTCCGTTTTTTGCAGACTGCAACCGCTCAGGCTGAAGGCTGTGAGGCAGACGGCTGCCATACAACATAATATTTTTAATATCTTCATAGTAGATTCCTCGTTTCCTTGAAGTTAAAAGCCTATTGTACTTGTATATTATAGCGTAAGTTTGTGGCATTTGCATGACATTTTGCATAATTAGCCAGCTAAAAATTAAAAAGCTGCTGCCTCCGGCGTGAATGCCGAAAGCAACAGCTTTAATTGTTATAGGTCAGATTTTATTTTTCAATCAGAGCCATACCAGCTTCAAGAGCCTTGGTATTAGCTTCTTCGGTTCCTTTCGGAACGCGGTTCAGCACAGCCTTGAGAATTGCTTCTTTGGAAACGCATTTGGTGAGTGCAACTACTGCGCCCAGAGCAACGATGTTCGCAAACAGTGTCTTGCCGCAAACAGTGTTGGCAGTGTGGGTGATAGGCAGGTCAACGCGTTTGCCGTACTTGCCGGGAACATCATTTACGAAAAGAGTATCGGTGATAACGGTGGTGTGCTCATCGCAGTCGGCAATGAATTTGTTGGCAGCCTCCTGGCTCATTACCAGCAGAGTATCCGGGCAGATAACACGGCTGAAGTAAATAGGCTCATCGCTGATGATAGCCTCGGCCTTGGAGGAGCCGCCGCGGGCTTCCGGGCCGTAGGATTGAGATTGTACAGCCAGCTTGTCGTCTAAGAGGGCAGCTTCGGCTAAAATAATACCAGCAGTGATCAGACCCTGACCACCGGTACCGGAGAAACGAAAGCTATGTCTCATAATTATTTACCCTCCTGTGCACGTTGAATAATTTGGTCATATGCCTTGGTGTATTCCATAACGTCGTTGTTTTCGTAGAGAACGCCGATGGGGAATTTGCCGGCAGCAATTGCTTCTGCCTTTTTCTCTTCATCCATGCGGTCCCAAACAGCCTTCATAACGCCATGGTCACGCTGCCAAGCCATCATCTGAGCAGGTCCGCCCATCTTGTTCTGACGGCCGAAGGAAATCGGGCAAGCGCTGACAGCTTCGATAATAGAGAAGCCCTTGTGAGCAATGCCCTTAGCGATAACATCAACCAGTACGGGAACATGGTAGGTGGTTGCGCGTGCTACATAGGTTGCGCCGGCAGCCTTTGCCAGATCGAGCAGATTGAAGCTCGGTTCAACAGTGTAGTACGGAGCGGTGGTTGCTTTGGAATGAATCGGGGTCATCGGAGAATACTGACCGCCGGTCATGCCGTAAATGCTGTTGTTGAAAACAACAAGAGTCAAATCAATATTGCGGCGTGCTGCATGAATCAGGTGGTTGCCGCCGATAGCGGTGCAGTCACCGTCACCGCTGCAAACGATAACGTTCAGTGCAGGGTTAGCCATTTTTACACCGGTAGCAATCGGCAGAGCACGGCCGTGCAGAGTGTTGGCGGTGTTGAAGTCCAAATAACCGGAGGAACGGCTGGAGCAGCCGATACCGCTGATTACTGCAACGTCGTCTTTTGCCAGACCTTGCTTATCAATTGCTTTTACAATGGCGCCGGTGATAACGCCGTTGCCGCAGCCGGGGCACCAGATGTGAGGCAGACGGCCCGGGCGGAAATATTTATTGATTAAATTTTCCATTTCACTCATCGTTTTTTCTCCTCTCATCCGTTAGGCCATAGCCTTTTTGATTTCAGCTAACAGTTCTGCCGGAGTAGCAGATTCGTTATCGTATTTAGCGTACAGGCTTACAGGAACCTTGCCTGCTACAGCACGTTCAACTTCCAGAACGTATTGGCCGCAGTTCAGCTCGTGTACGAGGATGCCTTTAACCTTGCCTGCCAGCTCCTGCATTTGCTTTTCGGCAAACGGCCAGATGGTAATCGGGCGGACGAAGCCAACCTTCAGGCCTTCCTTGCGTGCCATGTCAACTGCTTCATAAGCAGTACGGGCAGCGCCGCCGAAGGCTACAACAGCAAATTCGGCATCTTCCATACGATAGTTTTCTACTTGTACGATGTCGTCTAAGTTATCTTCTAATTTAGTGCGCAGACGGTCCTGAGAGGTGCGGGTTGCTTCGCCGGTGCCCTTCGGGAAACCGGTTTCGTCATGTACCAGACCGGATACGTGCCAACGGTAACCGCTGCCGAAGTCTGCCATAGCAGGAACCTTGGAACCTTCCTCGCAGCCGTAAGCCAGATAATCTTCGGGTGCGCAGGTCGGGCGCTTGCGTTCTGCCTGCGGAATTTCATCATAGTTGTCGGGAAGCTCGATTTTCTCACGCATATGGCCGATAACCTCGTCCATCAGGAGAATAACCGGGCAACGATATTTTTCGCTCAATGCTACTGCACGCAAAGTCAGGTCGAAGCATTCGGGAACACTGGACGGAGAAACGGTAATCAGCCAGTGGTCACCGTGGGTGCCCCAACGGGTTTGCATAACCTCGCCCTGTGCGGGGGAGGTCGGTTGGCCGGTAGCAGGGCCTACACGTTGTACGTTAACGATAACGCAGGGGATTTCGGCGCTGCAGGCGAGGCCGAGCATTTCCTGTTTCAGGGAGAAGCCCGGGCCGCTGGTTGCGGTCATAGCTTTTTTACCGGCCATAGATGCACCGATAACAGTGCCGAGACCGGCGATTTCGTCTTCAGTCTGCATAAATTTACCGCCAACCTGCGGCAGACGCAGAGCTAATTGTTCAGCAATTTCGGTAGAAGGGGTGATCGGATAACCGCCGTAAAATTTTACACCGGCAGCAATCGCACCCTCAACAACCGCTTGGTTACCTTGTAACAGCAGGATTCTTGACATGGGTTACCTCACTCCTTTTTATTTATCTACAAAGATAGCATAGTCGGGGCAACGCATTTCGCATTGTCCGCATTTGATGCAATTTTCTTCAGCAACGGCTTCGACTTTGCCGACTTCGCTGACTGCCAGAACTTTTTTCGGGCAGAAGGCCGCACAAATACCACAGCCCTTGCAACGCTTAGTAATTATCTTTAAGCTCATATGGTCTCCTCCTTATGATACCTTGTTTAAAATAACAGCATGCGATAGCTTCACCTTATATTATATCAAAAATAGCATTTTATGAAAGTGCTTTTGAAAGCTTTTCACAAATTATCTTTTACTAGGTCATGAATAAATTCTATAAGGATTTGTAGAGTGAAAAAGATAGTATTATTGTAACTTTAAGTGTGGTTATGGAAAGAACGACGGTATTTCGTACATGATAAAATGAGCAGCAGCCTTGGTGTTAGGCAACTGCTGTTGTTATATATGAGGAAAGACTGTATAATATAAATAACGCAATAAATAGCTTGTTACTATAATTTTTTTGATGAGTGTTGGTATCGTTTTGGAGGAAGTATGGACTTACGTTATATTAATACCTTTCACACCATTGTGGAGGCAGGAGGCTTTAATAAGGCTGCCGAAAAATTATGCTATACGCAGTCAACGATTACATTTCATGTAAGTCAGTTGGAGAAGGAGCTTGGTGTGCAGCTTTTTGAAAAGGCTGGCAGGCATATGGTTTTGACTAAGGCAGGACAGGAATTGGTGCCTTATGTAGAAAATGTGCTGCAGTCTATTAATAATATGAAAAGCTTTCGCAGTGTTATTGAAGAGTGCCAGGGAGATATACGTATTGCTGCGCCGGAATCGCTTTTGTGCTTCCATCTGCCGAAGATTTTGCGCGAATTTCGTAAGCAGGCGCCGCGTGTGCATATTTACCTTGACTCTATGACCAGTACTTCGGTGTATAGGGCCATAAGAGAAAATAAAACTGATATCGGCATTTTTTATGATTTGCCTGTAGATGATGCTACGATAAAGGTTGTACCATATAAGGATTTTGATTTTGTAATGTTTGCTTCGCCAAAAATTAAAAAGCTATATAGCGATTTTATTACGCCTAATCAGGATTTCAGCTCGTTAGCACGTATTTGCCAGCCTGCAGTAGGCAGGGTGCGTAAAAGATTCGATGAATATATCAAAAGCAAAAATTTTACTATGGGACCGACGATTGAAATTCGCGGTACACAGACGATAAAAAATTTAGTGAAGAATGATATGGGTATATGTTTTTTGCCCAAGTTTACTATTCAAGAGGAATTGGATAAGGATGTGTTGGTAGAAATTCCTATAGATAAAAAGTTTGAGCCGATTCATGCGGTATATGCCTATCGCAAAGATAAATGGCTTAGTCCGCCCTTGAAATTATTTTTTCAGCTGTTGGAACACTATAAAAGGGTAGCAGATTGACAGTTTAAAATTTTTTAAGGAACGGAGCCTTGGTTCAATATAATTGAATCAAGGCTTTAGTAACATCAATTATTATTAACAATGCAAATGTGATAGAATATTAATAGAAAATAGCACGAAAGAAGTGAAAGTAATGAAGCCAATCAAGACTATGGAGTTTAATATGCCAAAACCTCCCTCTGATGTTTTGTGGCAGAGAAAAGACATAATGTTAGTTGCCGCCGGTTCCGGTCCATGCTTGCGGGAGCTTTATTATCGTGCCGTAGAGCAGGGCAAACTGCAGCAGCTTATGTTTTGCATACAACAGATGATGATTATACTATGGGAACTGCCGAAGAAAAAATTACGCGCGTTATAAAACGGGCTGCAGCGGTGCATGGTGTACAGGTTGTGGTATTGTATTTGAACTGTCTGGATATATTGACAAGACTTGATTTTGATTATCTGGAGAGCAGTCTTTCTGAAGCAACCGGTGTTATGGTACGTTACTTCTTTCGTGGACCGTTGGGAAAGATGGACATAAGGCATTTTAAGCCTGTTTACGAGTTTATGGCTGAACTGCCAGAGGAAAATGGTTGCATAAGTCATAACCTGTATCAGCTGCCGCCTTTAGCTACGGATGTTGCCGGAGTTATAGACACTCTGCCTGATACAGATGAGGCGAAGGTATTGGCAGCGCCTAGCGGCTTGCACCGCCGCAGCACGCTTGAGAACGCGCGAAATTTTTTCTTCTGCAGTCCCCATCGTATAATCATCAGCCGTCGTCCGGCAAAGCATAAGCTGCTTCAGCTTGCCCTGCGCCGCCGCACGAAAATATAGCTCACGCAAGCAGGTACCGGAACCAGCGGCAACTATCATGATATCCTTCCGCTGCCACAAAATATCTGATGGTGGTACAGGCATATTTAGTTCAAGGGTTTTTATCTGCTCCAATGCTTTCACTTCTTTCGTACTATTTTCTACCATCATTTTATCACAGATTTCTTCCTAATAAAAATAAATATTACTAAAGCCTTGATTCGATTATTTTGAACCAAGGCTCTGTAGCTTTGAAAATATTAAACTGTCGCTCTTATAAATTTTTATATTGCTCCAGCAGCTGAAAAAACAGCTTTAAAGGCGGACTCAGCCATTTATCCTTGCGATAAGCATATACAGAATGAATAGGCTCGAATTTCTGATCGATGGGAATCTCTACCAATACATCCTTATCTAATTCTTCCTGAATCGTAAACTTAGGCAAAAAGCAGATGCCCATATCATTCTTCACCAGATTTTTAATGGTCTGTGTCCCACGAATCTCAATCGTCGGTCCCATCGTAAAGTTTTTGCTTTTTATGTACTCATCAAATCTTTTACGTACCCTGCCATTTCCACTTTTTAGCTTGGCCCAATTTCTCTTTGGGAAATTAACT
>OQWA01000641.1_pt1 | contig 10440 bp, 9 predicted proteins | sample 1691581 | NCBI WGS metagenome assembly OQWA01 (sample SAMN03418264, study PRJEB22391) | human gut metagenome | biome: human-gut; feature: organic feature; material: feces | host: Homo sapiens | place: Tanzania | collected 2013-01
TCATCGATCTGACGCGGCAGAGCTAGCCGACCGTTGTCTGCACAGAGGACATCCCGTTTTCTTCGTTCATCATGTCCCCCTCCTTTTTTCGTTTCTGCCGGCGTACCTCCGCCGGAGATACCATTATACAGCAGAAAATCAAAAAAAGGGTTACAATTCCGTTACGACATCCCGCAGGAGGGCGTTGACCTGCTAATCGCTGAGCACAAGAAGCATCCCAGCAACCCGTACATACTCTCTCCCGTCATTTCGGCTTTTGGGTCACGGTTTGGGTCAAGCGAAAAACGCCAAAATGCAGCGTCACTATTTGAGGATATAAACAGAAAAAGTTCCTGATTTCTGACGAAATCAGGAACTTTTTGGTGGAGACTGCTGGACTCGAACCAGTGACCTCCTGCGTGTGAAGATACGATGAAAGGCGGAAAACGTTGGATACCAACGCTTTCCGCCTCTTTTGCATACTTTCGGCTCAGTGGGACATCCACTGTGTCCGCCCAATACTGCCCTGTCGTTTCCGCGTTTGGGTCACGGTTTGGGTCATAAGTTGTATTGCCAAAATCATTATACCGACGGCATTCACCGTAATAGTCATCTACTATGCGGCAATATACCCTGTTCTTTTTAACCTTTCTATCGCCTCATCTATGCGGGTCTCTGAATACTTTTCGCCTTTAATCTTAATTACTCCCTGCTTCACCGTAGAAACATCTTTGGCTTTTTGATAGACGTAAAGAGCCGTAGCAAGCAATTCAAGTTCACTAGGGCTATCTTGAGAGAATTCGTCCACCACACTGTTTATTCTGTCATCGTTGAATCCGCCCGCGTAGTCTGTGTCTACAACAGAAATCAGATGTTCCATCGGAGTATATTCAATTTTCAGTATGCCCTCATCGCAAAGCTCACGTACCGCAAAATCCAAATCGGCGCTGTATGGGCCATAAAAATGAATTCCATAATCGCAGCCGAGTTCAATATGTTTTGCTTCAATTAGGAAAACAATTTTTTGGAGTGTCTTCTTACAAGGGGCAGATCCACTATTGGTTATTCTGCCGACAATATTCACAATTGCTTTACTGTTGACCATTTTCTCCTCCTGTATCTGCTACGCTTACAAATCTTGATACTCCTTGATCTTCGTTATAACTTCAGGAGCAATCTCTTTTTCCGCATATATTCGACTAATGCTTATAGGGTGAACAATAGATGCCAAAATAATAGATTCTTCCATAATATTTTTAATAGCACCCGTTTTTTCATCAATAATCATAATCCCTTTTCCGCTATCGTCATGCGGTTCCAGCAAAAACGGCGTAAGCTTGTGTGCAGCTTTATCCACATTGTCAAACAGGACGCTGTCACCATATTCGGATCTCAAAAGGCTAAATATTAGACGAGCATTTTTCTTTTCTGATTTCTCGGCATGAGCTTTTGACTCATGTACGCATGTCATTATTTTACGGGATTTAAAGGCCGACACAGCCGGATCTTCTGACTCCGAAAACAAATGCAAAACTCGAACATCGTCCCATTTGAGATATTCTTCAACGTTTCCAGGATACTTTCCATCTGGTAAAATTGCCTTCAGCCCATTAACAAGAGCCTTGTCAAGATAGCGACGAGTTTTATGAAAATACACTTGAATAAACATAAAGTATCGCGCTAAAACAAACTCCTCTAATGCTTGAATACCACCCCGTTCAATCGCGAGTTGAAGTGTATTGTCCTGCTTATACGCAGTTAACGTAGACACAAAGCGCGCCAAATCATACTTTCCATAGGAAACACCACAGTACTTCGAGTCCCGCAACAAATAATCCATTTTGTCACAGTCGAGTTCACCATCCATAAAACTCTTCAAGAAAAGGAAGTCCGGCATGATGAACCGATCATCTGTAACATCCTTGCCATCATAAATCATCCAAACGAGTTCAGGTGTAATATCATATTGTGGACCATATTCAAGTTTAAATCTTTGCCCAATAGCTCTAATGTAATCAGCAATCTCGGTTTCGCAGATAATTAGCTTCGTGAAGTCTTCGTGTTCCTTTCCTCCAACAAACAGTTCTTCTGAGGCATGGGAAAAAGGCGCATGCCCCAAGTCATGCGTCAGACCAATAAGGCGTAATAGTTGTCGATACCATACGATCTTGCGAGAATTCTCATCATCGTCTTCAGAAAAAAGATGCGGCACTTTTGCCGTAACGGAATCAAAAACGCGAGAAGTCAAGTGCATTACGCCTATTGAATGGCCGAAACGAGTATGCTCTGCACCGTGGTAAACCAAATATGTCGTTGCAAGTTGATGTATATTTCGTAATCGCTGAAACGGAGGAGAATTGATTATGCACAACTCCTCTTCGCTAACCGGAATAAACCCATGAATCGGATCTCTAAATTGATACATGCCTGCTCCTTAACCCGAAAGAATGAGAAAACAACCTAACAGTCTTAAAACTAGTCTATCAAATACCTGGATAAATTGCAACCAAAATCACGGCGTTGAGAAACATATTGTTCGTTTAGAGAAATCATCTCCTGACGATGCCGCCCCTTGTGGAAAATACATTCCTGTTTTCCGTATTACAGAAAAGTCTCAAATGTTCAATTGTTCCTCGCAAAAAGCCTTTAACGCGGGAATATCCGTCGTCACTGTCTCCCAAATAATCCGGCGATCCATTTTGCCATAACCGTGGGCAACCATATTTCGCATGGCTTTCATCGGCCCCTACTGCACACGGTTGGCTGTCTCACGGCGATACTCCTCAGATAAACCACCGCCCAGTTTCCCGATCTGCAGCAAGCAGAATGACAGTGAATGTTGGAAATCTTCATCGCTATCAAACGACTGGAAATCGCTTCCGAAGTGCTGAATGGCCTTCTCAATAGAAACACAGTATTCGTAAATGTGAGTAAGGCGTTGTCTGTCAGCTTGCTGCATCATAAATTCGTACCCTTTCTGTTTGGACAGCATTGCGGAATAGATCGTCAGACGTACTCTTGCTGGTCTGCTCCAATGCGCTTACAGGAATAAGATCGATACTTTTTCCCAATGCAGATTCCAAGTCGCAGTATACACTTCCAAGCGCAAACAGCGACCGGATATTTGTGCCGGTCAAATCGACCAGTAGATCAATATCACTGTCGGCATTGGCCTCTCCGCGGGCGTAGGAGCCAAAGACATACACGGCCCGCAGTCCGTATTGCTCTGCGATAGGCGCAATAATACGCTGCAGGTCATCCATCGTGTAGACCATACACATTCCTCCCCGCCAAGTATTTCTATTCTTATTATACCCATTATTGCACAAAATGCAAGTTCTGCGGTGTCTGCGTGTGGCGGCGCAAAAATGACCACGCTGTAATCAAAGAATCCCGGTATACCCTTCTTTATACATGATTTGTGTACTTATGGTCGTTATCACCACCACGACTATCACAGACAGCAGATATAAGGCGGCTCAAGCGTATGGGGCGGCAAAGGCTGCGTGGATCAGGAGAATGGACAGGGGCTGCTTGCTTTCGTCTGACAGCGGTACCCGCGACAACTCCACCATACCTCACTGATTCGGAAAGGCCAGCCTTCCCGCAACATAGGCGGTGTCCTTCACCCGGGGCAGATAGATGCGGCGAAAGAGCATCCGATCTCCAGTGCCATTCGGTGATGTGGCCTCACTTTTCTCCCGACCAATGCACTGCATGGCAAGAGTCAGCAAACAGTATCTCCACCGGAGAAAAATGCAGTAGTACGACGGTAAGGCGAGTCAGTCCAAGTACCCGCGCATTAGATGGTTGGGTAGCAGTATCGTCTACACCAATAGCAGCGTCAGCAAGTAGCACAGCAGATATGCCGTGTTTCGCATCCGCCCCTGTCGGCGAGCCATGCCGCAACTCACTATCAAAACCCCTTTCGCAAAACTTATATTCCACATATGTTGTCACAGATGGGAAAAGTTGTAGGATTTAGTTGTAAGATTTAGATACAGAACGAAATAGGCTAAGAACTTCTACACGATCACATACCTCACCTGTTCAAGGCGAGTTTCTCTGAGCCCGTGCTCTTTACACAGGTATGCCGCATCCCGATAAACAACAATCGCGCAAATCAAATAGATCCGCTGCATCTTAGCAATGTATCCGATTACATTTTTATAACCCATCAGGGCGCAGCGATGAATGCTATACAAGTACGCCTGCATTCCCGCACTGTAGCAATCATCATAGCACCCTTGCCCCGGATAGATGCGGCATCGACGCAATGCCCGCCGGAGCTGTTTGTCTTGAGAATCATCAAACGGAAACCGGAGCAAAAGTGCCTCGACCTTCTCCGGGCATGTTTTGCTCACTCGCTCCATAGAACGATAGCTGTATTCGTTGATGGTCTTTTCGTAGTAACTGTATGGGCGCTTCTGTCGTTTCGGCTCCATCGTCATGATTACTGTCTCTCTTTCGTATCCGCGTTGGTCGTCGAATTCTCTTATTTTTAAGTATATACTCTATACAGGGGTAATTGCAAGCAATCCACCTTTCAAAAGCAACAACATCGTAAGCAAAATCAGGTTAAAGGTCTGTGCTGATACATGAACCAACTAAACTCTGTACACATTTACTAACTTCTTGCCTACCGCAGCAAAATGTGCTATTATAAAATACAACGCTGTTGTGTGTTGTAAACTTCGGCGGCGTAGATACGAGAACGAATGCCCTGCCGAAAGGCAGGGCATTTTTTAGGATAATTTTGACAAGTATAATTGGGGAATCACGAAACGGCAAGTGAAATACAGTGTACTAAGATTGGATGGTGCAGTACGATGAGTATTACAGTTAGAGAGTGCTTGAAACTGCCGTCTTTGCGGAATGCGGAGGTACTGGCAGGACACGCAGGGTTAGACCAATACGTTTCTACCGTATCCGTATTGGAGTATGCCAAAACGTTTGCTATGGCCAACCCCCTCTTTTTGGGGAACGAGATTATTCTGACTGCGTTTATTTCAATCAAAGATGATGTGGACGCACAATGCGAGGCCATTCGCAGGCTCCATGCGGTGGGAGAGGCGGCCATCGTTCTTTACTATGTGGACTACTACATGGAAAATGTAGACCAAAAGCTCGTTCAGGTTGCAAACGAGCTGGATTTTCCACTCATTGTTATGCCCCGCAATGACTACTCACTGCGCTATAGCGATGTTATCACAGAAGTTCTGATGCAGATCTTCCGGGATCAACAGAGTGAGACACGATTTGCCACCCAAATGTTGAGGCAGATCTCTATGATGCGAGAACAGCAGCGCAGTGTTAGCGGCATTTTGCGGCTGCTAAGTGACCGGTGCCAATACACATTTTTGTTAGCAGACGAAGATGGAAAGGATTGTGGGTTTGCACCATGGCCGATGTCTATAAACGAAGAGTTCCGTAACAGCGTGTATGACCACATAGATGTGTCCGACGATTTCCCGGTTACTTTTCGCTGGAAAGGCTGCAATTATGTGATCTGCAAGAATTCTTTTTCTACTAAAACGAAGAACCGATTTAACCTGTTCTCTATTATGGAATCCGGGATGACCGAGGACACAAAACTTCTGCAAGCGGCAGAGGTGTTGCAATCGTCGTACGACATTTGGGATGGTGATTTACGGAAAAAGACGCAAGATGATCTTGTTCGTATGATTCTGGTCGAGCCCAATGACGAAGTATATAGACTTGCGAATTCCATGCATTTCGATCTGCAGCCGTTGCGTATTATGTGGGTCATTTGTCCGTCACCGGCAGAAAAGTATACATTCAGCAGCGCGGATAGGGCAAATATCAAATACGAAATCAAGAAGTACCTGCGAGCAAATAGAAAGACGGGTATCGTCGACACGTTCGATAACAGTGTTGTGGCCTTCATGAATGATGATAAATATTTGGAGTTCGATAAGGATTTAGGCGAAAGCCTTACAAAATACCTACAAGAACAATATCCAGGGATGATATTGACATGGTGCGGCGGAATGGACTCTATTGCCGACGCCAAGCGGACCTATCTGCTTTTAGAAGAGTACTTTCCCACGGCATCTGCTATCTATGCACACAAAACGGTGCTTACACAACGAGAACTTAGTTTTGCCGGCAATTGCCACAATACCCTTGATGGGGCTACTACCCTGCCAGAAAAATATCGCCTTATCCTTAAACCGCTGCAGGGACGCGACGAAAAGACGGCAATTGATACATTGTCCGCGTATTTGATCGATGCAGACAAGAATATTGCAGCAGCCGCGAAGTATCTGCACGTTCACGAAAGCACGGTGAAATATCGGCTAAACAATATCAAGCGAAAACTGGGATACGATATCGCTGAAATGCCGGGAGTGTACTCACTATACAAAGCATTAGCATTGAATCGGCTGCTTCATGCTCGGAATAATATAAAATACTGATAAATAGTCCCATGTCGTGAATATTTCGCGACATGGGACTTTAAATGTTTTCGATTATTTTTGGTGCAAAAAACTGTCGGAAAAGGCAAATACAAACGGGAGCGGAAGTCGTATACTTTAGATATATTTTAATGAAAGGTGGCCTCGCAATGAAATCAAGTGCATTGGAGATTACGCTGAAAGAATTCATGGCAATTGCCGAGATCCCTCGTCCATCCCATCACGAGGAGAAAATCGGCGCGTATTTGGTGGAATGGGCCCAAAAGCATGGGCTCACCGTGGAACAGGATGCTATTGGCGATGTTATTATCGACAAGCCGGCTGCGCCCGGCCATGAGCGCGCACCAATGGTGATTATTCAAGCACATATGGATATGGTTTGCGTAGCCGCTGAGGGTGTGTCTTTCGATCCTTTGAAGGATCCAATCAAAGTAATAAATGATGGAAAAACGCTTCGGGCGCAAGGAACAAGCTTGGGCGCAGACGATGGGATTGGCGTGGCTTTGGCCCTGTACCTGCTGCAGGACGATTCTCTTGTGCATGGCCCGCTTCGGGTCATTGTTACCGTAAATGAAGAAGACGGTATGTCGTCTATTGCCATGCCGGATAAATATTTAGACGGCGCTTATCTAATTAATCTGGACTGGGAATGGCTGGGTTCTCTTTGCAATTCAGCGGCTGGCGGCGACTTCCTTAGCTTTACGCGAAAAGCAGAGTGGGTAGCACCGTCTGCCGACGATCATACTATAAGAATTACGCTGAAAGGATTGTTGGGTGGGCACTCCGGCGTTGGGATCAACCTTGGTCGGGCTAATGCTTTGGTATGTTTGGCCACAGTCCTAAGCAGAATAACAGAGGCGGGGGTGCCCATCAAAATCGCGGATTTCCACGGCGGCCAAGCCAAGAACGCTATCCCGGCACAGGCGGAAGCAGTTATTACAATCCCAGCAGGAAGTGAAGGCCAGGTAAGGAAACTCTTAAGCACATATAAAAAGGATTTTACAGCGGCTTTCGGCGACATTGAACACAGTTATGCATTGACTGCCAACGATGAAAAATCCCCTTCAAAAGTTTTGCACCCCGAAATTGGCAGAGCCTTGATATCTCTTTTAAATACACTTCCCAACAATATTAATACGATGAGTCCCTTTGTAACGACTCTAACCGAGAGTTCCCAGAACTTGGGATTTCTTAAAATAGATGACCAAACGATCACACTGGAAGCTATGGAACGAAGCTGCGTGGCATACCGAGCTGAGGAGATACTCCGCGCATCCCACCTCATCGCAGAAGCGTTCGGCTTTACCTATACACAGGGGGATCATGTGCCGGCATGGGCGGTAAATCCTCACAGCAAATTGGTTCCTCTGGCCTGTGAGGTTTATTCCGAGGTGACAGGGCAGAATATGGTCGTTGAACCCGTACACGGTGGATTGGAGTGTGGTGCATTTTTTGAAAAGAACCCCAACTTGGATATGATTGCCATAGGGCCTTCTCTCACAGATGTCCATTCTCCCAATGAATCCTGCGACATAGAAAGTATACGCGTAACAGCAGAGCTTGTCATACGCATACTGGAAAAACTTGCATAATGTAGTTCCTCTTCACCTTTCCCTATGCGGGCGAAAACGCGGCTTCCAAATTGGAGGCCGCGTTTTTGTGCAAGATTTACAACAGTATTCTCGTTTTCGGCTATACAGACAAATTACGGGCCACTTTTTCCCCTTTACAGATAAAGAACTTTTTCACCACAAAAAGTACAATAACCGCAGAGAGAACTTCTCTCAACAAACAACAAAAGAGAAATCACATGTAAGGAGGATGACACAATGGAGCAAGAAAAACGAATCGCATACTTAGTGAAGAATGACTGGTCTACCGCACCTGTTCCCGCAGAGTACCGGCGCAGTAATTACGGCGTTGTTGCCACCTTGGTGGGACAAATCATCGCACTGTCCGGCATTTACATCGGCGCCGGAATGGTAGGCGGCTTAACACTGATGCAGGCGTTTATCGCCACGGTCATTGGCTCTATCATTTTGGCAGTGCTGGGCGGCTTTTTGAGTTGGGTCGGCACGAAGACCGGCGTCGGCCTGTCCATGCTGCTGAGAGAGTCTTTTGGTACGATCGGCTCCTACATCGTATCGTTAATGCTGCTGCTGGTAGCTGTGGGATTCTTCGGCTACCAAGCCACCTTCTTCGGCGCAACAATTCACGCCATGTTTCCGGCCAGCGGCTGGATCACAAGCCAGACCGTTGCCGGCGTTTGGGGCGGCCTTCTGATGATGACTACCGCCTTGATCGGCTATAAGGGCATTGAGTGGTTGTCCAACTGGGCAAGTCCGCTTATTCTGGTCATGGGTGTGCTCTCCTGCATTTTGGCCATTGTCAAAATCGGCTCATTGGAGGCTTTTAACGGCATTACCATCGGCTATACCGGCATGACCATTCCCACCGCTGTGGTGGCAGTTGTGGGCGGCTATGCTTTTGGCGCCTGTCTACAGCCGGATTTTTCACGAATGGGCAAAAGCCTAAAGGCAACTACATGGGGTTCCGTGGGTGGCTTTTTGATCGCCAATGTATTTATGACCATGGCCGGCTACATCACCTGCGCGGCCTGCGGAACGGGTGATGTGCCTACCGCACTGCTGCAGATTCTCGGCTACTGGGCACTCCTGATACTGGTGTTCGCGCAGTGGACCTCCAACGATGGCAACCTCTACTTTGGCACATTGGCACTGACCACGATCCTCCCCCGCGCCAACAAGCATATACTGACGGGTATTTTCGGTGTGGTGGGTATCGCCCTCAGTTCTTTGGGTATTACCAACTACTTCCTAACGTTTCTCGGCTGGCTTGGTACGGCCATTCCTCCTGTAGCAGGTATCGTCATTGTGGATTACTTCATCATCCGTAAGGGCGAATATCACTATGGTGAAGGTGTAAAGCATCACTTCTGCAACGTACTGGCACTGGTCGCATGGATCGCCGGGGCTGTGGCTGGCTTTACGGTGCATTGGGGCATTGCTGCCATCAATTCCATTGTAACCACGGCCGTGGTTTATCTAGTGCTCTCTTCGATCTTCAAGAACAGCGATAAGATTTACATCGGCCCGGATTATGTAGAGGATGAGGTCGGCAGTATTTCCCCTGTGAAGAAGGATGTTAGCGCATAAAGCCAACAACATGATTTTACATGGAGGGACAAACTATGAAAATCAAGAATATGATCGTAAAAATCGGGAGCAGCAAACTGCTGAGAAAGTCCGTCGGGCATTCTGCAAGGAAGCCGTCTAAAAAAATTTGCAACAAACGGCCCTGCCTAAAAAGCCGCAAACCCTTGTGGCGCAACGGATAGAGGACCGAAAAAATTTGCAACACTTTTGCAACAAGAAGCCCCGAAATTACCCGGAAATACCCCAAAATACCGCAAGCAGAGAGGCTCTTTTCTTCCAGAAAAAGGCAAAGAAAAAACCTCGGAACCATTGTGATTCCAAGGTTTTCTCTTGGTGGAGACTGCTGGACTCGAACCAGTGACCTCCTGCGTGTGAAGCAGGCGCTCTAACCAGCTGAGCTAAGCCTCCAACTGTGGTGACCCGTACGGGATTCGAACCCATGTTACAGCCGTGAAAGGGCCGTGTCTTAACCACTTGACCAACGGGCCGTATGCCCTTTTCGAGGGTGTATCGGAGAGATGCTTTCGCATCTCTCCGATGTGGTAGCGGCGACTGGATTTGAACCGGTGACACTGCGGGTATGAACCGCATGCTCTAGCCAACTGAGCTACGCCGCCATGTCATCCTCGACAGGCACGAGTTACTATACCATATAATAACGCCTTTTGTCAACAGGTTTTTTGCAAAACCGGGAGAAAAAAGGGGATGCGGCCTGCGCCGCATCCCCTCATCGGTTTCCGTCGCTTAATACATGCCCATGCCGCCCATGTCGGGAGCGGGCGCAGCCGGTGCGGGTGGCTGGGGCTTGTCGGACAAGCCAAGGTGACCCGCAGCGCCCTGGAGAA
>OQWA01000643.1_pt1 | contig 10427 bp, 9 predicted proteins | sample 1691581 | NCBI WGS metagenome assembly OQWA01 (sample SAMN03418264, study PRJEB22391) | human gut metagenome | biome: human-gut; feature: organic feature; material: feces | host: Homo sapiens | place: Tanzania | collected 2013-01
CGGCACGCTCGTCGTATATCTTCTGAAAAAGTTCACGAAAGTAAGCGCGCCGAAAATTACAGACGTACGGCGGAAAACATGTACCGTGCAGCTTATCATGAGCTTACGGAATCTGTTTATAACCTTAATATCATGCTTTCGAAACTGCTGATTTCGGAAGCGCCCGCAACGCTTTGCACAACGCTGGACGATATAAGGCACGAGAGCGGAATATGCGTGGGCTTGATGGCACAGATTCCGCAGTCCCATATTGACAATGCGGAGCTGAACGCTTTCCTTGTGCGCATATCGGACTATTCGGAAGGGCTTGCGGGGCGTGTGCTGAGAGGTACGCCGCTTTCGAATGATGACAGGAAACAGCTTGCTGCATTGTTTGAGGCAAGCGGCAATATTTACGCGGAACTGCAAACGAAGCTGAGCAGCGGAGATATTCCTGTTGCTGCAATTGCGGCGGAGGATTTCTTTGAATCCGAAAATTCGAACGCGGCGCATGGCGGAAACGCTTCAAATGCCGGACAGGATGAAGCCGATTCGCGCTATCCGACCCTTATATATGACGGCCCGTTTTCCGAAAGTACGGAAAAACGCGAGCCGCAGGGGCTTTCGGGTGCTGAGATCGATGAAGCGGAAGCATATCGGCGTGCAAAGGCTTTTTTCGGCGGAGCGGGGAGCGAAACTCAACCTTCGGAGCTGAAACTTGCAAGCTGCTCCGGCGGCAAAATTCCGAGCTATGATTTTTCGGGAAAGTTTGCCGACGGACGTGAATTTGACCTTTCGATAACGGTGTGCGGGGGCGAGCTGCTCTGGTTCATGACATCGGCGGAGGGACACTCACAGGATGCGCCGAACGAGTCCGAGACGGACGCGCTGAATGCAGCGGGACTTGACTTCCTTGCGGCGAAAGGTTATCCCGCAATGCGTGCAACCTATGCGCAGTATTATCCGGGGGCGGTGCTGATAAGCTATGCCGCAACGGAAAACATTGACGCAGAGACATCGGATTCGGGAAGTTCGGCCGAAAGTTCGGAAAGTGCAGGCGGAAACAATGTGATAATCTATAATGATCTTGTGAAGATCTGGATAGACAGAACCACGAAAAAAATAGTCGGCGCGGATGCGAGAAATTATCTTTTCAGTCACACCGAGCGCAGCTTTCCGACTGTGCTTGCGGCAGAGGAGGATGTTCGAACAAACCTTGCGCCCGGGCTTGAGATAGTGCAAACGAACCTTGCGCTCATTCCGCAGGATGACCAAACCGAAAAGCTCTGCTATGAATACAAAGTTCGATTCGGAGGCAACGATTATGCGGTTTATCTCGATGCAGTGACGGGTGACGAGGTGCAGATATTCAGAATCATTGAGGATGAGAACGGGCAGCTTGCCGTGTGAGGCCTTTGTGCCGCACAAACCGAATCAGCAGGGCGACGGCATAAACGGGAGGAAGACACGAAACACGGAAATGAGTAATTGAACGGACAATATCAAACAATACGAAAGCGGTTCTTCAATACAGCGGGGGAGCCGCTTTTTTGCGTTTCCGTGCGACGAACATACGGCCGAACATATATTTGAATGCGGGGCGGCGCCGCTGTTGAATAACGGGCGGGAGGTGCTATAATTCTTTTGAAGAAAAAACAGGAGGAACAGTAATGTTTTTATTTGATGCGGACAAAGCCGCAAACGGCGGCATTTTTCATGAACTTTGGGCAATTGTCAGAAATTTTGCAATGACCTCCGGATTGCGGCTTGCGGCGGCAATCATTGTTTTGCTTTTGGGGCTTAAAATTGCAAAAGCTGTTTTGAAACGCTATGAAAAAAGCCGCGCCTTTCAAAAAATCGTGCCCGATGTGCGCGGCGTTGTGCGCTGGCTTGCGGGCTTTTTGCTGTATGCGCTGATAATCGTGCTTGTGATAGGCATTTTGGGAATCCCTCTCGCCTCGGTTGCAACAATAATCAGCTCTGCCGCAATCGCAGTAGGCCTTGCATTGCAGGGCAGCCTTTCCAACCTTGCGGGCGGAATCGTGATTCTTGCGTTCAAACCCTTCCATGTAGGTGATGTTATCCAAACGGGAAGCTATAACGGAACGGTGGAAAGCATCGGTGTGTTTTACACAACGCTCACAACATTCGACAATCAGCGCGTTGTTTTGCCCAATGCGGGGCTTTCAAATGCGAACATCACAAATGCTTCCGCTTTTGACACGCGCCGCGTTGACCTCATCGTTTCCGCCGGATGCGACACGGACAGTTCGGCCGTTCATGCTGCAATCGAACGCGTTGTAAAGGCGCAGAAATATGCTTTGAACGAACCCGCGGCCTTCATTCGCCTGAATGACTGCACGGACGGAAAACAGAATTTTGCCGTCCGCGTCTGGTGCAGAACCGAAAACTATTATGATTTATACCACGATTTGCAGGAGGGCATACGCGAGGAGTTTGTTCGCTGCGGCATTGCACCAACCCTGCCCGTGATGAACGTGAAATTGAGCAAATGAGGACGCATTGTTTTGTTATGCGTTATACGTTATGCAATGCAGCTTACCGACGGTGATGAGCTTGACTTGAACGCTGCGGATATGAATAACAACGGCAGAGCCGAAACCGGTGATGCACTTGTGATTCTTCGTTCCGCAATGACTTTGTGAGAAATGCGGATAAAACCTGATGGGTTTCGGAATCTTGATTCGGTTATTGAAAAAACAAAAAGCAATTCTCGGACGGCAGGACGCTGTCCGAGAGTTTTAACGTAAAACGATTTCGGCAAAGGATGTCTTCAACTGTTATCCGTGGCTGTTTGCACAACTGCTTCGATTGCGGTTGTGCTCTCCGGGTCAATGCTTTGAGTGTGCGGTGTCATCGTATTTTGCGTTTGACGGGCGGCAGGGTTTACTTCTTCATTTTGAAGTCGGAGTTCTTTTAAAAGTTCCTTCTGAAGAGCAAAAATCGCATTGACTTTGTCATAAAGGTCTTCTATCATTATTTCGGTCTTGAGATTAACTTTATAATCGTTTTCGGCTCTGCGCCTGTCCTTTTCTTCCTGCCTGTTCTGACTCATCATTATGAGGGGAGCTTGAACTGCTGCCACACATGATAAGGCAAGGTTCAGCAAAATGAACGGATAGGGATCGAACGCTTTCACAGCAAGCAGCACGTTCGCAAGCATCCACAGAATGAGGAGGCCGGCAAACGAAAAAATAAATGCCCAGCTTCCTGCAAACTTTGCAATTGCATCGGCAGCACGCTGCCCGACGGTGTACTTATCTTTTTCACGGTTCGGATTTTCCGAAACCTTGCTGTCCGCAAGAAGATTAAGCACGTCCTCATCGGTCATGTCGCGCTTAATTCCTTTGATGACTTCTTTTAATAACTTCCGATTCTCCTTCATTTAAAAACCTCCTCAAAAAACTCTCGGTAACAGCTTCAGCATTCCGTGTCGGGCATGGGAATGCAGTTCGGTGTATCAACGGGGCGGAAGAAAAAGGGGCCCTTCGTTTTAAGTAAAATAAGAGAAGTCCCGATCAAAAGCTCCGTATGGGAGGCGGGGTCATCCAAAGGAATGCCGAAATCCTCACGGATACGTTTGATGCGGTAAAGTATGGTGTTGCGATGCGTAAAAAGCATATCGCATGTTTTTTTGAGCGAACAGCTGCATGTAAGGTATGTGTAAAGCGTTTCGCAGTATTGAGTTTCTTTTTTTCTGTCATGCGCTGCAAGTTCACGCAGTTTCGGCGGAATAATGTTTTCATTGCCTTCAAGCCGTTTCAGCATAAGCGGTGTGCGCAGCTGTGAAACGCTGCATACATTGCCGCAGTTGAATTGTCCGTATGTCATCAATTCAAGAGCATCGTGTGCGGTCTGATAAAGTGAAGGCAAGTCAAACAGATCTTCAATCTCGTCTGAAACGATGATTTTAAGCTGAAATTCTTTCGCCAGTGCAGTTAGTTCGGCTCGACTGTAGTTATTATGAAGAAACATAAATATATTTTCATGATATACAAAAGCATGAGAGTCCGAAAAACAGGAATAAATCTCCGTTTTGAGATATCGTTTGCCGAGGTACTTGCTGTGGTAAGCAGAAAGGTCGATCAGCGCAAACGCTGCCGGATGAAAATCCGCGAGGTAGGTATTTATAGTTTGCAGTTTGAAATATGGCGCTGACGGAAAGCCGCCGTCGAGCAGATGCATGAGTATCTCTTCGGTTGTTTCGAGAGGTTTGTCGATGCGGCTGACTTCGATAAACAGCTGTTTTGCCAGAACTCTTTCGACAGTTTGCCATGTTTGCAGCGGAATGTCCGCCATGCAGCCGTCCGTGTCAACGCATATCAGATAGCCGAGCCGCACCCCGGAGCATGTGAGCGGGGCAAACCTGCGCAGGAAGGGGCTGTCAGAAAGCTTTATGTAGTCAGCACAGCCGCCGTTAAGGGATTCGCTTTGGCTTATCAGCGCACCCGCTTCATATGTGATTTCGCCGAGCTTAACAGCATTTATAAACACGGAATCGGTAAATTTCGCAGGATAGTATGACGCTGCAACATGAAAGGTGTCGTTAATTATAAGCAGCGGATAACCAAGCAGGCGACCAACGTCGGCTGCAAGTCCGGCTATATCATCATTTAACAAAAAATCGTTCAATAAAACAGCGATTTCACTGCTTCCAAACGGGGCTTCATTCATCAAATCCTGTATCCCTTCTGTTTGTGCGGAATGCACAAACGAAATCGATAATATTATATCCGCAGCGTATTGTCGATTCAAGAGAAAAGATTAAAATATAATCATCAGAAATGAGAAGAGAAGCACGGACGGATGTTACGGAGATGCTTCTCTGAAGGAAAAGAGGCAATGATAATGAGTACAAAAGCTATCCGCATAATTGATATTGCAGCGGGAATTTTACTGACGGCAGGCGGTGTGTTCTGCCTTTGCAATCAGGATGCCGCGGTGGTATCCGCCGGGATTCTGTTTGGGCTTTTCATGCTTGCGGCAGGCATTGCGGAAATAGTCGTGTTTGCCGGAACAAGCAAAACTCTGTTGGGTTCGGGCTGGCTGCTGCTGAACGGAGTGCTGACCGTTATAATGGCTTTGCTGCTCCTGTTCAACCAATGGTTCACGCTGCTTTCATTGCCCCTGCTGTTTACACTTTGGCTTTTGTTCTCGGGTATCGGCAGATTTGTAAGTGCCTTTGACCTGCGTGCGCTTGGTGTGCGTGCTTGGGGTTGGGTGCTTGCAATTGGCATTCTGTTTACTGCGGCAGGCATTATATGCATGATGGATCCATGGATAAGCGTTGCGGCGGTCGGTTTAACCGTGGGACTTGTGCTGATTTTGCAGGGTATCAGCTTGGTCGTATGCGCCTGCATTTCTTCGGGCAAAGAGGCCTGAAAAAGCTTCTCGTTTCTGCAAGCAATGCCTGGGTGCGGAAAAGGCTTTCCGCGCAGCAAAGCTTTAACATATATCAAAAATCAATATTTGGAGGAAATTAACTATGTTGCCGGTAGTATTTAATGAAAAAATGTTCGATGATCTTTTTGACAGTGACTTCTTCGGCGGAAGGAATCCGCTGTACGGCAGGCACGCAAAGAACCTTATGAAGACTGATATCCGCGAAAAAGAGGACGGCTATGAAATGGCTGTTGATCTGCCCGGGTTCAATAAGGACGAAATCAAGGTTGAGATTAAAGACGGTTATATGACCGTCAGCGCAAACAAGGATCTTGACAAAGATGAAGCGGATAAGAAGGGGCGTGTCATCCGCCGTGAACGTTATGTCGGCACATGCAGCCGCACTTTCTATGTCGGAGATATCAAGCCTGAGGATGTAAAGGCGAAATATGAATCCGGTGTTCTTAATATTGTTCTCCCCAAGGAGGAACAGAAAGAACTTCCGACTGCAAGCACGGTTACAATCGAATAATCGGCTTTCAACAGCTGAGAGTCACGGTTGATTGAAATTCAGCGGTACAGTGCCGCAGCATATGCGGCAAACGGCCTTCGCAGAAGGGAAACTCTTTTGGCGAAGGCCGTTTTTTATGCAATTCTGATTTTGATAAAAATATTTCCGCGAGTTCAAAACAATTCAAAACAAACGGCAAATCACAGCCGCTCGGTTCAGACTCATTTTGTGGGATTTGCATTGCCGAGTTCATCAACAATGTTTTCAAAATGCGCCCCGCGTGAGGCCTTTACAAGCACCGTGTCTCCGGGCTTTGCAAAATGCAGCAGAGCAGTTGACACAGTGTCCTTCGAAATGCGGAAAACGTTGCACATTCCTGCATTTTCCGCACCGAGAGCAATATCTGACGCAAGGTCGCCTGCGGTGAAGAGCGCGTCAAGCCCGCATTCGGCGCAATATGCGCCGAGGCTTTTGTGCAGTGCGGAGGAGTTTTCGCCCAATTCGAGCATATCTCCGAGCATTGCGATTTTCCGGCAGCCGGGTTTTGCAGCCGAAACGAGAGCGGTGAGCGCGGCGCGGACGGAATCTGGTCCGGCGTTATAGCAATCATCAATAACGGTGAACGTTTCGGAGCCGGCGGAAGCGGAGCTTGCCTCGAAATTTGCATCTGCATTATTTGCAGCTGCATTTGCGGCAGGGAGGCAGCAGGCAAAAAGCACGCGCCAGCGATGTCCGACAGGGCTGAAGCTTTCAATGCCCGCTTTTACCTGCTCGGCGGTCAGCCCGAGTTCATGTGCCGCAGCAGCGGCGGCAACGGCGTTTTGAACCATATGCAGCCCCGCTGCGGGCATTGAAACGGGGATTCGTGTTCCGAAATAATTCAGCACAAAATCGGTTTCCGCCGCATCGATGAAGCGTATGTTTTCGGGATGCACGGGCAAGCTTTCGTCCATGCCGTAAAACTTTACGGGGATGGGTGAGGTCTTTGCGTATTCACACAGTTTATCATCCGCCGCATTAAAAAACAATCTGCCGTTATGCGGCATATGCTTCACAACCTCGGTTTTGGCGCGAAGTACGCCGCTGCGGTCGATAAGGTTCTCAAGGTGCATATTGCCGATATTGGTGAAAACAACGTAATCGGGACGTGCAATTGCGCCCAATCTGTCCATTTCGCCGAAGTGGCTGATGCCCATTTCAACAACCGCAAGCTCGTGATGCGGTTCGAGACGGAAAAACGTTTGCGGCAGTCCGTATTCGTTGTTGAAATTGCCTTCCGTGCTGAGAACGCTGAATTTTTGTTCAAGCACACAGGAAAGCATCTGCCGCGTGCTTGTTTTTCCGACGCTGCCGACAACGCCGATAACCTTCACGCCGCTCTTTTCGCGTATGTAGCCTGCAATGCGCTGCATTGCGCGCAAGCTGTTTTCAACAAGAATCTGCGGAATCGGAATGTCAAGTTCATGCTCCACAACCGCTGCGGCGGCACCGCTGCGCTGTGCGGATTCAACATAATCGTGCCCGTCCGCCCGCTCGCCCTTATCTGCGATAAAAAGCCAGTCGGGTTTAACTTTGCGGCTGTCGAGGGTGATGCCCTCAATAAACATATCCCCGATGTATGCGGGGTCTTCACAGTGAACAAGCTGACCGTCCGCGGCGGTCATGGCTTCGGAAATTGTAAGGTTAATCATAATGCTGTATGCTGTCTCACTTTTTATAAAATGGAGTATATCCGCTTCCCTTAAACATCGGGAAGCCTGTGTCAATGCCGCCGCTCGGTTTCTCTCAAAAGCAGGCTTTCCTTAATAATCGCTTCAAGCAAAGCGGGAAAATCCAGCTTATCGGCCGCAGCTTCCTGCGGAAGCAGGCTGACGGGCGTCATGCCGGGCAGGGTGTTGGCTTCAAGGCAATAAATACCGTTTTCGTCAACCATAAAGTCGGCCCGTGCATATGCGCCGAGACCGAGAACACGGAAGACTTTGCGGGTTGCTTCCGCCATGCGCTCGGCGGTGTCCGAATCTATATCCGCCGGGCAGATTTCAACGGTGCAGCCCGGTTGATATTTGTTTTTATAATCGTAAAAACCATGCTTCGGGATTATTTCGATTGCGGGAAGAACTCTGCTGCCGACGATACCGACGGCGAACTCGCGCCCTTTGATGTATTTTTCAACTATAACGGTGTTTTCAAGGCTGAAAGCCGAATCCAGCGCGGTGAAAAATTCATCGATCGTGCGGACGATTGAAACGCCGACACTCGAGCCGAGGCTTGCGGGCTTCACAACGCAGGGCAAACCGAGCTTTTCGCAGAGCTCGGCCGCGCGGCATTTGTCCGATTCGGAAAGAATCACCGCTTCGGGGGTCGGAATTCCGTGCGTGCGGAAAAGCTGCTTTGAAAGGCTCTTGTTCATTGCAAGCATGCAGCCCTGCGCACCGGAACCGGTGTAGCAAATGTTTAAAAGGTCGAACACTGCCTGCAATTTGCCGTTTTCGCCTTCGTCACCGTGCAGTGCATTGAAAACAATATCCGCACTTTTGCAGATTTCAAGAACGTTTTTGCCGAAAAAACCCGATGCACGGTCAAAAAATCTTTCAACGCACGGCGCGGCTGCACCGATGGCATGATTTTCGATCGGCAGTGCTTTTTCAAAAACCTCTTCGGGTCTGCAATCAAGCGGAAAATCCACACATGCATCAACAAGCACAACATCGTGTCCCGTTTCGCGCAGCGCACGCGCAACCTGAATTCCTGTGGAAAGCGAAACATCCCGCTCGTGCCGCCGAAACTGCCATCGCATGACTCCCCACCGCACCATCGGCTGGCGTGAGGCTGAATATCGGCTTTCGGCATTCCTGTCCCATTGGAATCAGGCTTCGATAATGCTTGATTGTCGCAAGACATTCAGGATCATCGACTGGCAACTCGCCAACCGGATGCTGTCCAAGCACACACTCGCGATAGGCCAACGGCATCCGATGCACCCACTTGTCGTAAGCCTTCACGGGACGATCAAGACGAATGCTCGGCTGCTGGCACAAGTAGCCGATTGGCCTCATGCCGCCGTTTGGCAACTGGAAATCGGAATTTTCAGATGATTCTGGAGACGAAGACCAATTCTCACGAATGCGCCTCCATAACTCTCGCCATTCACGAAGCGTGGGGCCTATGTTCTGAAGCCCCTGAAGGGAGAACAGGTCGGCCGCCAGCGGAATAGCCACAAAGTCTGTCGCCGTCAAAACAGAACGATTTATTGCCCCCAGATTGGGGCCAATGTCCACAAGAATCACGTCAGCGTCGATTTTCTCTGCACCCATCTGCGCAACCTGCCAAAATGCACTCAGAATCTTCAACGGACGATAGAGATCCGTAATGCCCAGTGCCTTGGGCTGTTCCCCTGACAAGACGTCCTCAAACCGCGAAAGCGCGACATCGCCCGGCAAGAGATAGAGATCCTGCGCGACATGCTGGAGCCTGGGCGACGCAATGTCCCCAAACTTCGTAATCGGCCTGATGCACTTGAAGATTGTCGCGCCGTCCTGATCCTGTTCCCAAATCCGCTCGATGACATCCGGCAACAGCATTGCCGCCGTCATGTTCGCCTGAGGGTCCAAATCCAAGACAAGAACCCTCTTGCGAAAGGCTGCAAACATCCACGCCAAATGATAGACAAGCGATGTCTTCCCAACGCCGCCCTTGTTGTTAAAGAAAGTCAGAATCGGCGCACTCATGAACCTCTCCTCATAATCGCAACAACATTATTCGCACTTGGGAGCAACTCCAATGGCCGACATCCGCTTTTCTCCAGTTCACGTTTGGCCGTGGCGATTCCGCGTCCAAACGCCTGGACAAATCCATAGGTCTTTAGGACATCCGCCACATTGGGATTTCGGTAATCCACAATTCCCGGCATTCCAAAATTGTCCACCGTGACATTTCCAAATGGCCCGCCAGGACTATGAATCTCAATCCGATCATCAAACCAATACACGCCGACAGGCGCATTCGTTCCTTCATACGTGCGATGCAGAACCGCATTGTAAAGCAACTGCTGAAAGGCCGCCGCTGGATATTGGGATGAAAACACATGAACGGGCGCGGACGTAATATCGACGCCGATCATGTTGTGTGCCTGGAATTTTTCGTTCATCGCCCGCAGCATTTCAGGAAGCGTCCCATCGATAAGCTGTTGATCGACAACATCATCAGCCATCGTAGTCCCGCGAATCCTGAGAAACTGAATATAAGCCCCCGGCAAGAAATCGCGCGGCCGCACACCAAGCGTCAATAGGCCCAACACTGTTGGAGTCGGCTCGTCTGGACTGTCAATCATGCGACAGGACGAAAGCTTCTGCTCATATGTACGGCCATTGGCCTCCAGCACATCTGGCGCGTACGCCTGCGGCAAATATTCTGACTCGAACCGTAGACGAGACAAATCCATGAGCGTCGCAGTGGGGACTGGACTGATGTCAAACGGCAAATTACGGTGGCGGCGGCTTCCTCTTTCCTCTGAACACACACACACACACACACT
>OQWA01000647.1_pt1 | contig 10411 bp, 10 predicted proteins | sample 1691581 | NCBI WGS metagenome assembly OQWA01 (sample SAMN03418264, study PRJEB22391) | human gut metagenome | biome: human-gut; feature: organic feature; material: feces | host: Homo sapiens | place: Tanzania | collected 2013-01
ACGAGATCGATAAGGAACTGAACACCGAGCTTAGCACCTTTGTTGTACTGCCAGATTGCTTCTGCAGCGCCTTCCAGTGTCTCACCATACTCTTCAAAAGCCTTTTTTTTGATATGCTCGGGAACAAATTTCATCATCGGATCCAGTCCGACAACGATCGGTGCTCCTGTTTTTTGAATTTTGGAAACAAGTTGATTAATCATGTGATGACTCCTTTAATTTGTAATTTTTTATAAAATGATATCACGGTCAAATGTTTGTTATCTTGTACTTAAAAATACAGCTTCTCTCTGAGCAGCCTCATCATCCGGATAAGCCGCCAGATATTCATCCAATAAAGTCTTTGCCTTGTCAAAATCGGTTGCCTGCTCATAGGCACAGATCTGATTGTATTTTAAAATCTGTGTCATGGCTGTATTGCCAAGCTCAAGTCCGCTCTCAAAAGACTTAATAGCTGATGCTGCATCATCAAGCTTTAACTGACAGATGCCCAGCTGATTGTAGATATTGGCATCGCCCTTGTGATCCTGCAGATATTCAGTATAAAGCACACTCGCATAATTGTACTCGCCAAGCTGTTCATAGGTCTTGCCAAGCATGTATACGATATTGCCGGCATTTTTGGTATCCGACTGTTTGGCCAGCCCCAGATGATTCCTGGCACTGTCATAATCCTTTAAATAAAAATACACAACACCCTGCTCATAATCGCTTAGCTTGGAACCGTCATCTAAAATACCGGTCAGATACTCACTCCCCTTGTCTTCATAGCCATTGGAAGCCAGCTCTTCAAAAACGCGGATCTTCATGGACTGCTGATCCTTGGAATTTTCGATAGCCTTATCAAAATGGTAAATGCCGTTTTCGTAATCATCGGTTTCCAGAGCAACACAGCCTCTTAAAAAATGTGCATCGACATTGTTTTTCTGACTTTTGATGATCACATCCAACAACTCACCGGCCCGTGTGTAATTGCCATTTTTGTATAGGGCGGTAGCCATATAAAAATTGATATCACGCTCCAGGTCTCCGGCAAACAGCCCGCCATTGGATAAAGCAGTCTCAAAAGCATCAACAGCCTCATCATACTGCGCCATTCCAAGATAGGTCATGCCAATTCCGCGATAAGCAAGCTCTGCATCCTCACCCTCGTCAATCGCAGCCTGAAAGCACTGCATCGCCGTATCATAATCCGACTCCCCAATGGCGGAAAAGCCGGCCTTTGTCTGATCACCCTCTTTTTGTCCGCAGCCCGAAAGCAGACACATGGACAAAACAAGCAACAGCGGAAGTATTTTTTTGTATAATTTTTTATTGTGAAACCTTTTTTTCAGAATCATAATAAACTCCACTTTTCATAGTTAAGATCAGTATAGCAAATTATGACATATTTTGAAATATATCTGTCACATTTTCTCAAAACATTTTCTCAAAACATTTTCTCAAAACATTTTCTCAAAACGTTTTTCCAAAGCAAAAACCCGGTATATTTTTTACACATTCCTGTATTTTTCCGTACATACGCAATTTTTAAGCATAAAAACACCTGTTTTGAGCATTATCTCTGTCAATTTTTGTCATTTTCTGTCGTTTTTACGCGATTATCGCAGTTTTTACCAAATCTTGCTGAAAAAAAACTGTTTTTTTTACAGGACCAGCCATATTTTTATGCCCAAAGCCTGTTTTCCGGGTCCCAAATACCAAAAACAGTCGTAATCCGGCTTTAGACCATATAATTGATACCTCCGGCACCAATCCCCCCAAAATGACAGTCTTTTTTTATAAACTGGTCCTGTGGTTGACATAATGCACAGGCAGAGTAAATACAAAAGCATATCTTATATCCTGTCTTACAACACGTCTTTCAGCATATCTTTCCTGTTTCATTCTGAAACAAAAGTTTTATTTTACCCTGCCGTCACCACAATGTGATTTACATAACTCCTGTTGCATCCAGATAGGAATAGATTTTTTTGGAATAATTCTGTCCAAATGCAACAACGGTCTGCCCATCTTTAAAATTGAGACATTTTTTTCTGAAATCTATCTCAGCAACGCAGCGCATATTGACTACAACCCCCTTGGCGCAGGTTATAAAATCATAATGTTCAAATTTCTGCATTGTGCTGTTACCGGAGCAGTTTGTCAGCCGAAACTGACCCAGACGTGTATAGACAACCGCATATTTTTTATGATGCTCAATATATAAAATGTCCGCAATCCTCACGCACTTAATCGCCCCTCCGGTTTTAAAATACGCATACTGCTTTTCCGCGATCCGGTGTCTAAACTGCAGCGCCTTTTTGATCAAGCGGATCGCATATTCCCGGTCAAACTGCGGATCCATAATTCCAAAGCAATGCAGTTCTCCTAAAAAATACCGGAAATTCAGCTCTTCTGTTGAAACCAGAATGATCGGAACAAATGCAAACTCCTCATTCTTTTTGATACGCTCGATAAAATGGATCCTTGAATCATCAAAATGGCAATTCATGTGCATCCGGATAAAAATCAGTTCTACCTGCTTTCCGAATGCCATATGATAAGCTTCCTCCAACTCAACCGTACGAAAGATCTCCGCACCCGGACACAATTCCTCCAAAAGCCATACCAGCCGGTTTAACAACCGGTTTTCATCCTCCAAAATCAAGATCTGTTTTCTGCTAACTCCCACCTCATGTCTGTTTTCCATAATAAGAAAACCTCCTTAAAATATAATTACGAAACAATCCGGCATAGCAGTTCAAACCGATTTGTTCCGTAATTATCATCATATCATGACATATGGGATAAAAGCATGGGAAACCCTTATCAGGAACGGTAATCTCCGTTGATCTTTACATAGTCATAGGTCAGATCACAGCCCCATGCCTTGGCGCTTTCTGTTCCCTGCTTTAAATCTACATGAATAAAAATCTCGTCAGACGACAGGATCCTGGATGCTTCCTCTTCCGAAAACTCAACACCTGCTCCATTGCGGCACACCGCAACAGTACCGTATTTAGAAGCAAGGTCCACGTCCACCTTGTCAATTTCAAAATCAGCCTCTGCATAGCCGATCGCGCACAAAATACGTCCCCAGTTAGCATCTTCTCCAAACATGGCACATTTAAACAAAGGTGAACGGATCACACTTTTTGCCACGATAATGGCTGTATCCAGGTCCTTTGCACCTTTTACCTCACATTCGAGAAGCTTGGTTGCTCCCTCGCCGTCCTTTGCAAGCATCCTGGTCAAATTCATCAATACCTGATACAGAGCCTCGCAGAATGTATCATAGTCTTTGTTTTCCGCATCAATACATTTGTTGCCCGCAAGTCCGTTTGCCATCACACACAAAGTATCATTGGTAGACTGGTCTCCATCCACACTCAGACAGTTATAGGTAATCTTGACAATTTTACTTACCGCCTTCTGTAAAAGCTCTCTGTCGATTGCAGCATCGGTTGTGACAAAATTGAGGGTTGTCGCCATATTGGGATGGATCATGCCGCTTCCCTTTGCCATTCCGCCCACGGTAACCGTTTTACCGTCAAGCTCAAATGAAACAGCACATTCCTTCATAACGGTATCGGTTGTCATGATCGCATACTCGGCTTTTCCGTGATTTTCTTTGGAAAGACCTGCTGCCAGCTCATCTATATGTGCTTCGATTGGTTCCAGCGGAAGAATCTGGCCGATAACACCTGTTGAAGCCACGATAACCTCATTAGCCGGAATGCCAAGCACACGACCGGCAAGCACAGCCATCCGTTCCGCTTTTTCTTCTCCGTCCGCATTGCAGGTATTGGCATTTTTGCTGTTTGCGATGATGGCTCTCGCTTTTCCGCCTGTCTGTTCCAGATGTTTTTTGGTTACCAGGATTGGCGCACCCTTTACCTTATTCTGCGTAAAAACAGCGGCTGTATCGCACATGGTCTCGCTGTATACCAGTGCCAGATCGTTCTTTTCCTTATTGGGATTCAATCCACAGTTTAAACCGTTTGCCACAAATCCCTGTGCCGCACATACTCCGCCTTCTACAAATGTAAATTCATTCTGTTGTTTCTGTTCCATTTTTCTACTCCTTGTGTATCTGTTTTAATCTTTTATAAAAAACGTATTGTTATTGTATAGCGTTTGCATTTATTTTATTGTACTCTGTTGTTTAACTGTACTTTGTTAATTTTTATCTGCTTGATTTATTTCATATATAAGATTATATTATCACAGGTCTTTCAACTCGCTTAAAGTAAAGTAACCTCACAGACAGTCAATACATTTCCACTGACCGTAAAACGGATATTGTAGCCTTCATAAGAAAGCCCCCAGATCCGGTTCTCGTCATTGATAAATGCCGTCCTCGGATCCTGTTCCAAAAGTGCGATCACCGCAGACCTTATAGAAACCGGCAGTTTTTCCAGTAAGCTTTCCGGAAAATCCACCTCAAGCCGATGCTCAAATACATCACCGGCAAAGCCTGAACGTGCGTCCGGATAACTATCGGCATACGGAAGATATGGCTTAATGTCAAAAATCGGCGTCTGATCGAGCATATCGACACCCGATACCCGTAACATCATGCCTTTCTTTTCATCCTCTACAATTTCTTCCAGCTTTACAACGGACATCCCGATTGGATTGGGACGAAATGGCGATCTGGTTGCAAATACTCCCATTCTCTTTTTGCCGCCAAGCCTCGGTGGGGTGACCGTCGCTGCCCAGTGTTCTTTCTGTGCTTTTGAAAACTCCCACAATACCCAGATGTGGGAATATCCTTCCAGTCCCCGCAAAGCCTCTTTACTGCGGTATTCCGGCAAAAACTCAATCAGTCCCTGCGCTTCCCGCACCAGCCCGCTCTGCCTCGGAATACCAAATTTTTCAGGAAAACCGGTGTGGATGACCGCAATCTGTTTTATTTCCATTAAGTATCATCTCTCCTGATCTGCCAGTGTATCTTGTCCTGCTGTTGGGTTCTGGTTTGTTGTTGCATCTTGTTCTGCTGCTGTGTTCTGGTTTGTTGCTGCATCTTGCCCTGCTGTTGGATTTTGGTTTACTGTTGCGTTCCGACCCGCTGTTGCTTTCTTAGCAGCAGGCAGCTTTTCATCATTCAGCACGAAAGTAATCTCTTCCTGTCTCAACAACGGCAGCTTTTTCACATCTTTCTCCTTATAAGAAGAAGCTTCTTCTTTTGAAATCAGTTCCCGCAGCTGCACCTCATGGTGCTCCACCGGAATATAGGCATCCTGCAGCCTGTCCGCCACGGCCTTCAAATGATAATAATAAATTCCTTCTCCGGCATCTTTTTTCGTGGAAAGCTTGACAATGTCCACAACCTTGCACACACCCATTGTTTCGCTGTATATAAATTGCTTCTTCTCAAACATAGTAACTCCTGCTCTTTTTCTTTCTGGTCCTTATTGACTGCTTATACGGCAATTTTATCGCTTCATCTTATCCTTCATGTCGGCAAGTCGATCCAGCGCAGCCTCTAATGTATCATCCTTTTTAGCAAAATGGAAACGGATATAACGGTTTTCCGGCTCTTTGAAAAAGCTTGAACCGGGCACTGCACCAACGCCGACCTTTCTTGCCAGATCCTCACAGAATAAAAGATCGTCCGAATAGCCATATTCACTGATATCCATCAGTACATAATAGGCTCCCTGCGGTCTGGTAAAGGTAAAGCCCAGCTCATCAAGGCCTCCGGTAAATAATTCCTTCATATGTGTATAATGTGCCTGCAGCCCTTTATAATAGGAATCGTCAAAGCGAAGTCCGGTCACCGCAGCTTCCATCAGAGGCGCAGCCGCTCCTACTGTCAAAAAGTCATGGACCTTTTTTACCCGGTCTGCAATTTCTGCAGGTGCCATGACATATCCCAATCTCCATCCGGTAATGGAATAGGTCTTAGATAATGAATTGCACACGATCGTGCGCTCCCGCATTCCCGGCAGCGTCGCGATGCAGATATGCTGAAACGGTTCATATACAATATGCTCATAAACCTCATCTGTAATGACATAAATGTCATATTTGATTGCAAGTGATGCGATCAGCTCCAGCTCTTCTTTTGTAAAAACCTTTCCACATGGATTGGATGGATTGCATAAAATCAGTGCTTTGACCTTGTCCCGCTTCATAGCCGCTTCCAGACGGTCTGCATCAAAAGAAAACGTCGGCAGTATCAGCGGCACATAGATGGGATTGGCACCTGATAATATAGTATCTGCTCCGTAATTTTCATAAAACGGAGAAAAGATCACAACCTCGTCCCCCGGATTGCATACAGACATCATTGCTGCCATCATGGCCTCTGTGCTTCCGCATGTCACCACAAGCTCTTTATCCGGGTCAACCTTCATTCCATAAAAATGATCCTGCTTTTTGGCAAGTGCTTCCCTGAAATTTTGTGCGCCCCAGGTAAGTGCATACTGGTGAGGTCCACTGTCCGCAATTTCTTTGAGGCGGTCTGTAATTTCCTTTGGTGGATCAAAATCCGGAAATCCCTGCGATAAATTGATAGCTCCATACTGATTGGAGATACGTGTCATACGGCGGATCACAGAATCGGTAAATCCGGCCGTTCTTTTACTAAGCTCTTTCATTTGTCTGCACTTTCCTATTATCTATGTTTTTCTTTCTATATTTTTCTTTCTATATTTTACATCTTTTCATTTTATTTCTTATTAAACTGATGTGAGAGTCAAAAGATATTTTGCCCCTAACTTGACATTTGCAAATTATTATGTAAACCTAAGATCACAAATACTAATGAACAAAAAACAATTACCATATCAGTTTAGCCCGAAAACAAAACTTCGTCAATGCCGCAAAAAACACAAAAAGACAACCGGATACATGTCATTTTCACAACATGCTCCGGCTGCCCTTTATGTTTAGTGATTTATTTGGAGGATAAATCTGTTTAAACCATACCTGCTAATGCTCTTCCGAGCTCTCTGCATGAATCTGCCACATCACCGTCCGGTGCACCGTTTACAGTCACACCTTCTCCGTTTACTACGGTAGCTCCATCCTGTGAAATGCGGTCTTCCCAGTCGCGCATCCACTCCTGATTGCCCCATCCGTAGGATCCAAACAAAGCAACATTTTTTCCGGAAACAGCGCCATCCAGTTCCATCATAAACGGCTCCATTTCGCTTTCTTCCAACTGTTCTGCTCCCATGGAAGGGCAGCCCAAAGCAAAGGCCTTTGCGCCTGCAAGATCACTGATGCTTGCGGCGCTTACAGGGAGAACAACTGCTTCTGCTCCGCCTGCTTTCACTCCTTCTGCAACAAAATCTGCCATTGCTGCGGTATTTCCGGTACCGCTCCAGTATACAATATAAACCTGACTCATAGTAATTTCCTTTCTTGTGTTTTCAAATCTTTTCGTTGTTAAACTGCAATTTCCCGAATGCCTTTTCCAAAGATAACGTCCTGAACTGCGCGCTCTCTTTCTTTGTCATAGAGTCGGAATGTCTTAACCGCCTGCTCTACATCGTGATAGACCTTCCAGTAGCCCAGGTACACATAATTTTTTCCGCGGTTTTCAATAAAGCTCTCCACATCTGCCAGGGGATATCCCAAAAAGGCGCCGATCTCATGGGGGAAGTCTGTCTGCCCATCTGCATAAAGCCTGATTCTCTGCGAAAGTCTTTTTAACATATCGACAATTTCCTTATCAGGATACCCATATTTTTTCAAAAAATTCCTGACATCTTCCTGTTGCAGGCAGGATTGCAAAATGTCCTTCCTGTATAAATACAGGATCACGCGTCCGCAGTCAGCTTTCAGAATATAACATTCAATTTCTGTATTTTTCAACATTCCTTTGATGCCCAGAGCCTGCTTGCGGCTAAGCGTCAATACATTGGCAACCGCCATTCTTTTTAATAAGGGTGCACAGTGCATGGCTAAAAGCAGCAGCAGATTTTGTTCAACATCTTTGGAATCTCTTATTTTAATGATTTCCTGTACCGGCATCTATGCATCCTGCCGTTTAACATGAAATGCATCCATACCCGGATATACAGCGCTGTCGCCAAGCATTTCTTCGATACGAAGCAACTGGTTGTATTTTGCAACACGCTCAGTTCTGCTGGGAGCACCGGTCTTGATCTGGCAGGTATTTAATGCAACTGCCAAATCTGCAATCGTCGTATCCTCTGTTTCGCCGGAACGATGAGAAGAAATTGCGGTATAGCCCGCTCTGTGTGCCATTTTGATAGCTTCCAGTGTTTCAGACACAGAACCGATCTGATTTAATTTGATCAAAATAGAATTGCCGCATCCCAAGCTGATACCCTTTGACAATCTCTCGGTATTGGTTACAAACAGATCGTCACCAACAAGCTGCACCTTTTTTCTTTTTGAGGAGGTCACATGATTTATTGCGCCTCAGTTAGTTGTTTCTAACTAAGGTTATAGTAATGTAACTCGAGGAGTTTTGCAACATCTTTTTATGATTTTTTTTGAGACCTTTTCTCAATAATCCAGACACAGTGCTCCATATCCTGTTTTATCATTGATATCCTGTGCATCTGCCGGGAGTCTTACTGCCCGCGCGGCCAGAAGAGCCTTGCACTTCTCCCCGTACATATACGGATCATGGCCCCTGACAATGCCCTCCTCCATCAGTCTTGCCGCAGCTCCCGCCACAAACGGCGTGGCAAAGCTCGTTCCGTTCACTCTTTCTATGCCGTCCTTTGTCTGTGTAAGCACCGATACTCCCGGCGCAACCACCTCCGGCTTTACTACAAACAAATTGTGATCCGCCGCTTTTGCAACATATCCTCTTCCGGAAAATTCGGCATATGCCCGGTAATTGATCTGATATGCTCCGACCGAAATCACCCTTTGCGCCGTTGCCGGAATGGTGATCGTGAGCTCCGGCGACGGCTGCAAAAATACCGTGTCCCTGCTTCTTGCCGTGGAGCCCGGCAGATACAGGTTGTAGTTTCCTGATTTTATGTAAACCCTTTCCATTTCAAGCTCCCAGGTGCCGGCATCGATATACGGCTCTCCGGTAAAGGAAAAGAAGATCTCCCTCTTCATGCTGAATGGCTGTGCCGTCCCGACGTACAAAAGAATATCGGTATTCTGCAGATGCTCCCGGATGCTTCTTCCGGTTGAAATATCGGTTTCAAAAGACACAACATTTCCTCCCGGCGAACGCAGCCTTATGATATACTGGTCAACCGCCAAAAACCACAGCTGTAAGCTGCACTCTTTCTGATAGTAACCAATCTGGAAATAGATATTCTTTTTTTTATCTGTATTTAAAAATCTGCCGCCGACATGTCCGCCTGCTGCGCCCTCATTTCCGGCTCCCACACAGATCACAAAGCGCCCACTCTGCGCCACCTCATTGATATAGCTTTCCAAAAGCGAGGTTCCGTCATGGGCACCGTAGGAATTGCCGAAGCTTAAATTGATCACGGTCGGAAGCTTCAGCTGCACACTTTTTTTTTGCACATAGTCAAAGGCCCGCATCACAGAAGTTGTAAGCGGGAAGCTTTGATTGTTCCGGCTGTTTAAACGCACCACGATAAGGGATGCCTCCGGAGCAGCCCCTATGAGATTATTGTCCACACTCCCATCCGCCTGCCTGCCGTTGGATGCCGCAATTGTGGCGACACGCGTGCCATGGCCTGTCTCGTCCCATATAATTTGTGGCATCATATTTACACTCACATTCCCGGTTGCAGAATATTGTGGTACAGATTCACCAGCAATATAATCATCAATATTCTCTCCGGTATATTCCCGCCCGGTCACCTGGTCATAAAAAAACAACACCCGGCTTTTCCCATTTTCATCCAAAAAACAGGGCAGTGTCACATCCACCCCGCTGTCGATCACAGCAATGCACACACCCTTTCCGGTCAGTGCCTGCCGTCCGATGCCGGTTCCCTGATTCATACAGCTTGCCAGATTTCCGGCAAGATCCTGTTCATACAATTCCTTTGGCTTTTCCGCATATTCCACTTCCTCATGCTGCAAAAACTCCTCAATTTCACTTTCCGGCAGGGTCACGATCCCATAGCCAAATTGAAGCGGTTCAATCCGTATCTGCGATGTTGCGTACTGAAGAATATCCCCATGATACCTGATGATGATCTCCCACATACCGTCAGCCTCAATCCCGGCCGATAAAAAATCCGACGAGGAAAGCTCTTTTTCATTTGCATCCAGTGATAAGAGCAGCAGATTCTCTGCTTTCTGACTTAAATCCATAAAAAAACTCTACATACTTTGTTGTTTACATTGTATGTAGAGTCTGTTTGTATATGCAGTATTTTTATCCACCATCTAAACCGATGAAAAAGGGACAATCCTACTTTGGTTGATTGCAAACCAAAAGATCACTTCTGTTCTTCCCTTAGTAATCTCACAAATGCGTCGCCGCGCTCTTCAAAGTTTTTGA
>OQWA01000653.1_pt1 | contig 10352 bp, 11 predicted proteins | sample 1691581 | NCBI WGS metagenome assembly OQWA01 (sample SAMN03418264, study PRJEB22391) | human gut metagenome | biome: human-gut; feature: organic feature; material: feces | host: Homo sapiens | place: Tanzania | collected 2013-01
CCTGCTGCTCGTCACGTTCAGGTTGCAGAAATGGTAATTGAAAAAGCTAAGCGTTAAAATATAATTAACTTTATAGTAAATTACTTTTGAATTAAATAATAGGAGAGAGTATGCAAGAGACTTTTATTGGAAGGGAAAAAGAGCTTGCCGCTTTGAAAGAATTATATTTGCAGAACAGCTTCCAACTGTTTGTTTTATATGGACGCAGACGTGTTGGAAAAACGACCTTGTTGAATGAGTTCAGCAAAGATAAGGACACAATTTTCTACTCGGCTGAACAGAGCAACAATAAACTGAATCTGGAAAAGTTTTCCACGTTGGTTTTTCAATTTTACGGCGAGAAGAATCTGGAACCCTTTTCTTCATGGACAAATGCATTATCCTACATTGACGACCGGCAGAAGGATAAACGTCTTGTTCTTATTCTCGATGAGTTCCCTTATCTTGTGAAAAAGAACAAGGCATTGCTTTCCGAACTTCAGCATGTGATCGATCATAAGCTCAGAAACGGTAATCTGTTCATTGTTCTCTGCGGCAGCTATATGGGGTTTATGGAGAAGGAAGTGCTTGGAGTAAAGAGCCCGTTGTTTGGCAGAAGAACGGCACAGCTTCACATGAAGCCGTTTCATTATCTGACGAGTGCAAAGTTTCTGGACGGTTTTTCGGAGGAGGATAAGCTGAAGCTTTATGGGGCATTCGGCGGCACTCCTCTGTACTTGCAGCAGATTCGTAAGGACGACAGCTTCGAGGAGAATATAAAGAGGGCTTTTTTGAGAGTGACCGCCTATCTCTATGAGGAGCCTTTGCTTCTCCTGCGTCAGGAAGTTCAGGAGCCCGGAGTGTATAGCGCTATCATTGAGGCGATTGCGGGAGGACATTCAAAGGCGAATGAAATATCCAGCAAGATAGGAGAGGATTCCGCAAAGTGCCTGAAATATATCAAAACGCTCTGTGAGCTCGGAATTCTCTATAAGGAAACTCCGTTTGCTGAGAAGGAGTCCTCGCGGAAGACGATCTATGGTATATCGGATTTTATGTTCCGCTTCTGGTATCGTTATGTGTTCACGAACAGGACATTAATCGAAACAGATGCCGGACAGGCAGTGTGGCTGAAGCGGATTGAGCCGGATTATAATCATTACATGGGGCTTGTCTTTGAGAAGATATGTGCCGATTATTTATGTATGCTGAATGCCGCAGGAGAACTTCCCTTTTTATTTACAGCTGTCGGCAGATGGTGGGGAACGGATCCGGCGACAAGAAGCCAGACAGAAATTGATCTGATTGCAAGTGACGGCAGGAATTATCTGGTCGGTGAATGCAAGTGGCGGAATGAAAAAATCGGTCTGGAGGTGCTTCAGAAGCTGAGACAGAAGGCAGATATATTTAACAGCAACCGTGAACAGACATGGTTCGTGCTTTTTTCAAAGTCGGGTTTTACGGAGGCGGTTCAGCATGAGGCACAGAGGTGTGACGATGTCATTCTTATAGACAGAGCGCAGTTGATGAGCGGAAAGGGAGAGTAACAACATGAAATATGATTATCTGGTGGTAGGAGCGGGACTCTACGGAGCGGTATTTGCACATGAGGCGAAGGCGGCGGGAAAGACGGTGCTTGTCATCGACAAGCGGCCGAACATTGGAGGCAACGTCTATACAGAGGCGGTAGAGGGGATTCAGGTACATAAATACGGCGCACATATTTTCCACACGAACAATAAGAAAGTGTGGGATTACGTCAATCGGTTCGCGGTATTTAACCGTTTTACGAATTCTCCGGTGGCAAATTATAAGGGCGAGCTGTACTCGCTGCCGTTCAATATGTATACCTTTAATAAAATGTGGGGCGTTGTCACACCGCAGGAGGCGGCGGCCAGAATCGAGGAACAGAGAAGGGCGGCGGGGATCACAGAGCCGCGCAATCTGGAGGAACAGGCGATCTCTCTGGTAGGCCATGACATCTATGAAAAGCTCATCAAGGGCTACACGGAGAAGCAGTGGGGGCGTCCGTGCAAGGAGCTCCCGGCATTTATCATCAAGCGGCTTCCGGTGCGCCTGACCTTTGACAATAACTATTTCAACGCGCTCTTTCAGGGGATTCCCGTGGGCGGCTATACGCGGATGGTGGAAAACATGCTGGAGGGCATTGAGGTGCGGCTGAATGTGGATTATTTCAAGGAAAAGGCTGCCCTTGCTTCCATGGCGGAGAAGGTCGTATACACGGGGCCGGTCGATGCGTATTTTGACTACAGGCTCGGCGCGCTTGAGTACCGTTCCGTGCGCTTTGAGACGGAAGTGCTGGACATGCCGAATTTTCAGGGAAATGCTGCTGTGAACTACACCGATGCGGAGACACCGTGGACGAGGATCATTGAGCATAAGTGGTTCGAGTTCGGCAGGGACGCGGAAGGGCAGGAGCTTCCGAAGACCGTGATCTCCCGGGAATACTCCTCGGAATGGAAGCCGGGGGATGAACCGTATTACCCGGTGAACGACGAAAAGAACGGAAAACTGTACGCCGCATACCGCGAGCTTGCCATACAGGAAGAAAATACCATCTTTGGCGGAAGGCTTGGCGAGTATAAATATTACGATATGGATCAGGTGATCGCCGCCGCGCTGGAGCTTGCTGCGCGGGAACTGTAGGAGAGACAGAGATGGATAAGAAAGAGTTTACTACGAAACAGAAAATAACAGCCATCCTTGCGGGAATTGCCGGACTGGCAGCAGTGTTCCTCATCGTGGGCGGTGTAAGCAAATTCCTGCTCCGGCAGACGGACGAGGCACAGGAGTCCCAGACATCCGTGGCCGAAGTACAGCAGACAGAGCCTGCAACGGCAGAGGAGACAGAGGAACTGCTGGCGGATGCGCCGCAGGACAGCGGAACCGTGCCTGAGCCTGCGGAACCGGAGGAGGAAATTCCGATCAATTTTGAGGAATTATGGGAGACAAATCCGGATGTGTATGCATGGATTGTAATCCCGGGAACGGACATTAATTATCCGATCCTTCAGCATCCCACCGATGATGCCTATTATCTGAATCACAATCTCGACGGCTCTTCCGGCAGACCGGCATGTATCTACACGGAGAGCCTGAACAGCAAGGACTTTACGGATAACAATACGGTAATTTACGGGCACAACATGAGGAACGGAACCATGTTTGCCCAGCTGCATAAATTTGAGGACAAGGATTTCTTCGATGAACACAGGGAGGTTATTATTTACCTGCCGGACAAGGTACTTCATTACAGGATCTTTGCTGCCCACACTTATGATGACAGGCATTTGCTTTACAGCTTTGACTTTTCCGACAAGGCGGTTTACGGGGACTATCTGGAGTCCATTTTCGACATACAGGATAAGAATGCCAATATTGATACAGAAATGACGGTGACGGAGGATGATAAAATCATTACGCTCGCGACTTGCGTTTATAAGCAACCGTCTTTTAGGTATCATGTGCAGGCGGTATTGGTAGAAAAGAGTTCTCAAAACGGAGTGGAATGAATTTCTAATTTTTTTCAGAGAGAGTCAATATTCTTTCCTCTACGCGGATCTTATCTTCCGGAGATAATTGTTTATAAAGCTGCAGCATTTTCCAATCGCTGTCAGACATCTCGATAGGTGTTTTTTGCATATGATAATCATAGGTTAAGCCGAGGAGAAAGTCAGCATTTGTGTGTAAGATCTTGCACAAATTCGTTAAAATTTCACTTTTTGGGTCATAGACATTATTTTCATAACGACACAGACTTGCTGCTGTTATATCCAAGCGCATGGCAAGCTCTTTCTGGCTGATTCCCCGAAGCTCCCGCAAAAAAATAATTCGTTCGCCTAATGTATTCATAACAATCACCTATGTCTTAACGTTTTTCTGATCCATATTTTTTAATTCCCCTCTCTTATTTCTATATAATATATCAAAAAATGGTATTGACATTTAATATTGCTAAAAATATAATTATGTATGCACAAATTGCTAAAATTATAATTTTAGCAATCATTGGGATTTTGGGAAAAGACAAATGAAAAGCGATTTTCAGAGGGAAAACGGAAGGAAATTCGCACAGGAGATTTGCATATGAAGCGGAAAATTCTAACAGCGCTTGCAGGAATTGCCGGACTGGTGGCAGTGTTCTTTATCGTGAGCGGTGTCAGTAAAATGATTTACCGGCAGACGGAGGAGACACAGGCTTTCCAGTCGTCCGAAGCTGAATTACAGCAGGCGAAGTCTGCAATGACAGAAGAGGAGATCAATGAGCTTCTTGCAGGGATGAAGAAGGAGGACACAGCGGAGGCATCACAGGACAGCGTAGCACCGTCCGAAGCTGCGGAGGAGCAGCCCGCGGAGGAAATCCCGGTCAAATTTGATGAATTATGGGAGATCAACCCGGATGTATATGCGTGGATCACGATTCCGGGTACCGATATTGATTATCCGATTCTCCAGCATCCGAGCGACGATGCCTATTATCTGAATCACAATATTGACGGCTCCTACGGAAGACCGGCATGTATCTATACAGAGAGCCTCAACAGCAAGGATTTCACGGATAACAATACTGTAATTTACGGACATAACATGAAGAACGGAACCATGTTTGCCCAGCTGCATAAATTTGAGGACAAGGATTTCTTTGAGGAACACAGAGAGGTTACTATCTACCTGCCGGACAAGGTGCTTCATTATAAGATCTTTGCAGTGCATACCTATGACGACCGGCATCTGCTTTACAGCTTTGATTTTTCGGACAAAGCGGTTTACAGGGACTATCTGGAATCTGTTTTCAGCATCCGCGATATGAGCGCAAACATTGATACGGACATGACGGTGACAGAGGATGACAAAATCATTACGCTCGCCACATGTGTTTATAAGCAGCCGTCGCTGCGGTTTTATGTGCAGGCGGTTCTGATGGAGAATGGGGATGAGTAGCGCGGCGGAACGGCATAAAAAGAGGAAGCTCACAAGATTTATCTGTATTGTCGTTGTGATGCTCGCGGTGCTTCTGGTGATCGGTCTCCTCGTGGCAGGTTATGTCTGGTATCTGCGGGAAAAGGGCAGAGCGGGGCTGAGGGAGCATGCTGAAAATAATCAGAAAACAGAGGTGGCACTCCGGCAGCCGTCATGGGCAGAGGAGAGTGAGCAGCCCCCTGAACAACAGCCTGAGGAAACAGAACATCAGCCTGCGGAGTCCGGGCAGCAGACAGATGAGCCGGAACAGCAGACGGAGGAGGCAGATGACGAGACAGAGGAGGGCAGCAGCACAGACCTGAAAAAAGGGCAGATCCGCTATGGCGGAAAAGTCTATCAATACAAGGATAATCTGCTGACAATTCTCTGCATGGGAATTGACAGCCGGGATGGCATCGATAGGGCAAAAATACCGGGAGCGGGCGGACAGGCCGATTGCGTCATTCTTGCTGTGCTTGATGACAAGGCAAAGAAGATCCAGCTGCTCAATATATCGCGGGACACCATGGTGCCTATCGACCTTTATGATATGTACGGATCGTTTGTGCGCAGGGAGAGGGCACAGATTACATTACAGTATGCCTATGGAAATGGCAGGGAGAGAAGCTGTGAGCTGATGGAGCAGGTGGTGTCGGATCTGTTTTACGGAATCCCGATCCACGGCTACTGTGCATTGGCAATGAGTACGATTGCTGACCTGAATGATGCAATCGGAGGTGTTACTGTCACAGTGCCGGATGAACTGGCGGCATTTGTACCGACATTTACGGCGGGAGAGACGATAACCCTGCAGGGACAGGAGGCAGTGGATTTTGTTCATTCCCGCAATATTTACGCGACAGAGATGGGCTCAAACAACCGGCGGATTGCCCGGCAGAAAATGTTTGTGAAGGGCTTTGTCGATCAGGCAAAGAAGCGCATCAAGGAAGATATTACTCTTCCGGCAAAACTGTATCAGCTGGTGGAAAAACAGATGGTCACAAGCATCAGTCTCGATCAGGCGGTGTTCCTCTGTACAGAGTATCTGGACTGCGACTTTTCCATGGATGATATGATTTCCGTCGAGGGAACGATCACAAAGGAAAATGTCTATGAGGAATTCAACGTAGACGAGAAAGCACTCTATGAGCTGATTCTGAAGGTTTTTTACGAGGAAGTAGAGCAATAGCAGGTATAGGCATTCCGGAAACGGATGTTTATATATAGAAACCATTCTATACATTACGAAAGGAGGATGATGCCAATGAAAAAGTTATATGCAATGTTGATGGCTGGCGTTATGATGATCGCTATGGTTGTACCTACGATTGCAGCGCCCAGCCCTTCAGGAAGCGTTATCACACCCAGTCCTTCCGGCACTGTGATTTCCAGTTCTTCCGACTCAACCTCTACTGCAACTCCGGCCGCCAGCGCTCTCATGAATTCAGGAAGCACTGTGGCTGCAACTGTTGCGGGAGCTTCTGCCACAGCGCTTACCGAGACGTATGCGAACAGCGTATTAGCTGTTACGTCTAATGCGCAGGTTCTGCAGGATCTCAATGTGCCTACCACAGCTAAGCTTGTGGCAGCGATTGATGTATCCTACAGCGGAACGATCCCTGCAGGCGGAGTTCAGATTCCGTTTGTAGTATCCAGCGCGAAGAAGGGCGATCTTGTTTATGTTCTTCATAGACAGAGCGCAGCTCCTTACCAGTGGGAAGTAGTTGGACAGGCTGTGCTGGGAGATGACCTTACGGTAGTTGGTACTTTTACCAGCTTCTCTCCTGTTGCCTTCATGGTTGTTAATGCAGCCGATGTCGCAGCAACCGGTGTAAAGGCTCCCAAGACAGGCGAGTTCTAAGATCTGTAGTTTGCTTTGAAGAATTTTTTGGTTCTGACTGATAGTCTGGTTTCTATATTGCGCTGCGCCTGAGTGCGTAGCGCAATGAAAAGGAGCTTACAAATGAAGTATATTGATATGCATTCGCATATCCTGCCGGCTATGGACGATGGCTCGAAGAGCATGGATATGACGCTGGCTATGCTGCGGATTGCGGAGAGAGAAGGCATTGGAACGATATATACCACGCCGCACTGTATGCCCGGAAAGGGACATCCGACGCTGGAGAGGGTGGAGAGAAGAATCCAGCTGGTCAGAGAAGCTGCGCAGGAGCAGGGAATTGAAATAGAACTGAGAAAAGGGACGGAATATTACTATATAGAAGAAATGCTGGAATGGCTGGAGGAGGGCAATGTGATTACGCTGGGCGGCTCGCAGTGTATTCTGGTCGAATTTTAGCCGATCGCGGAGAAGACCTATATCCGCAATGCTGTGCGTGAGATTCTGGGCTTTAATTACCGGCCTGTAATTGCGCATGTGGAGAGATACCCCTCCCTGATGGAAAAGGATTTTTCAACTATAAATGAGATGAAGGAAATGGGCGCGTTGATACAGGTCAACTGCGATTCTGTGATAAATGCAAGTAACTGGAACACCAAAAGAATGATCCGGAAGATGCTGCAGATGGAGATCGTGGATTTTGTTTCCACCGACAGCCACCGGGATCACGGCAGGGCGCCTTATATGGAAAAATGTGCGGGTGTTCTGGCAAAGAAATACGGAGAGGCATATGCCGGGGCTCTGACGGGCGGAAATGCTGAAAAATATCTGAACAAATGAGAGAAATTAAGGAACATGCAGACATCTAATCAGGATGAAATGATAGAAATTGATTTACAGGATCTGTTCGGGCTGCTTTTGTCTCGCGCATGGATCATCTGTCTTGCTGCGATCGTAGCCGGTGCAGCCGGATTTATGGTCAGCTTCTTTTTCGTTACCCCCCAGTATGAATCCACTACAAGCATCTATATTTCCGCAAATAAACAAAATGAGAGTGCAATGACCTACAGTGACGCACAGCTTGCCACGCAGCTCACAAAGGACTATGAGGAACTGATCGTGGGGCGCTATGTGCTGGAGCGGGTCATCAGCATGTACGGACTGGAGGAAAACTGTGAGAGCCTGAAAAACCGTGTACAGATAACCAACACATCAGGCACCCGCATTATCAATATTACCGTGAAGGACCCGAATCCGCAAAACGCGCAGATTATTGCTGACAGCATCCGGGACATTGCATCCGAGCATATCAAGGCGGTGACGGATGTCGAGGCGGTCAATGTTGCCGATGAGGCAAATCTGCCCGCTAAGCCGTCGGAGCCGTCCGTGCCGAAGTGGACACTGATCGGCGCTTTCATCGGAGCCGTCCTTGCCATGGGAATTATTATTTTGAGATATCTGCTGGATGACACGATCAAATCTGCCGAGGATGTGGAGAAATACCTCGAGCTTTCGACGCTGGCGCTGATTCCTGATTTCGATACGGCCGTGGACAAGAAAAAGAATATTCTGGGTGCAAAGAACCCGCCCGGGAAACCGAAGCCGTCAGGCGGCGAAGAGGAAGCGATAGAAGTACTGGATATGGAAAAGGAGCAGGATTAATATGCAGACCATTGAACTAAAGCAGGAAACGCAGGACTTTCGTACAAAAGAGGCATTTAAGACTCTCCGCGCCAATGTTGAATTCTCGGGTGAGGATGTCCATGTGATCTGTGTTACGAGCTGTACACCGAACGAGGGGAAGAGCAGCGTCTCCTATGAGATGGCAAGATCCTTTGCCCAGAGTGGAAAGAAGACGATCCTGATCGATGCCGACCTCAGAAAGAGCGTTATGAGGTCGAGACATAAAAAGGGAAAGGTACGCTACGGACTGACAAACTATCTGGCGGGGAAGGCGGAGCTCGATGCGGCGATCTGTGAGACGGATGCGCCGAATTTTCATTTGCTATTTGCCGGGCCGGTGCCGCCAAATCCCAGTGAACTTCTGGGCGGGAACAGGTTTCAGACGATGGTACGGACGGCAAGGCAAAAATACGACATTGTCATTATTGACACACCGCCACTCGGAAGCGTTATTGACACTGCGATCGTTTCAAAGTGCTGTGACGGCGTCATTATCATTATCGAGAGTGGGGCTATCAGCTATCGGTTTGCAAAGCGGGTGAAGGAGCAGCTGACTTTGACGGGCTGTAAAATCCTTGGCTGTGTTTTAAATAAGGTAAACATGAGCGGCAAGGGCTATTACGGCAAGTACTATGGAAAGTATTACGGCAAGTACTACGGGAAGTACTATGGAAACTACGGAAACGGCGAGGAGGAATAGACAGACCGTTGTTCCGCGATCACACAAAGGAGGAACAGAGGTGTACCGCAGAGATACGCAGGAGTGGATGAAGCATATAGACTTTATTCTGTTGGATATTGTCTGGCTCAATATCGCCTTCGTGGTTGCTTTTTACATCAGGCATGGCTTCCGGAATCCCTATGGAGATGATGTCTATTTCAGTATGCTTCTGGTTCTGTCCCTGGCTGATCTGCTGCTTTGCGTGTTCACAAACAATTATAAGAATGTTTTGAAGAGAGGGTATTATAACGAATTTCAGGCTACGCTCCGCCAGGTATGCCTGCTGATGTTATGTGCCACTTTTTATTTGTTTACAGTCAAGAGCGGTACCGAGGTGTCAAGGCTCGTGATCGGTCTGATGAGCGTGTTTTATATGTGCTTTAACTATGCAGGGAGAATTTTGTGGAAGTATTATCTGCGGAAGCGCCTGAACGGTGTGAGGGAGAAGACACTGCTGATTGTGGCTACCACACAGAGAATGCAGAAAATTATAAATGATATTTATACCGGCTCCATCGGAAGGTACAGGATCGTCGGCGTTGTGACGCTGGATGACAGCGGGGAGCGTGAGGTGGACGGAATTCCCCTGTTCCCGAACCGGAAGGAGACGATGATGAAGCTCAACAGGGAATGGATCGATGAGGTGTTTATCGACGTTCCCCGGGAATGCGGCTTCCCGAAGCAGCTGATAGAGGAACTGATGCGAATGGGGCTTGTCATTCATCTCAATCTTCAGGAGGAATGCAATAATCCATTCGGACAAAGACAGTTTCTGGAGCACATCGGGAATCACAGCGTTCTGACTTCAAGCATCAACAGCATCAGTATCGGAGCGCTGTTTATGAAGCGCCTGATGGATATTGCTGCCGGTATTGTCGGCTCACTGCTCACCTTAGTCCTGACGGTTATATTAGGACCGATTATCTTTATCCAGTCCCCGGGACCCATTTTCTTTACGCAGGTCAGGGTGGGAAGAAATGGAAAGAAGTTCAAGATGTATAAGTTCCGGAGCATGTGCATGGATGCGGAGGAGAAAAAGAAGGAGCTTGAAAAGGAGAACCGCGTTCAGGACGGGCTGATGTTCAAGGTCGAGTATGATCCCCGGATCATCGGCTGTCAGAGGCTGCCATCGTCAGCAGAACGATCTTT
>OQWA01000654.1_pt1 | contig 10349 bp, 9 predicted proteins | sample 1691581 | NCBI WGS metagenome assembly OQWA01 (sample SAMN03418264, study PRJEB22391) | human gut metagenome | biome: human-gut; feature: organic feature; material: feces | host: Homo sapiens | place: Tanzania | collected 2013-01
AATGGAAACCTCTGAGGTCATGTGTTTTTTCTCGAACACGGATCTGGCGGATTGAACGGATGAAATCCAATTCACAGACAACGCCATTGACAACTTTCTCGCTTTTGTTGACATGGAATTAAGATTTGATTAACACATTTATGAATGTAAGGTGACTTGTAAGGCAAACGGTCAAAGTTTGATAAAACGTAAAATATTACGGATATTATTTGTATTCTCCGTAACTTTTAACACGAAACATTCTTTATTCTCAACAAGTAGTTGTATCTTTGCACGCAAATAAGAATAACATGAATAGAAATACAGTCATTGACACGCTAAAACAGCGAGGTGGATTCATAACCACAGGTGAAGTGAAAAGCCGTGGTGAATATGAGCAGCTTCGCCGTGCAATAGAAGATGGAATGCTTATGCGGCTTCGTAATGGTGTCTATGTGGAAATATCAGCGTTGGCAAACAACATGATAGATGTGGAACGTATAGTTCCGCATGGGGTGCTTTGCCTGTATAGTGCTTTTGCTCATTATGGACTTTCCACACAAGTGCCTTCCGCTACTTGCATAGCCATTGAAGCCAAGCGAAAGGTGCGTGTGCCAGACTATCCTCCTATTGACCTCTATTATTGGAAAAAGGAGAATTTGGAGTTTGGTATAATCAAAAAGAGTATATCTGGCTATGATGTACTCATTACAGATATGGAGCGAACGGTCTGTGATGCTGTAAAGTACCGAAACAAGATAGGGCTTGATGTGTGCGGTGAGGTGATAGACAACTATCTCAAAAAGGAGAACCGCAATATATCTCTACTCCATGAATACGCACAGAAACTAAGAGTGAAAAATATATTGACTACATATTTGGAGACAAGACTATGACAAAGAATATAGGGAAGTCCATTAGGACACGCTTGCTGAACCTCGCCAAAGAGGAGAAGCAAGAGTATATGAAAGTATTGGTTAGATACTTGCATGAACGCTTGTTGTTCCGTATCTCTGCAAGTCCTTACAAGAGCCACTTTCTTCTGAAAGGCAGTTCGCTGTTGTTTGCCTTGGATGGGTTCAAGGCTCGTCCAACCATTGACATTGACCTGTTGGGAGAACGCATCAGCAATGATAGAGATAACCTAAAAGAGGTTTTTCAAAAAGTGTGCGCCATTGAATGTGAGGACGATGGAGTTAGATTCGATGCAACTTCACTTGAATTGGAGCCAATAGCCGTTGAAAAGAAATACCCAGGCACTTGTGTAAAAGTGGTGGCACACTTAGATACAATAGTGCAACAAGTGTCAGTTGACATAGGCTTCGGTGATGTGGTAACACCTTATCCTCTGTCATTAGACTATCCGTTGTTGTTACCAGATGTTCCTGCCGTGGAACTGTATGCCTATTCATTGGAAACTTTGATAGCAGAGAAGTTTCATGCAATGGTTGACCGTGACGAAAGCAATAGCCGCATGAAAGATTTCTTTGATGTGTATCAGTTGTTCACCAACCATGAGATAGACAAGGAACTTCTTGCGGAAGCCATTGTCGGTACGTTTAAGAACAGGAATACACCTTACCGAGAGAACCTTGCCCTTTTCACAGACAAGTTTGCAACGGATGCCACACGCAATATTTGGTGGAAAGCATTCTTGAAAAAGATACGTTGGAAAGAGCAGATAGACTTCTCTGTTGTGATGAAGTGCATCAAAGAGAACCTACAGGCATATTGGAACAAAGAAACATTAGGATGATAGCGAAAGGGCATATTTGATTTTGGATGGTGCCAAACAACACTATATTCTTGATATAGAGCATAGTGACAAGGCAATTGAGATTATTGAAACCCTTTTGCCTGCGATACCTTACCCTAAGAAGAAAAAGAAGCGAGACTGAAGGCAGAGGGTGTTTTGTGTACTCTCTGCCTTTTCTTCGGACTGCTTACAACGATTCGATGCTATCACGATAACTTCTCAACTGTTCTTCGCTCAATTCCGCCTTCGCATCTCTCAGTTCTTGCAGCAACGAAACTCTGTCATGAGGCAAGGATCCGGTAAATGGTACAGGATTGCTAACCGTTCGCCCCAGAATATGCGTCTGGATATGCAGATGCTCTATGAGTGTTATCATCTCATCGAAACGCTCATGCTCTGTTGCCTCCTCAAACTTACCTTCTTGAATTTCTTGGTAGAGTTGGCTTTCTGGAAACAATGTTAGCGAGAGGAAACCTATGCTTACTGGGTGAAGCTGGTTGAAAACTCCTGCCGAACGCAGAGCGTTTCTTTCACCATTTCCATGACCACCTAATCCGACGAGATAGAAGAAGTGATAATGTATATCTGCTTTTTCAAGTTTACGGCATTGTTCAACGATGTCTTCGGACATATACCCTTTGTTGACCCTTGTTAGAGTTTCACTGTCGCCACTCTCTACGCCAATGGTAAGATAATCGAAACCTAAGTGGTGGAGCTGTTGCAGTTCCTCTACCGTCTTGTTGCGAATATCCGTGATTCGAGAGAAACAACCGATGGTAGGGTGTCCTTCGCCTACGTATTTTCTGATGAGCAATGCAATGTCAGTCAGGCGGTTCGTGGTGAGCACAAAAGGATTGGCACCAGTAAGAAATATACGGTGAACTCTTGGTTGGAAAGCATGGACTACTTTTAAGTCTTCCTCTATTTCCGACATCGGAGACATTCGGAATTTCTGCTTGCCATAGAGCGTGCAGAACTTGCAGTGATGCCAAGTACAGCCAGCTGTGACCTGCAAGAGTTGTGAAGTGGCTTCATAAGGAGGTCGCCACACCGGACCGTCAAAATGTAATGTGGGTTGCATACTATTTCCTTTCTTTTTTACGTTATTATAATGGTATCATCAAAATTGATGGTGCAAAGGTAAGGAGATGCCGATAAAAGAAATCATCGTATAGGCTTTATGCCCCTAACCAAAAGGTAAGTATTGAAGATTATGAAGAAGAAACTCAATTATGATTATTGCCAAGCCGCTCCTGTTTTGGAATGGATGAGTCAGAAGTGGGCATTGGTCGTGATGCTCCGTATAGAGGAATACGAAAAGGAAAGCATCCGTTTCAGCGAACTTTTCCGAACTATCCCCCAGGTTTCTGAAAAAGTACTTGCGTCAACGCTTGATTATCTACTGCAAGAAGGACTTGTTACAAGAGAGAGATTTGAAGAAGTTCCTCCAAGGGTGGAATATTCTCTCACACCAATAGCCAAGGACTTCTTGCGAGAAATCAGCTACGTCATAGAATGGGGATAGTTACATTTTGAGCAGATAGTGAAGGGCAGAAAATAGTTATATACATTTATATTCTTTAACTAAACTTTGTGCAGTCATCAAGCCTTTGATGTATCTATATCAAAATAGATAGTACGAAACAATTCGCTCATGGCTTCAAATATAACAACATTAGTAGAAAAAGCAAAACAAGGTGACGCTGACGCTTTCAGCACATTATACCAAATGTATTATCCTAAGATGAAAGGGATATGCATCAATATTCTTAGAGAGGACAAAGCTGTCGTTGACGACCTTGTCCAAGATGCTTTTATACTTGCGTTTGTTTCATTAAAAGACTTGAAGAATACTCATAGGTTTAGTCAATGGCTTACAAGTATCACCACTAACCTTGTATTGAAATATCAGGAGAAAGGTAAGAGATACGATTTCATTTCCTTGTCCGATATAGAGGATGAATTTAGTTCCGTATTGGAAGATGGCAACACTTCCAAGCGATCAATTCCGTATGAGGAAATTATGGCAGCAATAGACAGTTTGCCTGAAGGGTATAAGAAAATATTCAACATGTCTGTTTTGGATGGCTTGTCTCATCAAGAAATCAGCGAATTACTTGATATTGCTCCACATAGTTCTTCCTCACAATTGTCAAGGGCAAAGGCAATGTTGCGAAACATATTGTCTCCAAGAGCTATGTTTATCATCGTATTGGCGTTGATAGTCATCCCTGTATATAGGTATTTTACAGCAAAGAAGAAACTCGTTTCTGAAAATGATGTAAATATAGTTCGAACTCGAAAACCTAATGAAGGCATTACACCTATACAAAAGAAGCCTAATGTTTCTGTTAGTAGAATACAAAACGCTATTTTGTGCTCTAATTATCGAAGTGTTCAACAGGGAAAGAACACTGTAATAACTGTTGGTGATTCGATTAAGGCAAGTCAAAATGTAATAGTCGAAATATCCGATTCTTTGCAGGATAACCAACATATTTTGGCTGATAACAAGCGAGATAGTATCATCACAAAAGATACTGTCTATACACCTATTCCAAACGAGGAAAGATGGATTGCGGATGATACAAAGACGCACAAGAAAAGTAAATGGCAATTGCTCGCAGCTGGTTCTTTGGGTACTACTCTTGCGCAAAATGTTTATAAAATTATAACAAGTAGCGGTGATGATATTACGAGTGAACAACCTTCAAAAAAGATTTTTACTACATGGGAAGAGTATTCTGAATATCTACATCGCTTAACTCCAACTGACCCAACGGCGGAAAATATTGCAATGATGGATATTGCCGATAACAACAAGGGTAAAATTGAAGAGGCTGAACATCATGACAAACCTATAATATTAGGATTGGCTGTGAACAAGAGCATAGGAAAGCATTGGAGCTTAGAAACAGGACTCCAATACTCTTACTTGAAGTCATATTTTACTTTGGGTACTGGCAATTACCGTGTTGACAAGGAACAAAAATTGCATTACATCGGTATCCCTGTCAAGCTCTCGTACCAATTCATGGCGTACAAGAAACTGTCGGCTTACGGTTCTGCAGGAGCAAGCATTCAGATACCATTGTCTGGAAAGACATATGCAGACTATGTAGTAGGAGGAAAGTCTGGCTATACAACGGATTGGAAGACAACACCTTCTATACAGTGGACTGTAAACACTAATATCGGAATACAATATCAATTTGCACCAAAGTTGACATTGTTTGTTGAGCCAACGCTGAATTGGTACATTCCGAATGGAAGCGAAGTCAAGAATACTTGGACAGAACGTCCATTTACATTGACTGTACCTTTCGGTATTAGGCTCTCTTGGTAAGAAAGTATCATTTTGCATGCAGTCTTTATGAATGATCTGTATCTATATATACAGAAAAGTCAAAAAATAAGATACATGCAAAAAAGACATACAGACAGGAAGATGTATTTCCGTGACTTGGAGATAACATCTAAGGAGTTTTACATCAGCTACTTGTCAGATTTTACGGAACTGACACCAAAGAGTAGAATCTTGGAGGTAGGCTGTGGTGAAGGAGGAAACTTAGTTCCCTTTGCACAGTTGGGCTGCAAAGTAACAGGTATAGATATTGCCGAATGCAGAATTAAAGAAGCCAAAGCATACTTTTCTGAAATCAGCAATCATGCCACATTTGTATGCAGTGATTTCATGCAATATCCTGTTCCATGTAATGAAGAGGATAAATATGATGTAATACTATTGCATGATGTGATAGAACACGTTCCGACAAAAGAACTTTTTCTTGTACACCTAAGAAAATTTCTGAAAACAAAAGGCGTGCTGTTTGTAGGATTCCCCGCATGGCAAATGCCTTTTGGAGGACATCAACAGATTTGCAGAAGCAAACTTTGCTCACATCTGCCATTCATTCACTTGCTGCCAACCCCTTTATATCGGTTGTTGCTGAAAACATGCAATGAAGAGAAAGGAACTATGAATGAACTTATGAGCATAAAAGAATGCCGAACAAGTATAGAGTTGTTTGAAAGACTCATACACCAATGTGGCTTCTCGGTAACAGACCAAAAACTTTGGTTCATCAATCCTCATTACAAGCAGAAGTTCCACCTTACCCCACGACTCTTGCCACATTGGGTCTGGAAGATGAAGTATATCAGAAATTTCTTCACCACTTCATGCTGGTATATATTGACCATAAGCCATAAATAGAACTTACGTTCTTTAGGCAACCATTAAATCTATGAAACAATAAATAAGATATACTTAACCATTTTGGAAAAGCAGACAATGTAAAGGTTGTGATCGACAGAGATACCTGCGATTTCCTTTGCTACGCAGAAAAGGAAGTAGTTGACGAGGTGGAGGATGATGTGCTGCAGATCTCTCTTCCGGATGCACAGAAGATCAAAGCGGATGCGGCTGTGGGAGATGTGATCAATGTAGAGATCAAGTCCAAGGAATTTGGCAGGATTGCAACACAGAATGCAAAGAATGTTATTTTACAGAAGATCCGCGAGGAAGAAAGAAGCGTGATCTACAATCAGTATTTTGAAAAGGAAAAGGATGTTGTGACCGGTATCGTTCAGCGGTATATCGGAAAGAACATTAGTATTAACCTGGGCAAGGCTGACGGCATCTTAAATGAAAGCGAACAGGTAAAGGGAGAGGTGTTCAAGCCCACAGAAAGAATTAAGGTATATATCCTGGAAGTAAAAAATACTCCCAAGGGGCCAAGAATTCTGGTCAGCCGCACACACCCGGAACTTGTAAAGCGTCTTTTTGAATCTGAAGTAACCGAGATCAAGGACGGAACGGTAGAGATCATGAGTATTGCAAGAGAAGCCGGAAGCAGAACCAAGATGGCAGTACGCTCCAACGATCCCAATGTGGATGCGGTAGGCGCCTGCGTAGGATTAAATGGTGCAAGAGTCAATTCCATCGTGGAAGAGCTGCGGGGAGAAAAGATCGACATCATTAACTGGGATGAGAACCCCGGTAATCTGATCCAGAATGCACTTTCTCCGGCTAAGATCGTAGCAGTGTTTGCAGATCCCGACGAAAAGACGGCGAAGGTCGTTGTACCGGATTATCAGCTTTCCCTGGCAATCGGCAAGGAAGGACAGAACGCAAGACTGGCTGCAAGGCTGACCGGTTATAAGATCGATATTAAGAGTGAAACACAGGCGAAGGATGCTCCCGGCTTCCGGTATGAGGATTACATGGATGAGTATGACGAGTACGATGAGTATGACGAGGAAGACCTTTCCGAGGAAGAAAATACTGCGCCCGATGAGGAAATAACAGAGTAAAGGGGCATGTCCTATGGCAAAAAAAATTCCCGTAAGGCAGTGTATCGGCTGCGGAGAAATGAAAAACAAAAAAGATATGATGCGGATCCTGCGGACGCCGGAGGAGGAGATCGTTCTGGATCTTACAGGCAAAAAGAACGGCAGGGGCGCATATCTTTGTAAACAGAGTGAATGCCTGAAGCTGGCACGAAAAAACAAGGGACTGGAGCGCTCCTTTAAAATGAGCATCCAGAGTCAGGTTTATGATAAGCTGGAGGAGGAGTTCTTAAAAGCAAATGAATGACAGAGTATTGTCCCTGCTTGGCCTTGCCGCCAGAGGGAGAAATCTGGTCAGCGGTGAATTTTCCACAGAAAAGGCGGTCAAGGAAGGAAGAGCATACCTTGTGATCGTTGGAAAGGATGCCTCTGATAACACCAGAAAGCTTTTTACCAATATGTGCTCGTTTTATGAAACGCCTGTTTACTTTTACGGGACGAAAGCCTCTTTAGGGCAGGCAATAGGAAGAGAAATGAGGGCTTCTGTTGCGGTGACGGACGAAGGAATGGCAAAGAACATCAGAAAGCGTCTGGAAGAAGCGGCAGAATAGGGAAGCAGTAGCAGGTTTTAAGAAAGGAACGGTTGGAATGGCCAAAATAAAAGTGCATGAAATAGCAAAGGAACTGGAAAAGCAGAGCAAGGAAATCATTGCTTTTCTGCAGGATAAAGGAATAGAAGTAAAGGCGGCGCAAAGTTCTATTGAGGATGATGTGGCAGCCATGGTAAGAAAAGCCTTTGGAGGGAGCAAAGCTGATACAGAGACAGCAAAGGAAAAGGAAGCTGCCCCTGTAACTGCGGAAAAACAGGAAGAGACCAAGAAGGCGGAGCCGGAAAAGGCGCCTGAAAAGCCGGAAGCGCCGGCCCAGGGCACGTCCGAACCGCCTAAGAAGAAAAAGAAGATTATTTTTGTCAGCAATCCCCATAACAGTAATTTCTCATCCCAGCAAAGGCCTCAGGGAAATAACAGGCCGATGCAGAATCAGGGACAGAGCCCGGGCGGAAATCGTCAGGGACAGGGAAGGGCACAGGAAGCGCCGCATAAGATCATCCGTCCTCTGACCGCACCCTCTGTTATGGAAAGTACCCGCGTGGACTTTAGGGAAAATGCCAGAAAGCTTGAAAATGAGCGGATTGCAGCAAAGAATAACCAGGCAAGGGAAAAAGAAGCGGCAAGACAGGCGCAGGAGAATAACCAGCAGCAAAAGCCTCAGGCCGCTACGACGGAAAACACTGCAAATCAGAATGCAAGGCCGGCAGCAGGAGACAGAAGACCTGCAAGGCCCGCAGGAAGGGATGACAGGTATCAGAGGAATGAGAGATCTTCGCAGGGCAGTTACAACAATCAGGGAGAAAGGAATAACAGAAATGACTCCCGCAGACCTGAAGGAGGTAGTCGGGCAGGCGCTCAAAACGGCAGGAACGATTTCCGCAATAATAACGGTGAAAGGAATTATAACAGACCTGGTAATAATCAGGGACGCAGCGAAAGAGGCCCTCAGGGACAGGACAATCGATTTAAGCGTGCTGAAAAGCCGGGTAAAGGTTTCGCTGCGGAAACCCCGGTTAAGGATGAAAAGCGCAGAGATGAAGAAAAGCGCAGAATCAGCCAGGAAAAGGATAAGCGCTCTAAGAAGGACTTCATGTATGAAGAGGACGAGGCAGCAGCAAAGAGCAAAAATAAAGCAGGCAGATTCATAAAACCGGAGAAAAAGGTAGAAGATAAGGTAGAGGAGCAGATCAAGGTCATCACGATCCCTGAGACGCTCACGATCAAGGAGCTGGCAGATAAGATGAAGCTGCAGCCTTCCGTTATTATCAAAAAGCTTTTCCTTCAGGGACAGATCGTTACCGTAAACTCAGAGATCAGCTTTGAGGACGCAGAAAATATTGCAATCGATTATGAGATCATCTGTGAGAAGGAACAGAAGGTAGATGTGATCGAAGAGCTGTTAAAGGAAGACGAGGATGCAGAGGAAACTCTGGTTTCCAGACCTCCGGTCATCTGTGTTATGGGGCATGTCGACCATGGTAAGACCTCTCTTCTGGATGCGATCCGTAAGACCAACGTTACCGATAAGGAAGCTGGCGGTATTACCCAGCATATCGGTGCTTATACCGTTAATGTAAACGGGCAGTCCATTACTTTCCTGGATACACCGGGACATGAGGCGTTTACTGCCATGCGTATGCGTGGTGCAAACTCCACAGATATTGCGATTCTGGTAGTGGCAGCGGATGACGGCGTGATGCCCCAGACGGTAGAGGCGATCAATCATGCAAAGGCAGCCGGAATTGAAATCATTGTTGCAGTAAACAAGATTGATAAGCCGGGCGCAAATGTGGACAGAGTAAAGCAGGAAATGACAGAATATGAACTGATCCCGGTAGACTGGGGCGGAACCACAGAGTTTGTTCCGGTATCAGCCAAATCAGGAGAAGGAATTGAAAATCTGCTTGAAACCATCCTTTTAACCGCTGAAATCCTGGAGCTGAAGGCAAATCCCAACAGAAGAGCCAGAGGACTTGTGATCGAGGCAGAGCTGGATAAGGGAAGAGGCCCTGTGGCAACCGTTCTGGTACAGAAGGGAACCCTTCATGTGGGAGATTTTATCTCCGCAGGAGCAAGCCATGGCAAGGTCAGGGCTATGATCGATGATAAGGGAAGAAGAGTGAAGGAAGCGCTTCCTTCTACACCTGTAGAAATTCTGGGACTTTCTGATGTTCCCAGCGCAGGAGAAGTCTTTATTGCCCATGAAAATGATAAGACTGCCAAGACCTATGCAGAAACCTATCTGGCACAGAATAAAGAGAAGATGCTTGAAGAGACCAAGGCAAAGATGTCACTGGATGATCTGCTTAACCAGATCCAGGAGGGTAACCTGAAGGAACTGAACCTGATTGTCAAGGCAGATGTACAGGGTAGTGTGGAAGCCGTTAAGCAGAGTCTGATGAAGCTTTCCAACGAAGAGGTCGTTGTAAAATGTATCCACGGAGGCGTTGGCGCGATCAACGAGTCCGATGTGACACTTGCCTCCGCATCTTCCGCGATCATTATCGGATTTAATGTAAGACCGGATGCTACAGCTAAGGCAATCGCAGAACGTGAGGGCGTCGATGTAAGACTGTATAAGGTTATTTACCAGGCTATTGAGGATATTGAGGCAGCCATGAAGGGTATGCTTGATCCTGTCTATGAAGAAAAGGTAATCGGCCATGCAGAGGTACGTCAGATCTTTAAGGCATCCGCAATCGGTAATATTG
>OQWA01000658.1_pt1 | contig 10330 bp, 6 predicted proteins | sample 1691581 | NCBI WGS metagenome assembly OQWA01 (sample SAMN03418264, study PRJEB22391) | human gut metagenome | biome: human-gut; feature: organic feature; material: feces | host: Homo sapiens | place: Tanzania | collected 2013-01
CTAATAAAATGGGGATGATCACGCTTGACATATCTACCGCTTGTGGTTATAATTTTCGAAAAGAGCACTATCTTGTTCTATTGAACCCCTTATAGGGGGATTGAGACTTGGCATTGTGGTCACCCAACTGGCACGCCATTTTTTTGACTATTGAACCCCTTATAGGGGGATTGATACTTACGCTTTAAAGTCTTCATTTTGTCACTTTCCGCACCTATTGAACCCCTTATAGGGGGATTGAGACATTGAGCCGGAGGAATTTCATCCCTTGAATAATTTCTATTGAACCCCTTATAGGGGGATTGAGACCGGCCCCACAATCCGTTCGTTTCACAGTCCCAACTAAACTATTGAACCCCTTATAGGGGGATTGAAATGCTCATTTGCTTTCCTTGAAAGGGGAGCGGTGGAGGAGTTGTTTACGGGTTTGGAGTGTGGAGAGTGAAGAGTTGAGTTAAAAACGTTCTTAACACAAACAAATATATCGCGATTTTTCTAATAAAATGGGGATGATCGCCCTTGACATATCTACCGCTTGTGGCTATAATTTTCGAAAAGAGCATTATCTTGTTCTATTGAACCCCTTATAGGGGGATTGAGACGGCAGCTCATTCATTTTCATGTTGTTCATGGAAACTCCTATTGAACCCCTTATAGGGGGATTGAGACGCTGGAGGAGCTCAAAGGAAAGGGTATTTTCCAACTATTGAACCCCTTATAGGGGGATTGAGACTATTCTCCAATTTTGTCAAGAATTTTATTGACTGTTCCTATTGAACCCCTTATAGGGGGATTGAGACATATACCTTTTCTCCTTTTCTCTAATCGCATAATCTATTGAACCCCTTATAGGGGGATTGAGACTATATAGATGTAATAGGTAAACTCCTATTGAACCCCTTATAGGGGGATTGAGACAGTTTTGTCGTTGTTAGTAGCTGTAAACTTTTATGCCTATTGAACCCCTTATAGGGGGATTGAGACTTTCGAATTTTCATGAATACTCCTTTTGGGCATATCTATTGAACCCCTTATAGGGGGATTGAGACGGAGATTTTATTCGAACTTTGTCGACATAGTCTTCTATTGAACCCCTTATAGGGGGATTGAGACTTTTTCATTGAACTTTTCATATCGAACTCCTTTTGCTATTGAACCCCTTATAGGGGGATTGAGACATATTTGTTGCCTTTTTCATGTTTTCTTCTTTCCGCCTATTGAACCCCTTATAGGGGGATTGAGACTTGGCATTGTGGTCACCCAACTGGCACGCCATTTTTTTGACTATTGAACCCCTTATAGGGGGATTGATACTTACGCTTTAAAGTCTTCATTTTGTCACTTTCCGCACCTATTGAACCCCTTATAGGGGGATTGAGACATTGAGCCGGAGGAATTTCATCCCTTGAATAATTTCTATTGAACCCCTTATAGGGGGATTGAGACCGGCCCCACAATCCGTTCGTTTCACAGTCCCAACTAAACTATTGAACCCCTTATAGGGGGATTGAAATGCTCATTTGCTTTCCTTGAAAGGGGAGCGGTGGAGGAGTTGTTTACGGGTTTGGAGTGTGGAGAGTGAAGAGTTGAGTTAAAAACGTTCTTAACACAAACAAATATATCGCGATTTTTCTAATAAAATGGGGATGATCACGCTTGACATATCTACCGCTTGTGGTTATAATTTTCGAAAAGAGCACTATCTTGTTCTATTGAACCCCTTATAGGGGGATTGAGACTTGGCATTGTGGTCACCCAACTGGCACGCCATTTTTTTGACTATTGAACCCCTTATAGGGGGATTGATACTTACGCTTTAAAGTCTTCATTTTGTCACTTTCCGCACCTATTGAACCCCTTATAGGGGGATTGAGACATTGAGCCGGAGGAATTTCATCCCTTGAATAATTTCTATTGAACCCCTTATAGGGGGATTGAGACCGGCCCCACAATCCGTTCGTTTCACAGTCCCAACTAAACTATTGAACCCCTTATAGGGGGATTGAAATGCTCATTTGCTTTCCTTGAAAGGGGAGCGGTGGAGGAGTTGTTTACGGGTTTGGAGTGTGGAGAGTGAAGAGTTGAGTTAAAAACGTTCTTAACACAAACAAATATATCGCGATTTTTCTAATAAAATGGGGATGATCGCCCTTGACATATCTACCGCTTGTGGCTATAATTTTCGAAAAGAGCATTATCTTGTTCTATTGAACCCCTTATAGGGGGATTGAGACGGCAGCTCATTCATTTTCATGTTGTTCATGGAAACTCCTATTGAACCCCTTATAGGGGGATTGAGACGCTGGAGGAGCTCAAAGGAAAGGGTATTTTCCAACTATTGAACCCCTTATAGGGGGATTGAGACTATTCTCCAATTTTGTCAAGAATTTTATTGACTGTTCCTATTGAACCCCTTATAGGGGGATTGAGACATATACCTTTTCTCCTTTTCTCTAATCGCATAATCTATTGAACCCCTTATAGGGGGATTGAGACTATATAGATGTAATAGGTAAACTCCTATTGAACCCCTTATAGGGGGATTGAGACAGTTTTGTCGTTGTTAGTAGCTGTAAACTTTTATGCCTATTGAACCCCTTATAGGGGGATTGAGACTTTCGAATTTTCATGAATACTCCTTTTGGGCATATCTATTGAACCCCTTATAGGGGGATTGAGACGGAGATTTTATTCGAACTTTGTCGACATAGTCTTCTATTGAACCCCTTATAGGGGGATTGAGACTTTTTCATTGAACTTTTCATATCGAACTCCTTTTGCTATTGAACCCCTTATAGGGGGATTGAGACATATTTGTTGCCTTTTTCATGTTTTCTTCTTTCCGCCTATTGAACCCCTTATAGGGGGATTGAGACTTGGCATTGTGGTCACCCAACTGGCACGCCATTTTTTTGACTATTGAACCCCTTATAGGGGGATTGATACTTACGCTTTAAAGTCTTCATTTTGTCACTTTCCGCACCTATTGAACCCCTTATAGGGGGATTGAGACATTGAGCCGGAGGAATTTCATCCCTTGAATAATTTCTATTGAACCCCTTATAGGGGGATTGAGACCGGCCCCACAATCCGTTCGTTTCACAGTCCCAACTAAACTATTGAACCCCTTATAGGGGGATTGAAATGCTCATTTGCTTTCCTTGAAAGGGGAGCGGTGGAGGAGTTGTTTACGGGTTTGGAGTGTGGAGAGTGAAGAGTTGAGTTAAAAACGTTCTTAACACAAACAAATATATCGCGATTTTTCTAATAAAATGGGGATGATCACGCTTGACATATCTACCGCTTGTGGTTATAATTTCTGAAAAGAGCATTATCTTGTTCTATTGAACCCCTTATAGGGGGATTGATACGCTTAAGCCCCGAAAGGAACTGATCCTTTGTCCTGCTATTGAACCCCTTATAGGGGGATTGATACGTACAGTGCATTGCACTTGCCATATTGAAGCGCGACTATTGAACCCCTTATAGGGGGATTGATACGCTTTGATTAGCCCTGGTAAATTTGCAAACCCGCGCACCTATTGAACCCCTTATAGGGGGATTGATACGTAAAATCTGTTGCTGATACATGTCTTAATGTTTCCTATTGAACCCCTTATAGGGGGATTGATACAGGAAGAAATGAGCAAATGTGAGGTGAATCATCCTATTGAACCCCTTATAGGGGGATTGATACGCGACGGAAGTGTCATTCAGGGTACTAATCAAATTCCGCTATTGAACCCCTTATAGGGGGATTGATACGACCCTGCGGGAATGAGCAATTAGCAATGAGTAATTAAATGCAGACATGCTTCCCCTGTTCGGCTTGGAAAGATAATTGCTAATTGCTCATTGCTGATTGCTCATTATTTAAACGCTCTTGCTGCACACAAAAACCTCTGGTATAATACCCTTACCCGGTTATTCGGTTGAACCGGGCAAACCGACATCGGACATTGGAGGAAAAAACCACAATGGAACATAAAAAAATTAAGATTTACCGTATTCGCGGCACTGCGCTGCTTTCGGCTGTTTTGGCGGTGCTTTTCATAATCACGGGCTGCACGGGCGGCAAGCCCGGAACGGTGACGGCTGCGCCGACCGGCACGCCGAATTCCGCCGAAATGCCGACGGAAACTCCCGATCCGCGTCCGCATTTTGCGGATGTCAAGCTGCCGTTTGAGCCGACAATGAATTATTTTGCCGCGCCCGAAGCTGTGCTTGAGGTTTTGACGGAGAATGAACTTCAGGGTTATCCTGCGGTCGTTGCGGCATACATGAACTATGAAACGGGGGTCGATCTGCCCGGGTCAAAAGACGATTATCCCAATCTGCTCCGCCTTATCGACATGTATTTTCCTGTTTTCTTTGCCGATATTTATGATACAACGGTCCGATTTTCCGAAGGTGAAAACGGGTGCAGGCTTGAATGGAGTTACTTTTCCTCCTCCCGCGAGGAACACAACACTCTGTTTCATCGGTTTGAAAACAGGGTTGCCGAACTGCTGAAACCTTCCGAAGGCGCAAAAAGCCGAATCATGCAGGCTGTTGCGGTGTATCAAAAGCTGACCACCGAAACGGAATATGATTTCAACGAAGAAACCGTCGGCGGCGAATCGGTGCCCGTCATGCGGCATTGCTACGATGCCGTCACGGAAGGTCTCGGCGTTTGCTGGTGTTTCGGACGCTCATACTGTTTCCTGCTTTGTCAGCTTGGGTTTGAGGCATTGACGGTGCACGGCATTGCGAAGGATCTCGGGCTGCACGAATGGACTTTGTTCAAATATAATGATGAATGGTATTATGCCGACCCGACATGGGACATAGGCGGCTCATCCCTGCTGTATTACGGTTTTACCGCCGACAGACGCGAACTGAACGGTTATATGAAAAATGCGGTTTACTATATGGAGGGCGAAAATCACCTTGCGGCGGATAAATTCGATGTTTCCGCGCTTACCTTCTCCGCTTTTTTCACGGGCGTTTGCTACGGAGATTCCTATGAACTCGATTACGAGGGCAACGCCGTTGTTTTCCACGTTGATAACGGCACAGAGGGTGAGGAACTCATCCGCTTCGAGCTGCCTGCGGACAAGGATTAAAAAGCATGAAGCAGACGGACGAAGCTGTTTTTAAGAAAAAGCTGCTCGAACTTGCTTCCCGCGCAAACGGCAGCGGACGCTGTACGTTCACGCCCTTTTTGGGGCTTGCGGAACAGAACATTCTGCGTTGCGCCGAAAAAGAGCTTTCAGGCGTTATTCGTACCGAATTCGGCGGCGCGGACGGCTGCGAACGCATAATGGTTCGTTTCGGCGACCCGGAGGACTGCGGCTACGCGTGTCCGTTTCCGATTCGCTGCATACGCGCCATACCTCGTTCAAAAAAATTTGCCGAGCAGCTCACGCACCGCGATATTCTCGGTTCGCTTATGGCTTTGGGAATCGACAGGAACCGAACGGGCGACATTGCCGTTCGCGAAAACGAGATTTATATTTTCTGCACGGAGCAAATCGCACCCTATATTGCCGAAAATTTCGTTTCCGCACGGCGAACGGATCTCAGCTGCGATATTCTGCCCCTGCCGGACACTATGGAAGAGAACGGTTCGCCCGTGCCGCTGCTGCCGCCGGGATTGCTTTTCACCCTTCGCACCGTGCAATGCAATGTTGCAAGCGAAAGGCTTGATGCCGTTGCAGCGCAGGTTTTCCGCCTGTCGCGCGGGGGTGAGCTTCCGGAGCTGCTGCGAAGCGGAAAAGTGTTTATAAACGGAAGAACGGTTTTCGATGCAGGCCATGTGCTGAAATCCGGAGACATTGTTTCCGTCAGAGGGTGCGGAAGGTTCGTTTACCGCGGCATTGAACGCGAAACAAAAAAATCCCGTTTTTTTGTTAAAACGGAGATTTACAGCTGACAGCGCCGTGCTGCGGTTGTGTATATCCATGCCGAAAATTTGTATAATCCCTGCCGGATGTGCCGAATGCTTGCATAGCGGCGGGGTTTATGTTATAATTCCGCTATAATTCGGGAAATGTGTCCGAAATGCGGGCATGTTTGTCAAAAAAAGCGAACGTGTCAACGTAGTCTGCCCGCTGCGGGAAAAATCGCTGCACTCAGTTTGTGGGCTGTAAAACGATATTTCTGCCTTTGGAACAGGCTGCCGTTTGATTTCGCAGGAGGGTGTTTTGCGCACGGGCTGCGTTTGAAATTCTGTTTTCCGACGGAAGCTTTCCGAACAGTTCGTGTGCAGGAATGTCCGCCGATGCATAATTCGGCGGAAGTTTTAGTTAAAATGGAAAATTTATTACCTTTATGTGTTTGTGCGCTGAGCCTCGCATTGCTCGCTGTTTTGGGCTGTGCCGAAAAGCGCAGGAACGAAGCAAACCGAAAGAAGCTCCGTGTTGCCGTAAACGTTAACGGCATTCGCGGCAAATCAACAGCAACAAGGCTTATCACCGCGATCCTTGCCGAAGCGGGTTATCGCGTTGTCGGCAAAACCACCGGCACCGCCGCAAGAATGATATTCTGGGATGCGGAAGATGAGCAGGAGGTTGTTCGTCGTCCCCACGGAATATCCATTTCAGAACAAATACAGGTCATCAACAGTGCTGTCAAACGCGGTGCCGATGCCCTTGTTTGCGAATGCATGGCTGTTCGCCCCGATTATCAGCGCGTATATCAGCATCAGATAATCAACGCCGGACTGACGGTCATCACGAACGTGCTTGAGGATCACCTGGACGAAATGGGCCCCACAACCGACCAGATCGCGTGGGCGTTTGCAGATACTATTCCTTACAACGGCGCAGTCGTAATTCCCGACTGCGAGTATACCGAATATTTCAAGAGCGTTGCCGAAGAACGCGGCACACGCGTTTTTGTTGCAGACGATTCACTTATTTCAGAAGAGTATCTTAAACAGTTTGATTACAGGTTATTTCCGCACAACTGCTCGGTTGCGCTTGCCGCCGCCGATGCTCTCGGCATTGATCGCGAAACTGCTCTTTCCGCAATGCTGAAAGCCCATGCGGATCCCGGTGCGCTGCGGTTCTACGATATCAGCCTGCCGAAAGGTGATTGCTGCATTGTGAACGCTTTTGCGGCAAACGAACCTTCCTCCTCGCTGGACATCTGGAACATCATTTGCAGCGAACGTCCGGAACAATCCGCAAATCCCATCATACTTATGAACTGCCGACCGGACAGAGTTGACAGAACAAAGCAGTTTGTTCGCGATTTTTTCCCGAAGATTCCGAATGCTGTCATCATTGCCGCCGGCGAAAGCACGGGCAATATCACAAAGGCCGAAGCTCACGGACGCTTTCCGAATGCCGACAGGTACATCAATCTTGAAAAGCAATCCCCGGAAAAGGTGCTTGAAACGCTCAAGCCCCTGCTCCCGGGAAGAATCGTGATGTGTGTCGGAAACATCCACGGCTCCGGTGAACCGATTCTGCATGCTTTGCTCGAATACGGAAGACTTCCGCTTCCCGAGCCGATTTTCCGCGATCGCAGAAAGAGCCGGCATTGATTCCGCTTTTGGGCATTTCCCCGAAAAGCAGAGAAAAAAAAGTATAGCCCGAATGCGGCAAAAAACTTAAGAGGTTAAAATGACTGTAACAAATTTCTATCTGGCAATAATTATCGGAACCCTTATCAGCCTTTTGGTTGACGAACTGTTCGGAATTCAGTGCGGCGGACTTATCGTGCCCGGCTATCTTGCAATGGTAATCGACGATATTCCCTGCATCCTGCTCGTTTTTGCAATCAGCTTCATAGTTTACGTCATCGTGAACTATGTTCTTCCGAAATTCATGATTCTGTTCGGCAAGCGCAAATTTGCAGTGACGCTGCTTCTCGGAATTTTTCTGAAGCTTGTTGTTGAGCTGCTCTTCCCCGTTTTCCCGTTTGCAACGGTTGCATTCCGCGGCGTCGGCGCAATCACCCCAAGCTTGCTTGCAAACACATATTCAAGGCAGAGCATTCTTTACACGATCCCCGCAACGCTTGCAGCAACACTCGTAACTTACGGACTTGTGACGCTGCTCAGCACCGTTCTTGCCGGCTGATTTCGGCACGGCATTGAAATCGCAGAAATATTTCAAGGTTTTAACGGCAATGACTGAAAAAAACAAAACTCAGGAAATCATCACGGAAGCCTCCTCACAGGGGCTTACGGTTAAACAGCGGGTGCAGATCGGCAACCGCCGCAGTGTCAAACGGCGCAGGAACTTTGTTCTGCCGCTGGTCTGTTTCGCGGTGCTTTTCGCGCTGATGTTCTGCATCGGCAGCATCGAATCAAACTCCGCCGCTTCGGCAAAATCCCCCGAAGGCACGCCTAACAGCGGGCTTCAGCTCACCTTCCTCGGAGATATCATGATGGGAAGGTACATCGGGCAAATGTGCGATGACAAGGGCTACGACAGGCTCTTCAGCGGCATTTCCGGCATTTGGAGCAACTCCGACCATGTTTTTGCAAACTTTGGAAGCCCTGTCCGCACGGGCGACACAAGCGGCTATCAAAAACGGCTTGACGGTATTCCGCTTATCGCAAGCGAGACCGCCGTGCTCAGTATGCAGGCGGCGGGCATCGATGTTGTCGGATTTTCAAACAACCACTGTTTCGACTACGGCAAGGCAGGGTACGACAATTCCCGCGCGTTTTTCGACAGCATCGGTCTGACCCATGCAGGTGCAATTCCGGATGACACGCAGCCCGATGTTCCTCCGTACACAGTCATAACGGCCGAAAACGGCAAAAAGATCGGTTTCATCGCCATCACCTCGGTTTACAGCCCCGAAACCGCGCACGGCGGAGTGCTGACAACAAGCCATTTCATGTTCTATCGCTATATCACCGCTTCCGCACAGGCAAACGACCTCACGGTTGTTTATCTGCACAGCGGCAATGGATATACCGCCATACTGGATGACAAGCAGCAGGATGTTGCACACAGCATCATTGATGCGGGTGCCGACATGGTCATTGGCTCTCATCCGCATAATGTTCAGCCTGTTGAACTGTACGGCAACGGCATTATCTTTTACAGCCTCGGCAACTTTATCATGGATCAGGGCAACACATTCACCCGCGACGGCATCATTGTTCAATACAACGAATCCGAAGACGGGCGCAGGTATTTTGAAACCATACCCGTCCGCATCGATGACGGCTGCCCGCGTGTAACGACAAAAGGCTTCTATACGCGCCGCATCAACCGTATACTTACCAAGCTGCTCGAATCCGAAAGCTTTACGGAAACCGCTGACGGGCATATTATTATTGAACTTCCGCCGAAAGTAAACTTCTGAACGGATACTTCCAGAAGAACCCAAAAGAGTTTTCCAAAATTCATCCCGGATTTCGTGCAACTGCCGTTCAAAACAAAGATGCACTAAGGATACTTGTCAATTACAGAGAACGTGGATTTATTTCATCATTTGTTGAGAGAATAGCAGTTGATGCAAAGGTCGGATATCGCCCTAAGGCAGAGATTGCAGAGATGGTGGAGGAAGCAAGATGAAGGTGATTATTATAGGCGGTGTGGCAGGCGGGGCTTCTGCCGCAGCTCGTATAAGACGTCTGGATGAAACAGCACAGATTATTGTATTAGAACGCAGTAACTATGTCTCTTATGCAAATTGCGGGTTGCCGTATTTTATCGGAGGCGTGATCAGGGAGCAGGCAGAGCTGACTCTGCAGACGCCGCAGAGCTTTTGGGAGCGTTTTCATATTGATGTAAGAGTGCGAAATGAAGCGGTGGATATTGATGTTAAAAGTAAAACTGTTGCAATACGAAGGCTGGATACCGGAGAGATTTATCATGAGCAATACGACAAACTGCTGCTGTCCCCCGGAGCAAAACCTGTTGTTCCGCACCTGCCGGGGGTAACTTCAGACAGGATTTTTTCACTAAGGACAGTGGAAGACACTTTGCGTATTCGAAAGTTTATTGAAGAATATAAACCGGCGACTGCAGTTTTAGTGGGAGGGGGATTTATTGGACTGGAAATGGCAGAGAACCTGACAGCTATGGGGATATCTGTGACTGTAATTCAGCGTTCAAATCAGCTGTTTGCACCTATGGATGCAGATATGGGTACAGAATTTATCTGCTGTTCTATGTGTTCTACTCGATGCTGTATCTGTCGATCTGTAAAGATTATCAGAAGATTTCGTTTTATTTTTTGCTTGGAATGGTGTTTGCTTTCCTATTGTCACTTTTCCTTGTGTGGGGATGCAAACGCGACATTGCTTACAGCATGCTGCTGGCACTCAGCTGCGGAGTCTTTCTGACGGCGGTACTTGAGGCGGCAACGATCCGGTGAC
>OQWA01000659.1_pt1 | contig 10325 bp, 7 predicted proteins | sample 1691581 | NCBI WGS metagenome assembly OQWA01 (sample SAMN03418264, study PRJEB22391) | human gut metagenome | biome: human-gut; feature: organic feature; material: feces | host: Homo sapiens | place: Tanzania | collected 2013-01
ATAAAGTAAATAGCGAACATTTTTATTTGTTTTCAAACATGTTTGCAAACCTGCAAATAAGATATAATTCTATAGATCAGCTATTTACATCATACTACAATCAAGTAAGGTAACCTACATGTAAATGTGCTTACAAACTTTCAAACATACAAACTTTTAATGATAGCGTTCAATCAAGAATGTTATAGATGGGAAAATATCCAGATATTAATGCAAGTAAGAGGTAAAGGAAAATGCCGGAAATATGTTACAGAATAGGGTAGGGGAGAGGACAAAATACAACGAGAAAGGGCATGCCTTGCTGAAGACATGCCCCGTATATACTATTCTTCCTCAGAGATTTCAACAGATGGGATCTCACCAAGATAAGCTCCCATATCCTTCCTGTCTCTCCATACAAAAACATCATTGATAAAATTCATCAACTTCTCATGCTGCTCATAGACATGCACCTTTGATTTCGAGACAAGCGGACTATTACTCTCGTCATTTAAAAGATTTGCTAATAAGCTCCAGTCATACAATCCCCTGAGAGTCTTTATCAATTCAAAATCATCTCCAATAGACGACATAATTTCCGCCATTTTTTTATCATCCATTCCCAAAGCCACAGAGCCGAATTCATCATATTCTTCTTTACAAAAGATATCCTTTAATTTACAGGTTCCCCCTGCCAGCAAACGTAGTATTCCATCTTCGCTGTATGGGAAATCCTCTCTCGCCTTTTTTTCGGGTTTTTCATTTAATAATAGCTTTGACAAGTTTTTATATTTATCATTTATACCCACATTTTCAGATAAAATCTTTCCAAGGACTTCAATGTCTATTTCTTTCCAAGGACATATACATTCACTATATTTAAAATAATCCAGTACCTTCCCATATACATTCTTTATATCAACCAATTCAGAAATATTGTCCACTTTTATATTACTTAAAAAATGCCCCCTATATGGCTCCAACATTGGCTCCAACTGTTACTGATGGGAATGTTGCAAAGTCTTATTATGACAAACTGGAAGATCCAAACGTTTATGATAGTGAAGGAAAAATAATAGGTACACGTGATTATTATGAAATTCCTCGTGATGCCAATGGCAACTACTATACCATTCCTGGTATGGCAGGAACCTATCAGGAAATGAACAATCCATTGGCTATGATGAGTATTCCTGCAGCCAAGAACTGGTCACATAAGTTTGTGCCTAAGTTCTCCATTGACCTCCAGTTGTGGGACAACTTGAAATATCATTTTACTTACAGCGCCGATCTCAGCTTCTGGGGTACAGACAGCTATGTGGCTTCTAAGTACTACTTGTCTGGTAATAACAAGCAAACCCACACCTCAGCTACCAAGAGCTCTAGCAAGGGTATCAACTGGCAGGTGGAGAATACTTTGACTTACGACAAGACCATAGGTAAGCATAGTTTTGCTGTGGTGTTAGGTCAGAGTGCCATGAAGAACAAGAGCGATTACCTAGGTGGTAGCCGTTGGAACTTGGTGAATGTAAACAAGCCTTCTATCGACTATGCAACAGGTAACTATGTGCAAACTATCGTTACAGATGAAGAAGGAAAGATAATCTCTGTAGGAACTCCTACCATTCAACACTCTGTATATGGTGGAAATAATGTGGTTCATACCATTTCTTCTCTCTTCGGTCGAATCAGTTACAACTATGACGAGAAGTATATGTTCCAGGCAACTGTACGTCGTGATGGATCAAGCCGTTTCGGAACCAATAATAAGTATGGTACTTTCCCATCTGCATCTGTTGGATGGAACATCATGAATGAAAAATTTATGGAGAGCACTCGCGACTGGTTGAGCAACTTGAAATTCCGTGCCAGCTGGGGTAAGAATGGTAACGATAATATCGGTGATTTTCGTTACACAGTGCTGACCTCTATGGGCAACAACGTACTCTTCGGTAAGAATGCCACCAAGTTTAATGGCTCTAAGGCGAATGCTACAGCCAACCCAGACTTGAAGTGGGAGGAGAGTGAACAGACTGATATCGGTTTCGACTTCGGCTTCTTCGGCAGTGCATTGACATTCAGTGCCGATTACTATGTGAAGAAGACCAACGGTATGTTGATTACCATGCCTATCCCAAGTTATGTAGGTGAGACAAAGCCTATCGGCAATGTGGGTGATATGAAGAACTCTGGTCTTGAGTTTGAACTCGGCTACAAGTGGCACATTTCTGATGCTCGCTTCAATGCCAAGGCTAATGTAAGCTACTTGCACAATGAGTTGACCAACCTTGGTAATGACACTGGTTATATTGACCTCGATAGCTTCCAAGGTCTTTCAGGTGGTGGCACCCGTGGTAGCAATGGTCAGCCTTTCCCATATTTCTATGGTTATAAGACCGCTGGTGTATTCCAGAACATGGATGAGGTGAAGGCTTATGTCAACAAGGATGGTAATATGATTATGCCAGATGCACAACCAGGTGATGTCCGCTTCGTTGATGTGAATGGTGATGGTAAGATTAGTGCAGACGACCGTACCAATATCGGTAACGGCACACCAAAGTGGACCTTCGGTTTCAACCTTGGTGCTGAGTGGAAGGGATTCGACTTCAACCTCTTCCTGCAGGGCGTGACAGGCAATAAGGTGTTTGATGCCACTTATCGTACAGATGTCTACTCAGGTAACTTCCCATCTTGGATGCTGAGCCGTTGGACAGGTGAGGGTACATCCAACAAGTATCCTATCTTGAAGGCTGGTGATGCAACCAACTGGCAGGTATCAGATCTCTATATTTGTGATGGCTCTTATCTCCGTGTGAAGAATATCTCATTGGGTTATACTTTGCCAAAGAACTTGACACAGAAGCTCTCCATCAGCCGTTTACGTTTCTATGTGATGGCAGAGAACCTGATTACATGGACAAAGTATTGGGGCTTCGACCCAGAAATTTCTTCTGGTGGTACCTCTCTCGGTGTTGACCGTGGTATCTATCCACAAGCACGCACCTACACCATCGGTTTCAACCTTTCATTCTAAATGTAGAACATCTTAAAACATTGACAATTATGAAGACAATGAAATATATAGCACTCGGTGTGATGGCAGTCAGTATGACCTTGGCAACCACATCTTGTAGCGACAACTTCCTTGAGGTAGAGAACCCATCGGGTGAGCCTCTGGAGGAATATTATACCACAGATGAGCACATCAATGAGGCTTTGAATGCTGCTTATGACCCTATCCACTGGCCAGATTGGGGATTGGGACAGTATAATGCTCTTAATATCGATGCCGAAATCATGGGCGATGACTTCTGGGTAGGAGGTAGTGACAAAAATGATAACCAACAGTGGCATATGCTGTTTAACTTTGAGGCGAATGCTAGCCATACATTGAGTTCACTTTGGACAGTTGATTACTCTGGCATCAAGCGTTGCAACGACCTCTTGAAGTATATTCCTTGGGCATCGGGTAATCTCACCGCAGAAAATAAGGCTTCCTATGAGATGCAGGGACGTGCCCTCCGAGTATATTTCTACAACAACTTGTGGCATTACTTCGGAAATATCCCTTTCTATCTTGAGAATTTGAGCACTCCATATACTGCTCCTCAGTTGAAGGCAGACGAGGTGTATAATAATCTCATTACCGAACTTGAGGCAGTCATTGACTCTAAGGTTTTGCCTATGCGTTGGGATGACAAGAACAGCGGTCGTATGTCTCAGGCGATGTGCTACATGATGTATGCCGAAATGGTAATGTACCAAAACGATAAGACCCGCTATCCAAAGGCATTGCAATATATGCAAGAGATTATCAACAACAAGAGCGAATATGGATTGATGGATAATTTCGCCGACATTTGGAAGGAAAGTGGTGAATGGTGCAAGGAGTCAATTTGGGAAATCAACTACGAGGATGGTAACAACGAGCGTGGTTGGAGTTCTCCATTGGCTATCGGTGGCACAATTCTTCCTACTTTGATTTCACCTAATGCATGGCCAGGTGGTGATGGCTGGGTGAAGCAAGCCAGCGATGGTTGGGGCTTCTTGCCTGTAAAACAGGAAACATACGACTTGTACTCTGACAATGACACTCGTCGTGCAGCAACTTGCTGGGATTGTCGTGGAATGGGTACTGATGGTGATGCTGATGATACGCATTATCATAAGCGCTATCAAGATACAGGTCTTTGGTTGGCTAAGTACCGTCCTTTTACTGAGAACAATGCCGATGCAGGTTTCGATACCAATTTGAACTATAACAACAACTATCGTTTCTATCGTGTAGCCGAGGCTTATCTCAATGCTGCAGAATTGTTGCTTGAGACTGGTGGTGATGCTGGCTTGGCAAAGGATTATGTGAATAAAATCCGTCGTCGAGCAGGAATCGCAGAGCTTGGAGCCGTAACTCTGGATGATGTTATCAATGAGCGCCACTTGGAGTTTGTAGGCGAGGGTAAGCGTTACTTCGACCTCGTTCGCACAGGCAAGGCTGCTACCGTGTTGGTACCAGACAGCTACGGCTATCGCACCAACTCCTGGACAGAATCCAAGAAGTATATTCCTATCGCACAGGCTGAGCTTGATTCCGACCCGGCTTTGGTTCAGAACAATTATTAAAACTTATTAAGGTAGAGGAACAATAGTTTCCTCTACCCCCTAATAAAATATTAACTTTAAGATTTCAGCAATATGAAAAAGATGTTTCGAAATATGGCTTATGCTCTTCTGGGTGGATTGATGCTCAGCGCATGTTCTGCAGAGGAGTTCTCTGGTGCCAACGGTGAGTTGCCTAATGTAGCCGACTTCGCCGACAACTTCAAGATAGATGTTGACCAAGAGACCAACACCGCCAACTTCACGTTTGATAGCAAGGCAGGCATTACTCCGGTATGGGTGATAGATGGTGCCTATTCTTCTGCTTTCAACCTCTCTAAGTATTATCGCAAGAAGGGAACATATAATGTGGAGTGCTTCGTGAAGAATCGCAATGGTATCAGCAAGGAATCTGTTCAGAAGCAGTTCTCTATCGAAAAGACAAAGATGAATGGTTTTGGCGGATTTGTAGAGGACAGCGAGTTTAATATGTTCAAGGGATTGACATTGCCGAATAATCCTGGTAATAATAATGAACCGTCGCACAATCCGGCTTTCTGGTATGCACCGGGATGGAGTCAGATTGCTGCTCCTGAGTGTACCTTGTCTAAGGGATGCTATACCGTAAAGTTGCCGGCTGCTACAACCGACCGTTGGCAGGCTCAGATGGCTCTTCTTGATTTGGGTATCTCTACTAGCGCAGATAAGCATTATGACTTCTCTTGCATCATTACATCTGCCAAGGGACATAATGCCGTTAAGGTGAAACTTTGTGATTCTGGCGCAGGTGGTGATGACATCATTCTCTTTGACTCTAAGGATGTAAATACCGGTCTTGAGGCAGGAGAGCCTAAGTGTATTTTCGGCTCAGACCTCGAAGGTAAGGATATTCAAAACCTGAAGGTGGTATTCGACTTTGGTGGAAATCAGGCTGATGATGAAATCATGATAGAAAGTCTGGTGTTAAAAGATCATGCCAACGATGACGGTACTGTGGTTCCGGTAGAATTGAAGGTGCCATTCGACTATAATACAGCTGGAAACCTTTGGAAGGATGTAGATGAGAATCAGTCATTCGTAAACACCAATTGGTTTGGTGATGCAGGATGGGCACCTATTGAGTGTACTCCTGTTGTCAAGCATGAGGGTAACAAGCATTCTATCGTGATACCTGTAGAAACTCCAGCTGAGCAGTGGCACGCACAATGGGCTTTGACAGAAGTTCCTGTCGCTATCAAGATGGGACAGAAAGTTGATTTCTCTTGTAAAGTAAAAACTTCTGCTCCGTTACCTCTTGCAACCTTTAAGCTTTGTGATACAGGCAATGATGATAGCTTCTTGTTTGCTGATATGTATACTGATATACAAGGTGAATATGTTGTCCGTTATGATGATGCCGTGATTAAAGGTAAGAATCCTGGAGATATGGCCAAAATAAAACTTGTAATGGACTTTGCCGGTGCTCCTAAGGATGCAGAAATAACTGTCAGTGATATCGTTTTGATTGTGAAATAGGCTTTAGGTTTTATTGGTTTATATAGAATTATACAGGAGCTGCTCCTATGAATAAGTAGGAGTGGCTCCCTTTCTAAATTTTTTAATTATTCAAATCTCGCAAGAGAGGTAATTGATTGAAGTTAAGTTAATGATATGAAATTCTTGAAAATATTTTCCTTCCTTCTCTCGCTTATGCTGCTTTCTTGCAGTAGTAGCTCTTCTGACGGTGATGAGAGGAATGTAACGATATCCTGCTCTCCTACGAGTATCGATGTTCCTGCTAAGGGCGGTACTTATACTATCATGGTAGTGGCATCTGAAGGTGGCTGGGAAGCGAGAGCATCCTTCCCTGGAGAAGGAAATGTATACCCTTGGTTTAAAGTGAGTGCCAGTGGTAATAACAAAGCTACGGGTATGGTAACTGTAGATGTTGAAGAGAATAAATCGTCTGTAGCTCTTGACGGAAATGTCGAGATTTCATTAGAGGATAAGAAGGTGTTGGTGCCTGTGCATCAGGCTGGAAAACAGGTTACCCCTATCGAGGGTGGCGAAATGGTGATTCCGGAAGGCTACAAACTGGTATGGAATGATGAATTCAATGAAGGTTCTGAGTTGAATAGTACCGACTGGCGCCATGAGGTGCAGAAGGCGGGCTGGGTGAACAATGAACTTCAGAACTATGCGAACGGCTCTGCTGATGGTAAGCGCGTAACCGAAATTGCTGATAACCGGCTTTATATCAACTGTTTCAAGGGCAGCAACGGCAAGATTTATTCGGGCCGCGTATATGCTCACGAAACCCAGGGCTGGCTTTACGGTATCTTCGAAGCGCGCATCAAATTGCCTAAAGGTAAAGGCACATGGCCTGCTTTCTGGATGATGCCTTGCAACAATGATTTCGGAGCCAATCCTTGGCCTAAATGTGGCGAGATTGATATTATGGAAGAGGTTGGCGTTAATCCTAACTATACTTCTTCGTCGCTCCATACTGAGAAGTTTAATCACGTGATGGGAACCCAGATTACCAAAGAGCGTCTGACTGCGGGTGCTGAAGACGGTTTCCACGTTTATCGCCTGGAGTGGACTCCTGATTATATCAAGACCTATGTGGATGGTAAGGAACTGCTCAGTTTCAACAATGACGGTAAAAATGATGTGGATTCATGGCCTTTCAATAAACCATTCTATGTTATCCTCAACCTGGCTTGGGGCGGTGATTGGGGCGGCATGAAGGGTGTTGACGAAAGCGCCCTCCCTGTTCAGATGGAAGTGGATTACGTGAGAGTATTCCAGAAAAAATAAGGCTTGATTTTTTTAACTATATAAATAATAAGGTCTTAGGATAAGTCGTATCTGCACTTACTCCTAAGACCTTTTTCTTTTTATTCTGCTTTCAGTCCCATCGACTGGATATATCCCGTCTGAGGAACACAGTTCTTCTGTTTCGCATTCTCAACAAATTCCATCAGCAGTTTCTTGCCCTTTTCCTGGTCAGGGCGTGCCTTGCGTATTCCGTCAAAGCTGCTGCGGTCAGCCTCTGCAAACTTTACGATGATGCTGTCCCATTCTGCCGGTTTCCTGATGCCCATCATGCAGGAATTCTCAATCTTCTTGTATGGCCAGAAAGTGTAGCCGATATTGGCTTTCCGCATGGTCTCGCAGAAATCGGCTTGCCATTTGTCGGTGTTATGACCTATCTCGCCCATATACATCGGCAACTGGGTCTTGTCGCGGAAATCGATGTAACTCTGGATGGCTTCCTTCGTAGGAGCACCGCCATATCTGTGGCAGGTATACATGATTTTATTATCAAACTTCCAATCGCTGAAAGGCTCGAAATTGCTGTTCCATTGCGATCCGCCTAAGAGGATGATATGATTCTGGTCTACCTCTCTGATAGCCTTTGTTGCACGCTTGTATACGTCTTCTAACTTCGCATTCAGCTTGGCTTGTACCTCCTTGGTAAACATGGTGGCGATAGGCTCATTCATCAGTTCATAACCCAGTATTACTGGTTCGTTTTTATAAGTAACTGTTCAAAATTAATTTTACAAATATGAATAATTCACGAATAAGTTCGTACCCACAGAGGCCAAGGCCCTGTTCGTACAATAGAAAAGCGAGTCCGTAGTCTCGTAATCTATCGGTCTTATCCATTTGCCCTTAAGTATACGCCAAAGTATCTCGGCAGGATTAAGTTCTGGAGAATAAGGTGGAAGATAGACGAGGAACAATCCTCTATTCTCCCAAATTTTCCTCAGTTCTTTCACCTTCCGATTTCTATGAACAGAAGCATTGTCCAAGACAATTACAGTCTTCTTCGTGACATTGAAAGAGAATCTGTCAAGATAGTCCACAATCTTGTCTGCGTTGATGGACTCTTTTGTGGTAAAGCCTTTATATTGGTTCCTTTTGGTAATCATACCAAAGATATTAAGCCGGGCAGCTTTCTCGGATGGGATGTAAACATCCTCATTCTTGAATTGCCAGCCATATGGAACATATCCATTTGTACAGACATGGCTTTCGTCGGCATAATATAGCACAAGTTCCCCTTTGGAATCAAGTTCTTCAAGTTCTTGCAACTTCTCTTTCTTGTATGCGTAGAGCTGCGGTGAGGGTTTGCCCCTTGGGCGTTTTCTTATACGCTTATATCTTGCACCAATGTTTCTAAAAAACGTTTGAAGGTAATGTCACTGGCTTCTTTGCCAGTCGCATTCTGCCATGCCTCACGTGCTTTAGACACGCTTTGACGGTCTTCCTCAATTGCCTTGCGGACTGCTTCTTCATCAGAACAATCCATAATAGGCTTTCGACCCTGACCAGGACGTGTCTCCAAGCCTTTGATGCCATTTTCTTCATAACGTTTTACCCATGCGTAGACAGTAGGTACAGTCACCTCAAGCATTTCTGCTATTTTGGGAGCTGATTTACCTTCTGACTTCAGCAATATGGATTTGCATCTGATACGAAAACTATGAGTAGGGCCATTATGATAGCCTTTCTCTAATTTGAGGCGATCAACCTCTGATAATTCAAGTACTTTTATTGGTTTCATAATTCTACTTTTTCTATAAAACGGAAAATGAACCATATTAGTACTGATATATATAAATAATTTAGATCACTTACTTATCTTTCGGCTATGCTACGCCAGATGTTGCAGAATAGCTGCTGACTCTCTTCACTCTCGAAAAGCCAGGGATAACCATGTCCGTTATCGATATTGTCGCCAGTCTGTCCGCCAGGGCAGTCGTGCATGTCCAGAATCAGATGCAAGCCGTATTTGCGGCACCATTCTATGGTTTTGTCCATCATTCGGAATCCCTCAGTTTCATCGTTCTTGCCCATATAGTCTTCGCGTGTGAAGAGTTTGTAGTTGAAAGGCAGGCGGATGGTGTTGGCACCTGTACTGGCAATATAGGCAATATCATCTTCGGTGATATAATTGTCTTTGAAAGCCTGCCAGAATGCTCTGGCGAAATCAGGACCTGCTAACTGACAAATCATTCCGTTGATCATCCACTCGCAGTTGGTTTTCTTGAAGTTAAACATATAGCCTTCTGGATTTAGCCAGTTGTCCAGGTTGGTTCCCACGATGTAGAGTGTGCTACCATCAGGTTTGATAAGGTTCTCGCCCTTCACGATAACATAATTGCTACCCGTAGGGATGATATTCTTTACCTCCTTTTTTACTCTCTTCTTGCCGCCTGTATTTGCATAAGATGTTTCACTGCTCATGCATAACAATAGCGACAACGATAGAATAAGATAATTTTTCTTTTTCATGTTCATCATTATTTAGTGTATAGATGTAGTTGTCTTATTTACAAATATACATACTAATCCTTGATGACACAATGTATTAAAAACTAATAGTGGACTCTGTTGCTTGGTGTTTAGTATAACAGGTTGATAATTAGGATAATAAGCCTTGCTTCTTAAGTCTGAAAAGTGGATGCTTTGGATAAGCCTTGCATAATAACAATACTAGTTGAGCCGCTACCAACTGGTCCACCTTTTGGTTTATTTTCCTTCCTTGAATGTGAAGTCATCATCCAATGAATTCATGTATACTATTATTTCGTTTAAAGTTGTCTTTATGTTATCTTTCTGCATTAATAGTTTGAAAGGTTGCCTCCTTTTTTCCAGTTATTCAATTAGCTTTATAAACGCTCCCAGTACCACTTTTTGTACCGCTTTGTGATGCCGATCATTTCGACGGCATATTCGCAGGCATTTGTTCCTTC
>OQWA01000660.1_pt1 | contig 10321 bp, 7 predicted proteins | sample 1691581 | NCBI WGS metagenome assembly OQWA01 (sample SAMN03418264, study PRJEB22391) | human gut metagenome | biome: human-gut; feature: organic feature; material: feces | host: Homo sapiens | place: Tanzania | collected 2013-01
ACTTGACGAGACAAGTCATTTGTATAGTTTCGATCAAGACGAAGATGCTGAAAGAAACATCGACGACCGCATAAAGGGTGGCAAATTCACTTTCGTGAGATCAAACTTCAGATATCTTACAAACTGGATGAGATATCATGGAGTAGACGGCATAGACGGACTGTTGGCAGACCTCGGAGTATCAAGTCATCATTTCGACGACGAAACTCGTGGATTCTCGTTCCGCTTTGATGCTCCACTTGACATGAGAATGAATAAACGCGCTGGTAAAACTGCCGCCGACATAATAAACGACTATGACGAGGAGCAGTTGGCTGATATCTTCTATCTATATGGCGAACTAAAGACATCACGCCGCATAGCTTCAACCTTGGTAAAGCAAAGAGCCAACAAGCGAATAGAAACAACACAGGATTTCTTGAATGCTGTAGCTCCGCTGTTCAACAAGGAACGAGAGAAGAAAGATATGGCAAAACTCTTTCAAGCTCTACGAATTGAGGTGAACCACGAGATGGATGCCTTGAAAGAGATGCTATATAGTGCCACAGCTTTACTAAAGCCAGGCGGCAGACTAAGCGTGATTACTTATCACTCGTTGGAAGACCGCATGGTGAAGAACGTGATGAAGACAGGCAATGCAGAGGGGAAAGCAGAACAAGACTTCTTTGGCAGAACCAAATGTCCATTCAAACTAATCAACAACAAAGTGATAGTTCCTTCGGCCGAGGAGGTGGAGATAAACCCACGAAGCAGAAGTGCTAAGCTAAGAATAGCAGAAAAAATAGCAATAGAATAAACAAAGGAGGAAAATGGAAAGCGTTAATACAAAACCAGAAAATAAGACTGCTGCCAGCGAAGAGCCAAAAGCAAAAGAGCAGAGCAACATCGCTAAAAAGAATGTGGCTAAAAGCGATAACGGCAACAGTATTGACGATACAGAAGACGAAGGTCCAAGTTTGAAAGAGGTGATTAAGCAGAATGCTACAGAAGAGGAATCACCGCTATCGAAGAACTTTACCCTCAATAAGATTCTTGGTGGAGATATATTGACATCATCTACCATAAGACGACAAATTTGGGTATTTTTGCTGATTGCATTCTTCACCCTTATATATATATCTAACAGATATAGCTGTCAGCAAGACCTTATTGAGATTGACAAGCTGCAAGAACGATTGCAAGACGCAAAGTTTAAAGCGTTGTCAAGTTCGAGCCAGATGACAGAAAGAAGCAGAGAGAGCAACGTGCTCGAATTGCTGAGAAATAATAGCGACAGCACGCTGAAGACTCCAAATCAGCCACCTTACATAATTACTGTACCAGAAGACAATTAAGAAGAAAAAGGAGGATAAACAACAATGAGTAAGTTCGATAGCAACAAAATAATGCCAAGATATAGTGCTATAGCTTTGGTAATGGCCATGATAGCTTTCGCTGTAGTGGTTAAGGCTGGCTATATCATGACAGTAAAAAGAAGTTATTGGGAACAAGTTGCAGACAGAGTAAAGAAAGATAGCGTCAGCGTAACTCCTAAGCGAGGAAACATATTGAGTTGTGATGGCGAACTAATGGCAAGTTCATTGCCTGAGTTTATGGTATTCATGGACTTCAAACAACTCTGCGATGCCAAGAATGATAGTCTTTGGGAATCAAAGCTCGACTCTATATGCATAGGACTAAACAGAATATTCCCAGAGAGATCGACTAAAGAATTTAAGTCGAATCTTCAAGAAGGATTTGCTAAGAAGAGTCGCCACTACCCTATATGGCGACGTCGTATAGACTATAATACATTTACAGAGATACAGGCATTACCAATATTTAAGCTTGGTAAGTTTGCCAGCGGATTCCATTACGAGGAATTCAATGCTCGCCAACGCCCGTATGGCTCATTGGCTCAACGTACATTGGGCGACATGTTCGGTGCAAAAGATACTGCACGCTGCGGTTTGGAGTTGACTTACGACTCTATTCTGCGCGGTTCAAACGGTATTACCCACAGACGTAAGGTGCTGAACAAGTTCCTTGACATCATGGACACACCTCCTATCGATGGTGCTGATATCGTTACCACTATTGATGTAAGCATGCAAGATTTGGCAGAGCGTTGTGTCATCGATGAACTTAAAGAGATTAATGGCAATGTTGGTGTAGCCATTGTTATGGAAGTAGCCACAGGCGACGTAAAAGCCATAGTAAATATGGAGAAATGTGTGGATGGCAACTACCGTGAGATTAAGAACCATGCAGTGAGCGACTTGCTTGAACCAGGTTCGGTATTCAAAACAGCTTCAATATTGGTAGCTTTGGACGACGGAGTGGTTGACACTACATGTATGGTAGAAACCGGAGGTGGTGTATGGCCTATGTATGGCAGACAGATGAAGGATCACAACTGGCGTCGTGGTGGCTATGGCACAATCTCGTTGCCACGAACACTTGAGGTCAGTTCGAATATCGGTGTAAGCCGTATCATCGACGACCACTATCACAATTGCCCAGAGAAGTTCGTTCAGGGTATATATCGCACAGGATTGGCTGCCGATTTAAAGTTGCCTTTGGTTGGCTCGTCGCCTGCAAAGATACGTATGCCTAAAAAGAATTCACGCGGTCAATGGCTCAACTGGAGCAAGACGGCTTTGGCATGGATGAGTATTGGCTACGAGACACAGATTCCTCCGATTTCAACGCTGACATTCTATAACGCTATTGCAAACAACGGCAAGATGATGCGTCCAAGATTTGTAAAGCAGGTTATAAAGGACGGACAGGTGATAATGGACTTTCCACCAGAAGTGGTGAAAGGACATGAGCAGATAGCAAAGCCACAGACCATCAAAACCATGCAAACCATCTTGGAGCACGTGGTGAGTCAAGGTTTGGGAAAGAAAGCAGGCTCACCTTCATTCAAGGTTGCAGGAAAGACTGGTACAGCACAGATGTCGAAGGGTGTAGCAGGATACAAATCAGGCACAATGAACTATCTGTTGTCGTTTGCAGGTTTCTTCCCTGCTGATGCACCACGATATAGCTGTATTGTTTGTATACAGAAGAGCGGTCTGCCAGCATCTGGTGGTGGTATGAGCGGTGTAGTATTCCATCATATTGCCGAAGGCATCATGGCTCAAGACTTGAAGCTTGATGTTAAAGACGCAAGGGATTCAACCAGCATTCTTGTTCCACAGGTGAAAGATGGAAACATTCTTGCTGCCGACTATGTATTGTCTACACTTGGAATTAAGACCAACCGTAATTGGAAAGAAAACACCAACTACACATCGCCAATATGGGGAAAGGCTCTTATCAATTCCAACTGCATTGATTTAACAAGCCATAAGCCTCAAGACAAGCGCATAATGCCTGATGTAATAGGTATGGGAGCACGAGATGCAGTATACCTCATTGAAAGTCGTGGCGTAAAATGCAAGTTGCAGGGTCGTGGCCATATTGTTAAGCAGAGCATTCCTGCAGGCAACTATATAAAGAAAGGTGAAGTATGCCTGCTAACATTAGAGAATTAAAAAACTCACGAATAAAAACATATATATCATGAAAATAAAGGAGTTGTTGAAGAACATCAAACCTCTGGAGATAGTCGGAGATGCAGATGTAGACATCACAGGTGTGAACATAGACTCACGCCGTGTCGAAAACGGACATTTGTTTGTAGCCATGAAAGGCACACAGGTAGATGGCCACAAATTTATTGGCAAGGCTATAGAACTTGGTGCTAAGGCTGTGCTTTGCGAAGATATGCCTACAGAGAAATCTGAGAATGTAACATATATAAAGGTTGCTTCTACCGAAGAGTGTGTAGGACCTGTTGCAACAGTATTCTATGGCGACCCTTCGAAGAAGCTCAAGTTGGTTGGCGTAACAGGTACTAATGGTAAGACCACCATCGCCACCTTATTATATAATATGTTTAGAAAGATGGGACACAAGTGCGGTTTGCTATCAACGGTATGCAACTATATCGAAGACGAGGCTATACCTGCAGACCATACTACTCCTGACCCTATAGAACTCAACTTACTGTTGCACAAGATGGTAGAGGCAGGATGCGAATATGCATTCATGGAGTGTTCAAGTCATGCGATAGCTCAAAAGCGTATCGGTGGTTTGCAATTCGCTGGCGGTATATTCACCAACCTTACTCGCGACCACCTTGACTACCATAAGACATTCGAGAACTATCGCAATGCCAAGAAGGCATTCTTCGATATGTTGCCAAAGACAGCCTTTGCTATAACCAATGCCGATGACAAGAATGGCATGGTGATGGTTCAGAACACTAAGGCGCAGGTAAAGACCTACTCTACTCGCCAAATGGCTGACTTCAAGGCACAGATCATAGAATGTCATTTCGAAGGTATGTATCTTGATATCGACGGACATGAAGTTGGTGTACAGTTCATCGGCAAGTTCAATGTCAGCAACCTGCTTGCAGTATATGGTGCAGCTCGCATGCTCGGCAAGAGTGCAGAGGATATATTGTTGGTGATGAGCACTTTGAAGAGTGTAAGCGGAAGATTGGAACCTATACGCTCACCACAAGGATTTACCGCTATTGTTGACTATGCTCATACTCCTGATGCTCTTGAGAATGTGCTCAACGCTATCCATGAAGTGTTGGATGGTAAGGGTTCGGTGATAACAGTTTGTGGAGCTGGCGGCAACCGTGATAAGGGTAAACGTCCATTGATGGCACAAGAGGCTGTAAAGCAAAGCGACAAGGTAATCATCACAAGCGATAACCCACGCTTTGAAGAGCCACAGGATATCATCAACGACATGTTGGCAGGATTAACTCCACAGCAGATGAAGAAGGTTATCTCTATAGTCGACCGCAAAGAGGCTATCCGCACAGCTTGCATGTTGGCAAAGAAGGGCGACGTGGTGTTGGTTGCTGGTAAAGGTCATGAAGACTATCAAGAGATAAAGGGTGTGAAACATCATTTCGACGACAGAGAGATACTGCGTGGAATATTTGCAGAATAAACAATAACTTCAAGAAATGTTATACTATCTTTTCAGATTTTTGGAAGAATACGGAATCTCTGGCTCACATATGTGGGGCTACATTTCGTTTCGTGCATTGCTGGCGCTGATATTATCATTGGTAATATCTGCATGGTTTGGCGAGAAATTTATTAAATATCTCAAAAGCAAGCAGATTACAGAAACTCAGCGTGATGCGAGTATCGACCCATTCGGCACAAAGAAGATTGGCGTGCCTTCTATGGGTGGTATCATCATCATTGTATCTATCCTCATCCCTGTATTATTATTGGGACGACTCAGGAACATCTACCTATTGCTGATGATTATCACCACAGTATGGCTTGGTTTCCTTGGTGGAATGGACGATTTCATCAAGATATTCCGTCGCAACAAGGAAGGATTGAAAGGTCGCTATAAGATTGTTGGTCAGGTAGGTATCGGTCTCATCGTTGGTTTGGTGCTATGGATGTCGCCAGATGTCAAGATGAGAGAGAATCTTGCTATCGAACAGCAGGGACAGGAAATGGTGATTACTCATCAGCCTATTGCCCAAAAATCTCTGAAGACCACAATACCATTTCTAAAGGAACACAACCTCGACTACTCCAACCTTGTGTCTTTCTGCGGTAAGTACAAGACTGCTGCAGGATGGATATTGTTTGTGATAATGACCATATTTGTTGTCACTGCAGTTAGCAATGGTGCCAACCTCAACGATGGTATGGACGGAATGTGTGCAGGAAACTCAGCAGTGATAGGTGTGGCATTGGGAATATTGGCGTACGTAAGTTCGCACATAGAATTTGCCCAATATCTTAATATAATGTATATTCCTGACAGCCAAGAACTTGTGGTATTCATGTGTGCCTTTGTTGGTGCGCTTATTGGTTTCCTATGGTATAATGCTTATCCTGCCCAAGTATTCATGGGCGATACAGGTTCGCTAACCATCGGAGGAATCATAGCGGTATGTGCCATCATCATCCACAAGGAGTTGATGTTGCCTATACTCTGCGGTATATTCTTTGTAGAGAGCCTCAGCGTTATGATACAGGTTTGGTATTACAAGATGGGAAAACGCAAAGGCGTAAAGCAACGTGTATTTAAGCGCACTCCTATACACGACAACTTCAGAACCACCGACGACCAACTTGATCCTGAATGTCGATACTTGATAAAGGCGCCTCATTCTGCAAAGCATGAGACAAAGATTACTATCAGATTCTGGATAATCTCTATTATTCTTGCCGCACTAACTATCATCACCTTGAAGATAAGATAGTGGACAAAGACCAACATTTATAATTTGTCAACTAAAAGGAAAAGAAAATGAAAAGGATTGTTATTTTAGGAGCTGGCGAGAGCGGTGCTGGTGCTGCAGTGTTGGCTAAAAAGGAAGGTTTCGACGTATTCGTTTCGGATATGTCGAAAATCAACGATAAATATAAGAAGATACTCGACGACCACAATATCGAGTGGGAAGAGGGTCATCACACAGAGGAAAAGATTCTCAACGCTTCAGAGATTATCAAGAGCCCTGGTATTCCTAAAGAGGCTCCTATGATTAAGAAGGTTATGGAGAAAGGTATTCATATCATCAGCGAGATAGAGTTTGCAAGCAGATATACAAACTCAAAGATGGTGTGCATCACAGGTAGTAATGGTAAGACCACTACCACATCTCTTATATATCATATCTTCAAGGAGGCTGGATATGATGCAGGCTTGGCTGGCAACATCGGCAAGAGCTTGGCTCTACAGGTGGCAGAAGATCCACACGAATACTATATAATTGAGCTTAGCTCATTCCAGTTGGACAACATGTACGACTTCCATGCCAACATAGCAATCTTGCTCAACATCACTCCTGACCATCTCGACCGCTATGACTTCTGCATGCAGAACTATGTAGACGCAAAGATGAGAATCATTCAGAACCAGACAGAAAAAGATAGCTTCATCTATTGGAACGACGATCCTATCATCAAGAAAGAGCTTGAGAAATATGATATCAAAGCTATAGTATTCCCATTCTCTGAACTAAAAGAGAACGGTTCTATCGGCTACATAGAAGAGGGCAAATATATTATTGAGAAGCCTACTCCTTTCAACATGGAGCAGGAAGAGCTCTCGCTATCAGGCAAGCACAACATATATAACTCTTTGGCTGCTGGTATTGCTACCAATATCGCAGGTATAAAGAAAGAGGTGATAAGAAAGAGCCTTAGCGACTTCCCTGGTGTAGAACACCGTTTGGAAAAAGTGACAAAGGTAGGCGGAGTGCAATATATCAACGACTCAAAGGCTACCAACGTAGATGCTTGCTGGTATGCTTTGGAAAGTATGAAGACACCAACAATCCTCATCATTGGCGGTAAAGACAAGGGCAACGACTACGATGCTATCAAACCATTGGTGAAAGAAAAATGCGTAGGCTTAGTATATCTTGGAGCTGACAACAAAAAGCTCCACGACAACTTCGACAATATGGGTATTCCTGTTAGAGACACCCACTCTATGAAAGAATGTGTACAGGCTTGCTACGAGATGGCAAAACCTGGCGACACTGTATTGTTAAGCCCTTGTTGCGCAAGCTTCGACCTCTTTAAGAACATGGAAGATCGCGGAGAACAATTCAAAACATTAGTAAGAAATCTATAAGTATCATAATACAACAACATACCCCAATCATTAAAAATGAATAGCAAAACGCTAAGCAACATATTCAAAGGCGACAAGGTGATATGGATGGTATTCTTCTTCTTGTGTGTCATCAGCGTCATCGAGGTATTCTCAGCCTCGTCGGAGCTGACATACAAGGGAGGAAACTACATGGCACCAATATTAAGACACATAGGCCTGCTATTTCTCGGCATTGCAAGTATGGTGGTTACTCTTAACATACAATGTAAGTATTTTAAGATCATCACTCCATTCTTGCTATTGGGGTCTATATTGCTGTTGTTGATAGTATGGGTAACAGGCAACGCTACTAATGGAGCATCAAGATGGATTGGTATCATGGGATTCCAATTCCAGCCTTCCGAATTTGCAAAAGGAGCTTTGGTATTGGCTACAGCTCAGATACTTAGCGCCATGCAAACAGAGAATGGTGCCGACAAGCATGCTTTAAAATACATACTGCTCATCTGCGGAGCAGTAATACCACTAATCTTGGTAGAGAACTTCTCTACAGCAGCCCTATTGTCGGCAGTGGTATTCATGATGATGATAATTGGACGAGTGCCTGGCAAGCAATTAGGTATAATCTTAGCATTCGTTGTTGGATTAATGGCCTTTGCATTATCAGTAATTTGGATTACAGGTACCGACCAGTCGGAGTTAGAAAACAAGAATGCACTGACTGAGCAGGTAGACAAAACCAACGAAGATACGGGTAAAGACAAAAAGATATTGCACCGTATGGACACATGGAAGTCGAGAATAAACAAATTCTTGGCTCATAAAGATGTTCCGCCTTCAGAAGTCGACCTTGACAAAGATGCACAAGTGGCACATGCCAATATAGCTATCGCTACATCTAACGGATATGGTAAAGGGCCAGGCAATTCTGTAGAACGCGACTTCCTATCACAGGCTTTCTCCGACTTTATCTTTGCCATAATCATTGAGGAGATGGGAATTGAAGGTGCCATATTTGTGGCTTTTCTATATATCATCTTGCTATTCCGTACAGGCAAGATAGCCCGACGATGCGAGAACAACTTCCCTGCCCTATTGGCTATGGGCTTAGCCCTGTTGCTTGTAACACAGGCGTTGTTCAACATGTGCGTAGCTGTGGGATTGGCTCCTGTCACAGGTCAGCCTTTACCTCTGATAAGCCGTGGAGGAACATCAACCATCATAAACTGCATCTATATAGGTGTAATTCTTAGCATAAGTCGTTCTGCAAAGAAGAAAGAAAACAACGACGACATAACAAAGAAACCTACAGTGGCAACTGCTATCACAAAATAATCACAATAAAAATAGCACATAATAAAAATTTTGATTACTTTTGCAAAAACATAAAAGCATAATAAAATGGACAGCAATTTAAGAATTATCATAAGTGGTGGAGGCACAGGAGGACACATCTTTCCAGCCATCTCTATTGCTAACGCCATTAAGGCAAAACACCCTGACGCTCAGATTCTTTTCGTTGGAGCTTTAGGACGTATGGAAATGCAACGCGTTCCTGCAGCTGGCTACGAGATAAAGGGGTTGCCAATATGCGGTTTCGACAGGAAGCATCTGCTAAAAAACATCGCAGTACTCTTCAAGATATGGAAGAGCCAACACATGGCTAAGAAGATTATCAAAGACTTCAAGCCTATGGCAGCAGTAGGCGTAGGTGGATATGCCAGCGGTCCTACTCTCAACCAATGTGCAGCTATGGGAATACCTTGCTTGATTCAGGAGCAAAACTCTTACGCAGGTGTAACCAACAAGTTGTTGGCAAAGAAGGCAAGCAAGATATGCGTAGCCTACGAGGGTATGGATAGATTCTTCCCTGCCGACAAGATTATAATGACAGGCAACCCTGTAAGACAGAATGTTCTTCAGACAGAAATAACAAAAGAAGAAGCACGAAAGGCTTTCGGACTCGAACCTGACAAGAAAACCATCCTCGTGGTAGGCGGAAGTCTTGGAGCAAGAACTGTAAACGAAAGTATCATCAACCATCTCGACATGGTAGAGAATGCTGACGTACAGATAATATGGCAGACAGGTAAATACTACAACAAAGCCATAATGGACACATTGGCACAGCATAAGCCAATAAAGAACCTTAAGGTTATGGACTTCATCAGCGACATGGGTGCTGCCTACAAGGCTGCCGACTTGGTGATAAGTCGCGCTGGAGCAAGTTCTATCAGCGAATTCTGCTTGATAGGCAAACCTGTAATCTTGGTTCCAAGTCCAAATGTTGCAGAAGACCATCAAACAAAAAATGCTTTGGCATTGGTAAACAAGGATGCAGCACTATATGTAAAAGACATAGAGGCTCCAGACACATTGTTAAACACTGCACTAAAGACTGTTAACGACGAGGCAAAGTTGGCTTCACTCAGTGAGAACATAAAGAAGTTGGGACTCAAGAACTCTGCCGACGTCATTGCCGACGAAGTTATAAAGCTTGCAACTGGTAAATAAAAAAAAGAATTAAGAGATGAAATCAAAGAATGTCATCTACATATAATTTGAAGTAACAAACAATGGAAATTAAAGATATCAAGGCTGTTTATTTTGTTGGCGCAGGCGGCATAGGCATGAGCGCAATTGCAAGATATTTCATTCATAGAGGCATCGTGGT
>OQWA01000663.1_pt1 | contig 10296 bp, 8 predicted proteins | sample 1691581 | NCBI WGS metagenome assembly OQWA01 (sample SAMN03418264, study PRJEB22391) | human gut metagenome | biome: human-gut; feature: organic feature; material: feces | host: Homo sapiens | place: Tanzania | collected 2013-01
CGGTGCTGTCCGCCCGAATGGTCCCGCCGTGGAGCTCCACGATCTCCTTGGCGATGGCTAAGCCAAGGCCCGCACCACCTGTCCGGGTGGCGCGGGAGCTGTCCAGACGGAAGAACTGTTCAAAGATCCGGTCCAATTTCTCCTGGGGGATGTTCTTTCCCGCATTGGAGAAGGTGAGTACGATTTTCCCGGCCTCTATCCGTCCGGCAATTTCCACCGTGCTGTCCGGCAGGCTATAATAAGACGCGTTGCGCAGGAGATTATCAAAGACCCTTGCCAGCTTATCCGGGTCACAGGAATAGTGCAGCTTGGGCGGCAGATCCAGGCTGCATGACAGCCCCGATTCTGCGAAAATGGGGCGGAATTCGCTGGCGACCTGCTCCAGCATCCGCGTCAGGTCCACGCTCTGCCGCTCCAGCTCCAGGCGAGAGAGGTTGAAGCGGGTGATGTCGAAGAACTCGTTGATGAGGTCCTCCAGCCGCTCCGCCTTCTCCAGGGCGATGCCGGTGTACCTGGCCCGGATCTCCGGGGAGATCTGAGGCTCATCCCGCAGGAGGGTCAGGTAGCCGATGACGCTGGTCAGGGGCGTTTTCAGGTCGTGGGCCAGATAGACGATTAGGTCGTTTTTCCGCTGTTCTGCCTCCCGGGCTGCCCGGGCGTCCCGGAGAGCCTGCTCCCGGGCCAGATTCAGCTGGATGGAGATGTCCTCCAGGGAATCCGGCAGCTGGATGGGCTCCTCACTGGGGCGGGATAATTGCTCTGCCGCATTGGCCACCACGTCCAGCTGCTTGATGGGCTTGGAGATAAAATAGAAGCTGATGACCACCCAGCCCGCCAGCACTGTGACGATGCAGACCAGAACGATGTAGTCTCGAACCCAATTCAGGAAGTCGTAGAGCGGCGAGGGCTGCCAGGTGATGCTGGCGCAGATGATGAAGCCCAGGAATGCCAAGGCCATCACTGCGACCACCCAAGCCATGAGGACCAGCAGGTAGCCGCCCCAGATGCGCAAAGATCTCCGGCGGCTGCGGGTATTTCCTTTCTTACTCAATGGTGTACCCCACCCCCCAAACGGTCTTGATGAATTTGGGCTTTCGGCTGGGCTCGTGCATCTTTTCCCGTAGCCGGGCGATGTGACTCATGACGGTGTTGTTGCTGTCCATAAACGCCTCGCCCCAAACATGTTCAAACAGTTCCTCGCTGGACACCACATTCCCCCGGTGCTCACATAGATACCAGAGAATGGAGAATTCCAAGGGCGTCAGGGCCAGTTCCTCGCCGAACAGGACGCACTTGTGAGTGGCCTTGGAGATCTGAAGGCCTCGAAAGTCGTATTCGGTGACCTCCTGGACTGTCCCCTCCCTGGGGTTGTACCGGGTGTAGCGGCGCAGCTGAGTCTTGACCCGGGCCACCAGTTCCAGAGGATTGAAGGGCTTGGTGATGTAGTCGTCCGCTCCCAAGGTCAGCCCCATGATCTTGTCCATATCCTCCACCTTTGCGGTGAGCATGATGATGGGGAACAGGTGGTCCTCCCGGATGCGCTGGCAGAGGGTAAAGCCGTCCATGTCCGGCAGCATCACATCCAGCACCGCCAGATTCAAGCGTGTCGTCCGCACACAAGCCAGGGCGTCGGAGGCATTATAGAATTTGTGGATGGTGAAGCCTTCGTTTTTCAGATAGACCTCCACCAGATCTGCGATCGCAGTCTCGTCATCGACGACTAAAATATGTGTAGCCATAGTTGCCGGCCTTTCGTGTTTTTCTGCATTATAGCACGGAACGTATAAAAAAGCGAGTATGACTCTTGATTTTTCCTAAACATGTCCTAAAGGGGACTGTTGCGGTCTCCTGTCTGCGCAAAATTCTCACCAGACTGTATCGAAACTACGATCTTCCAGACTCCTGATTTCGTAGGGTCGAAGTCGTGAAGCTGCGCCGCAGTGCTCTGTCATCCTTCGCTGGCAGGATCGGTCTGCGTATCATACGATGAACATTCCTCCAGATCTGCAGCCTGCTACCCGGATAGGCTTTTTTCAGCTTTGTGACAGCACGCTCCTTTGCCTTTTCCACGGCGGACTCCTTCATCATGTGGTACATGCCGATTTCCTTCAGCGAAGTTTTTTCAAATCCGAATACGCCGTAGAATTTTCCGAGGATGTCCCTGTCCTTCTTCGGGAGAGCATCAAATAGTTCCTGCAGCAGCTCAATGCAGACTTTTCGATACACGACCTGCTCCGCAGAAACAGAGAGATTCCCAGGCATCAGCCGCTCAAAGGGATCACCGTCATAGCTCCCAGGGATAAGATCATTGACACCAACAAAATGGGTGTTGTAACGGATGTGCTTGACAGCCTGTTCCAGAAGGACATCCATTTTCTCCGCGATCTCTTCGATGCTGAACTGACCTGAATGATATAGCCTTTGTGCCTGCCGGACAGCATCCATCTCGTGCTTGCTCAGAGAAAGATTTCCGATATGTTGCTCCAGCCAACGGGTCATCCGGCCTTTCAGATGTGGGTACAGGTAGGTGGCAAGCACAGCACGGCTCTCATCGTATTCTCTGCTCTGGACCCGTGTCAGAAATTCCAACGCACCCTCGCCGCAAAGATCCTCCAGAATCGTTTTCGTATAGCCGGACAACTCTCCCGGTCTTTCCCTGTCCATATGCAGACAGTTGAACTCTCTGGCAGTCTCCCGGGCGATGCGCCGGATCAGCCCGAGATTCCTGCGGTACAACTCCTCCAGCGCGCGCTCATCACCGCCGTAATATCGGCGGACCAGTTCCTCATTGGTCATGGGTCCCACCCGCCTTTGCTTTCGGTGGACGCCCTCGGGGCTTGCTCACTCTGGTGATGCGGCAATATTCATACACTTGCGCAGTAGATATTTGTTCAGAAAACTCCTCAACAGAGATATCCGGGCTGCGCAGCGCATCGTAGAGCCGGTCTCGCACATGATCCTTGGCTCTTCTGGCATCCTCCTGAGAGATAGCTCCCCGCTGCATATCCTTCGTGATCCTGGAAAAGGCAGTCAGCTTGGCCTTCACCTTGGGGTTGTTCTTTGCCAGTTCCTTTTGAACTTCCACCGTGCCAAATTGCCGACAGGTGTAGCCAGGAGCGTGGGGACAGGCCCCTTCGCAGTACAAAGCGTGGACGCCGCTCTTCAGCATGAAGTATTTCCCGCAGATGATGCAGCGGCGGATGTTGTGTCCGCTATTCAGGGCCAGCATATAGTCTGCCTTCATCAGCGCCTGTAAGCTGTCCGTCACATGCTCCTGACAGATGGCCATGGAGCCGTCCGGCAGCTCCCGCGGGACATAGGAGAGCATATATTCATCGTGTCTCCTGTAGCAGTCCCCGTGGTAAGTGATGGGGTTGACGATCAGCTTCTCTGCGGTGCGATCATCGTTATAGAAACCATAGAGCGCTGCCGCATAACTTTCCGGCCCATTGGTCGTGAGTGTGGAGAGGATAAACTTGATGAAATTCCGGATGGTAGGAACAAAGGCACGGATGTCGTGAAGATACATCATGTAGCGGTCGATGTATTTCTTGTAGGCACTCCAGGTATCTTCGCACGCTCCCAGGAGGCGAAACATCTCGTAATAAAACAACTCGCCCTTTTCCTCGCTGCCCTCTCTGCGACGAAACAGATCCAGCAGTCCCAAGGAGATTTCAGGATCGCTGTCCCCATCATCGCTCTGGAAGAATTCTTCCGCTGAGGCGCTGAGAAGTTTTGTCTGATCATCCTCTGAAAGGCTGTGCTCCTCGGGAGGAAACAAGCTGAACTGTCCTGTGATCTCCCGTATCACCGAAAAGAAAGCGTCATAGCAATCGTCCGGTAGCAAGCGGAACACAGTATATCGGCGAAGTTCCTGACAGAGCTGCTCCATCTCATCATTCAGTTTCCACCAAAGTTCACTCTTGCGGACATACTCGTAGATGTCCATAAGGGTACGGATGCGCACCATCCGTTCGTGCAGGGGGTGGTAGTCATCCGGTGATAGATTCAGCAGATCTTCGGTCAGCCTGCCTGCCTCAAACTGCTGCCCGTTCAGCTCCAAGGTGCTGCCGTAGGTATAGAATATGATGCTCCCCTCCATTTCCGCTGGCCCCCTCCTCTGCAATAATTTGTCCTACTTGATTTTTAATCTGTCCATGCTTTTTATCAGGATACCATCTTTTCCACCACAATACAAGCAGAGGGGCAAGGGGATGCTCAAAAGTCCTGTGGGCACTGCTCCTCTAAAAGAATACTACTCCCACTTCTTTCGAGGTGGGAGATTTTTGTATTCAGATATTTTGAATTGGAGGTACTGACTATGAGCAACAAAATGGACCGTCCTCTGGTCACGGTGGACGGTAGGACGCTGATGGACCGTCCGCTGGAGCCGCCCAATTTTGTGGTGGACACGCTGATCTCTCAGGGTCTGCATATCCTGGCGGGTTCACCCAAGGTGGGCAAGTCCTGGCTGGCCCTGTGGCTGGCGGTGACGGTGGCCAAGGGAGAACCGGTCTGGGGAATGAGCGTGAAGCAGGGCACCACCCTCTATCTCTGCCTGGAGGACTCCGTCCTTCGCATCCAGAACCGCCTCTTCGAGATCACAGAGGACGCGCCGGACAGCGTCCATTTCTGTACGGAGTGCGCTCCCATCGGCCAGGGGCTGGAGGAGCAGGTGGAGGGCTTCCTCGTAGCTCACCCGGATACTGTTCTGGTCCTCGTCGATACGCTGCAGATGGTCCGCCCCGTCCACGATGCCACCTACGCCAATGACTACCGGGACCTGTCCGTGCTGAAGCGGCTGGCGGACAAGCACGGCATCGCCATCCTGCTGATCCATCATCTGCGAAAGGAAACTGCCGATGATGTGTTCAACCGCATCTCCGGTACGACAGCCATCAGCGGGGCGGTGGATTCCAGTTTTACTCTGGTGGAAGATCGGCGCGGCAGCGGTAAGGCGAAGCTCTCCTGCATCGGTCGTGACATTGAATACCGGGAGTTGTCTCTGGAACGCAACGTTGAAAACGTGTGGGAGATGGTAGCAGACAGCAGAACGCAGCCGGAGCTACTGGGCGACCGGATCACCTATCTGGTCTCTGAACTGATGCGCGACCGTACGAAATTTATCGGCACTCCCACAGAGCTGTCTGAAAAAATCGACCCTGTCGGTATGGAGCGTATCTCGCCTAAGAAAGTGTCCCGCCTGATCCTGCAAAACCTTGACGCGCTAAGCAAAATCGGAATTTCCGGTATGGTGCGCCGCAGCAACGGGAAGCGGCTCATCGAGCTGCGCCGTGCCGAAAGTGACGATGCCCAGGGTGTACCTGTGGTCGCCCCTGTTGACCCTGTTGGGGCGCTGTGCGGCGATTTGCGGGAGATTGCCGGGCATGGCGAGTAAACACCCGCAGGGAAAAAGAAACGCCGTTTGTGGCCATTTGTGGCCGAAAGCGGAGCGCGGGTGTTCGGTGCAGGGAAATCACCTCCTTGGAGGTGGCCAGCATCGCGTTTGTCTGGTCTGCGGCAACGCCGCTGCCCGACTTCCGCATGAATTCCGGGCAGAAGCCCGGACCCACTTTATCTACGATTTGGAGGAAACGACATGAAAAAAGATGTTAAATTCAGCACCCGCATGGCGTCCACAGACCGGGAGGCCATCAAGGAGTTGGCGAAGCAGTCCGGGATGTCCATGAGCGACTACGTCACTGCCTGCTGCCTGGGAAAGCAGGTGGTGGTCATCGACGGCCTGAAAGAAGTGCTGAAGGAGCTGAAGTCCATCGGCAGAAATCTGAACCAGCTCGTCACCCTGGCGCACATGGGACGAGTGACCGTGATCGATCTGGAAAGCGTATGTCGGGCGTTCTCTGAACTCTGTGGTGCCGTTCGGATGATCCTTGAACGAAAGCGCTGGTAAGCTATGGCTATCATCAGCTTCACAAACTACAAGCGGGGCCAGACCACCGGATGCATGAGCGCCGTGATGCGGTATACCATGCAGGATAAAAAGACCGAGTTCGAGGGGCAGCAGTTGGTCACAGGTATCAACTGTCAGCCGGAATCTGTCTACGCGGATTTCATGACCACCAAGCGGCTCTACCACAAGACGGACGGTGTACTGTTCTATCACATGGTACAGAGCTTCCCGAAAGGCGAAGCAGTCGACCCGGTCACCGCTCACGCGGCCGCGCTGAAGCTGGCCGAGTACTATGAGGGATACGAAGTTCTGGTCTGCACCCACACAGACCGTGAGCACATCCATTCCCACTTCCTCATCAACTCGGTCAATTTCGATACCGGACGGAAACTGCATATCGCAAAGGAGCAGCTCCAGGAACTGCGGCAACGCAACGACATGGTCTGCAAGGAGTTTTCACTTCCTGTATTTCAACCCAGGGAACAAAAGCAGAAAACAAAGACTATGACCATCGGAGAGTATCACACGGCGGCCCGTGGTCAGAGCAAGAAGCTGCAGCTCATGAATATCATCAATGACTGTATGCGCCACGCTTCCAACCGCGAGGAGTTCATTGCGCTGATGGAGAGCGAGGGCTACAAGGTTCGCTGGGAAAAGTCCCGAAAGAATATCACCTATACCACGCCGAGTGGCTGGCAGTGTCGGGACCGTTTGCTGTTCGGTGACAAATATCTAAAGGAGAACATGGAATATGAATTCAGGATCAGAGAAGAAATTATCTATGGACGAGCTCATGGCCCTGAACCGGCCCGAGCCTTCACCGCAGCCGACAGCGCGGGAGTCGAGTTCACCGATCACGCCCATTGTCATCCAGTGTCCGCTGCCGGAGGCTCTGACGATGCTGACACAGAAGACAGAATCCATCGGGTGGGAAGTGCGTGGAATGCGGGAGTATCTTCCGAACCTGAGATCACACACAGACCTGACAGCGGTGCAGAACAGCATGGCGGAGATCCAGAAATCGTTGACGGAGATGACCACTCTGCTGGAACAGGCTGGGAAGAAGAAAGAAAAGCATTCCTGCAAATGGCTGGACTGGCTTCCGGACTTCGACCTGATCGTAGTGGCCAAATGGATCGTACTGGTACTGCTCATCGTGGCGGCACTGCTGGGGATGGGGTATGGCACAGCGACAGTGGTCAGCAACATCCGCAACCTGTTTCTATGAAGCCGCTCCACGCTGGACTGTATGGTCTGGCGGTAACTGGAGCGTTACTGGATGATGGTAACGAAGATGTCGAGGAACGTTACCGCCGTATCCAGGCAGAACAGGAAGCCAAAAATATCGGCGCTGTCATCGGACTGGTGGCCGGCGTAGCCATGGTGCTCACACAGGATGAGCAATCATCTACAGAACAGCAGTGGACCGAAGATCAGCAGGCAGAACAAACACAGCAGCAGACCATGTAACGGTCTGCTATTTTTGTTGCCTGACTGTAGCGTCAGGGGAAAGGAACGATATGGCGTATAAATTCAAATACAATGAGCGTCCCCGCTCCTACAGTGAAGAAAAGCATGGAGATGAGGATATTCCCTCTGCCAAGGCAGTGCGGGATACCGCAGTGGAAGAAAGGGACGGCAAGATTATAAAAAGCCGCCGACAGCATGTATGCGGCAGAGAGTACATTGTGTTCGCGGAATTCAGTTTCGGAGGAACGCAATCTACGGTCGATCTTATGAAACAGGTCATCGACCTGGAGCAGGACGCAAAAAATATTTCCGCCTGAAAAACAGGTTCGCATAGACAAACAAACCGATTGAGGGTATTGTATGGTTGCAATCTCTCAATCGGTTTGGCATTTTATGAAGGAGGTCAATATGTTACAGCCAAACCAAAAGATCACGGCGCTCTATTGCCGTCTGTCCCGAGATGATAATCTGGAGGGCGACTCCAACAGTATCCAGAACCAAAAACTTATCCTGCAAAAGTACGCCGATGAGAATGGGTTCCAGAACACCAGATTTTATGTGGACGATGGCTATTCCGGCGCGAATTTCAATCGCCCAGCCTTTGAACAGATGATGGATGACATGAGCAACGGCGACATCGCCGTCATCATCACAAAGGATCTTTCCCGCCTTGGAAGAAACCAACTGCACACCGGTCTTTATATCGAGGAGATATTCCCTTCCAATGATGTGCGCTACATCGCTGTCAACGACAATGTTGACACCAAGTATGAAAACAGCAACGAGCTGATGCCTTTCAAGAATTTGTTCAATGAGTGGCACGTGCGGGACTGCAGCCGCAAGGTGCGGAATGTAGTGAACGCCAAGGCACAGCGGGGAATCCGGGTGGGGACACGAGCTCCTTACGGCTACCGCAAGGGTGCAACCAAGGACTCTCCTCTGTTGGTGGATGAGGAGGCGGCGGCTGTCGTCAAACGCATCTTCGCCATGTGCGCCGGCGGAATGGGACCAGCCCAGATTGCAAAGCAGCTCAAGAAAGAATGCATCTACAGTCCATCCATGTACGCCTATACGAAATTCGGCACATCCCATTCCGGGCTGAATGCAGAGCGGCCCTACAACTGGACTGGCGACATGGTGGCGGATATGCTTCAGAACATGGTCTACCTTGGGCACACGGTCAACCTTCGCTACAGCACCAAGTCCTACAAGGACAAAAAACGATGTGAACGCCCCAAATCAGAGTGGCTTATCTTTGAGAATACTCATGAAGAGCTGGTGGATCAGGAAACCTGGGATATCGTACAGGAGGTGCGATCTCATAAGCGCCGCCGCACGAATATGGATGAGCAGAATATGTTCTCTGGATTGGTGTATTGTGCGGACTGCGGTAAGCCCATGGTATTGCACCGGGCGCACACCATGAAGCCGGAACAGAATCATTTCACCTGCCGCACCTACAAGAAGGACGGGGCAGAAGTGTGTAGCGCTCACTATATCCGGGAAGTGGCACTGAAGGAAATCGTGCTGGAAACAATCCGCAGAGCTACAGAGTTTGCCAGGAGCGACCCGGAGCGGTTCGCCGCATATATTCAGCAAAAGCAATCTACTGAGGTGGCAAAGGAGATCCGGGGGTTGGAACGGGAATTGTCCACGATGCGGAAACGGGATGGCGAACTGGATGTAGTGTTCAAGCGGATGTATGAGGACAGCGCCTTGGGACGGGTGAGCAATGAGCAGTTCCGTTTGCTGTCTGAGGCATACTCCAAGGAGAAAGCGCAGCTGGCCGAAGCCATCCCTGCCACGGAGGAGCGCCTGGAGAAACTACGCAGTAGCATGGCCAACGCCAAGAACTTCATCGCCAAGGCCAGAAAGTTCACCGACATGACGGAACTGACCCCGGAACTGCTCCGCACCTTTGTGGCGAAAATCATCGTGTATGAGAAAGAGGTCAAATACTCCAAGCACGCACCGCAGAAGATCCACATCTGTTTTCGGGACTTCAACCTCAACGAGACAGACGATATGCTTCTATGCGGAGAGACAACAGAAAAGGCAGACAGTACAATTGCACTGCCTGCCTAATCCGAGGACACGCTTCAAGGTACCCCTATCAGGAGTAGCGGAAAGCCGTGTATTTTTTATCTCAGCCGGCCTTACTATTACCCGAGCACGGAGGCAAGGAACATGGTATTTGCAACGGTCATCATGGTGTAGAGCATTGCGATCGCAAACGAGCCTGTATAGATGCTGCCGGTCTCCTTGTAGAATCGGCGGCTTATGATCGTGCCGATGGGAATGAGGAATATCAGCGGGAAGAGGTTTACGATGCGCATTGAATTGAAGGTGAAAACGCCGCTGGAAATAAGCGTTGCGTACTGGATGATGATAAGTGTCGCAATACCCGCGATGTTGCTGACGCAGCTTATCAGCGTGACCAGCCACGAGGGTATACCCTCGACTCTGTTGCCGCCGTTGACGAGCATGGAGTTTACAAGATAGAAAATCGCAAACGCGGGGAAATATGCCAGAGCATAAACAACCTTCTGAACGTTGAACACGCGCATATCAATGACCCAAATGCGATAGTCAACATTGAAAACAAGGTCGGAGAAGAACAGTATCACATACGCCGCAGTGACGGTCGCAAGAGCGAGCAGGAAGCTCTTCCAAATAACGCGCACGCCTCCCTTTGCCCTGCACCAACACCGCCGAAAACACTTTCCGTATCGACAAGGCATTAATAATTTCGTGAGTGTATCAATGCAACTGCTCTAACATTGACTCTTCAAAAAAACGCCACTAACCTAAGATATATGTACTAACCTGCGGACGTGTAGCGTTAAGCGTCCCTGCATCGACAGGATATACAATGTTCAGGTGGTTATTCGAGTTTAGCCAACACCCCAGCGGGG
>OQWA01000664.1_pt1 | contig 10296 bp, 16 predicted proteins | sample 1691581 | NCBI WGS metagenome assembly OQWA01 (sample SAMN03418264, study PRJEB22391) | human gut metagenome | biome: human-gut; feature: organic feature; material: feces | host: Homo sapiens | place: Tanzania | collected 2013-01
AGATATTCTATGCGGTGTGGCGCTGTCTGCGCTGCGCCTGGTACAGGTACAGGAGAAAGATTGTGAGGTTTTGGGATAGAATGAAATGGGCTATGATCGGAGGCTTCGGGTATATACTGATCCGCTTCCTGTTCCAATACTTCCAGTCACTGACAGGAGGCTAAATCATGGCAAAGAACAACATCCGCTCCGTCCGCTTTTCGGATGAGCTTATCGAGATCATAGATCAGCAGATCGGCGAGAACTTTACGCAGAAGTTTGAGCGCCTGGTCTACAACTGCTATATGCTGCTGCCGGAGAAAGAGCGGCAGGCCGAAAGGCTGGATACGCTCATCAAAGAGAAGCGTGAGGCGCTGGATAAGCTCCAGGATCGCTACTACAAAGGGGCGCAGTTTCTCAATGCGCTGGAAGCTCGGCTGCGTGATCTGAACTATCTGTTTGACGCGCAATCGTAACACAGTAACCGCACGCTGCGGCGCGGATCGCCGACACCTGAAGCTCCGCAGCGTGTTACATGGCGGGGTGCTGTAACGGTAACAGGCCAGGCCCTGAACCTGGAACTGGAGGTTCGACTCCTTCCCCCGCAACCATACATCTTTTTTGAAAGGAGTGTTGACTTCAGGAGGCTTCTTCCACCACTGTCGCTACCATTCTTGGTAACACCTCTACGCTGGCCGACCTGGTCGGTGACGTTTGGGACATCATGACGGCAAATCCCGTGCTGCTGGTGTTCCTGTGCGCCGGTCTTGTCACCCTGGGCTTTTCCATCTTCCGCAAGGCCAAGCGTGCCGCCCGCGGCTAAAGCCGCAGACAAGGGGTATGGGGATCGCCCCATACCCCTTTCTTTCATGGAGGTAATTATGACTGTTTCCGCATTTCTCGCCGGGTGCTGTCGTTTGGTGACCGGCACATTTGACGCTGTATTTTCAGAGCCGCTGCTGGCGTTCTTCCTGACCGTCCTGGTCATGGCCGTGGCGGCGGGGCTGTTCCTATACATCTACCGTAGGGCTAAACGATTTTGAGTGAGGTATTGCTATGATCAAGTTTCTCGTAACCGCTGCCATTGTCCTGGTCTGCGTGTTCATCCTGGTGCTGGTGCTGTGCCTGATGATTTGGGTAGTCACCCGTCTGCTGCGCTGGCTGTTCCCCCAACGCTTCGGCGGCAAGGCCGCGCCGGCGAAGAAGGTCAAGAAGGTCGTCCTGGCAGAGCCGGACGATGGAGATGACGAAGCGTAACACAGACAGATCTCAGCTGCCCGGCGTCAGATCGGGAAAATGTGTTACACAAGAAAGCAGCGCCCAAACGGACGCTGCTCTCAAGTAAGTTAGCTGCGGAGCTTTCGCCCTGCTATGGACATGATCGCCAAGATCAGCAGCAGCGGGTTACTGACGATGATCTTGATCGCGTTCCATAGGACAAGCACCGTGCTACATAAGACTTCGGTCACTGGTTCACCTCCTCTCCGGCACATTATGCCGGATGAGGTGTCCCAAAATCTGTACAGTAGGAGTATGCTATGCTGTTTCGTTTGAAGTTTTGGCTGCGCTGTCAGCGATTTCTTTGGTGTCATGGCTGCTGTTTGACCTGCAAGTATTTTGACGTTTGCTCTGAAACTTATTTTGCAGAGATAGACCAGCTCCCTTGGAAAAACTAAATCCCCCGCCGGCGGCGAGGGATTAGTGGTCAGTCTTTCTTCTTGTAGTAGTATTTCTCTTTCAGGTATTCGATGTACCCTTGGATACTGGTGTCCTTGGTTTTGATGTAGTAGGTATTCCACGTTATTACATAGACCATCAAAATCGTTCCGATTATGAGTTTTACCATCTTTACATTCCTCCCGAGGTGAAATTATGAAGCGCTTTTGTTCCATTATATCATGCTTTTTAGCAATTACAATACTGATTTCATCCTCTGTGGTAACGGCTCACGCTGCTTCGGTCAGCCCTTTTACTGCTCCGTTTTGGGTATGGGCTGGGAATAAAGCTCAGGAGGAAGCTACGTCTGATGAGGGTTATGTCGGCTATCTTGACTACCTGAAAGCGGCTTTTTCAACGAAGGATAGTGGTTGCACATCCAGTCAAAGCAAAAACGGCTGTCACTATTGGCAGTTGGTTTCTGATTTGCCCGTTTCCAGTATTACTGGCAAGTTCCGTGTTAAGTGTCAGTATTGCGGTATGTACTATGCCGATTACTCATCCTGTGATCCTGAAAAAGAAGCAGAAACCGCCTATACGAATAACGTCTCCACCCTCCCGGCTACCGGCTACGACAGCGCGGGAAAGCTGCTGTGGCAGCCGCGGTGGATTGAGGATACAAAAGTTTGGGGAGTACACTTCTTTTCTTCATATTGTGATGCTGTATCTAGCAAAAATGACGGATATTTGTTTTCTAATCAATATGCCCTCACTTCCGTTGTTGGTTCGCAAATCAATATTAAATTTTTGAAAGCTGCTAATATGTGGTCTTTTAATGTTGCTAGCGGAAATGACGTTGCTTTCCATCAGTTTCGTGCACCCATAGATGGCACTTACAAAGTTGTAAAATCTAATTTGCTCACTGGCGTCGTTCTTATTTCTAACTTTTATACCTTTAATTAGTTTTGGAAAGACACCAGTAGTAGTATCGATTCTTTTGCCGGTGGTTCATTATCACTTGAGGGGGTTTGGATGCAGACTTCTTCGTCTCATTCTCCTACTGCGGTTGGCTACATCACGGAAGGATCACTTGTGCTTTCCACTCCCGTTTTTGAGATAACTCCTCATGCTTCCAATACCACTACCATCAACACCACCTACAACATCAACACTCGTGTGAACAACTTCCAGGGCGACTACTACGATAACGTCACCAACAACTACTACAACAACACCACCATCATCAACGAAACGACCAACAACTACTACGACATGACCACCAACAACTACTACACCATGTCGAACTGGTCGTATGACTATCAGTCCCGCACCTACTTCGTCACGCTGGAGGACGGCACGACCATCACCGTGCAGTTTGGTGACGATTGCCTGACCATCACCAACAACAACGTAGAGAACTCCTACCAGTACGTTATCAATAACAACAACACGCCCAGCCCTAACCCCGAAACGCCCAGCACCTGCAAGCACAACTGGACGGAGACCATTGACGTAGCGCCTACCTGCCTTGAAGGCGGCCACGCAAATTTCACCTGCTCCCTCTGCGGCGAGACATACGAACAGATACTCTCTGCCAAAGGTCATAACTGGACGGTCAAGGAACACGTCAACACCGTCTACGGTGAGAACGGCGTAATCGTCACGCAAGGCCATACGCTCTATGAATGCTCGGCCTGCGGCGAACAGTGGTACACGGAGACGGCTACCCCACCGCCTGACGTGTCCGGCGGCAGCTCCATCCGCTCCTGGCTGCAAGCGTTCCAGCTGTGGCTGGACGGCAAGCTGGATAGCCTGTTCTCTGCGGCGGATGCCCCTATCATTTCCCGCCTGGACGCTATCCTCGCCGAATTGCAGAACACCTCCGGCTCTGCCGCCTGTGAGCATACATACACGCAGCACATGGAACAGGAGGCCAACTGTACCTTGCCTGGCCTGCTGATCTCCACCTGTTCCCAGTGCGGCGACAGCTATTCAGAGATCGTAGATCCACTGGGACATGACTGGGTCGTCACGTCTCATGTGGATGCCGTTATCGACCCGGAGACCGGCGAGGAGAGTGCTTCCGCCTACGATGTCTATACCTGTTCCCGCTGCCAGCGCACCTACGAGGATCATACCGGCAGCGGCCCGGAGGAGGATTACAGCAGCTCCATCTCTAAGCTGGTGGTTAAAGTGTTTTCCCGGCTTGGCACGTTCGCCGGAAAGCTCATCGGCAGCGTGATATACCTCTTTGACAAGGCCATCACCGCACTGGACAACGTGGTCTCCAAGTTCAATGAGTATGTGGAGCAGATCAGCGGCTTCGGCGGTGATTATCCTGCCTGGCTCACCGGCTTTTGGGGTGTGCTGCCCGCGGAATTGCAGGTCGCGCTGACCTTTGCCGTTATCTGCATGGCCTTGGGTGTTGTGGGCAAGAAACTCTTCTTCTCGTAACACAAACCGGCGGAGCTGCAACGTCCATGAGATCTTACTGAAGATCTATCTTGTGTTACAGAGGTGATAGTCTATGTCTGTTCTTCTTCAGCCGCTGAAGGCCCTGCTGAATATGATCACCAGCCTGATCAACGGTCTGATCGTCGGCGCACTGCACTTCATCCTGAACCTGCTGGACGGCCTGGATGATGTGGACAGTCTGCTGGATCACACCATCAATGCCGTGTCGGACTTCTTCACGGCGTTCCTGAACCTGGGCGCGACGCTGTTCCCGTTCCTACCGGCGGAGTGGACAGCCATCATCGAGGCCGCGCTGATCATCATGGTGGTGGGCGTCATCATCAAAAGGAGGGTTTTCTAATGGCAGCACTCGGACAAGTCCTCTCGTCCTGGCTGAGCATCTTTCAGATAGAGTTCTCGCTGGACGGCCTGGTGTTCTCCCTGTGGGAGGTGTTCCTGTGGCTCATCGTGGCCGGTGCGGTGATCTACCTGATCTGTAAATGGAGTGACAGCTGATGAGATACATAAAACTACTTTCCAGCGTCCTGGCACTGTGCCTTATGCTCACCGCAAACGCTTACGCCACCGGGGCTGACGCCAGTTCCACGACCGAGGATATAGAGGATATACCTGACTGGGCGCTGAAGCCCGCCCTTGAGCCGGGCGAAGAGCCGGAAGAGGAAGAGACGCCCACCGTCCCCACCACGATCTATGACACGGACGGCTCTATCCTCTATACCAATGACCCGGCGCTGCTGGCCGGTGAGACCGCCACCACGCTGCCCGCCGAGGCGGACGTCAGTCTGTTCCTGCAAAAGCCCTTTGAGGAATATACCGTTACTGAGGGTTATCTGTTGCTGTTCCTGGTGCTTGGCTTCTGTATGCTGGTTTGGAAACTTGTGAAAGGGGTGTTCTAATGGCTGCTGTCGTAGCTGAGTTCTTTCAGATCGTGGGCGTGGACGTAGTCCCGCCCACCAATATGGCCGAGCTGATCCCGTACCTGCTGACCGTGTTCATCGGCATTGTCCTGGTTATCGGGGTATTCCGCATCGTGGCGGCGGTGGCCTCGGCCCTGGTCAACTGGCGGAGGTTCTGACATGACCATCCTGATCCTCATCGGCCTGGGCCTGGTGCTGGTGTTCTTTCCCACCATCCGCTGCGCGTTCTTCCACCCGGTAAAGCTGGTGCGCTACGGTGTCACCGATCTGTATGCATACATCAAGTACCGCCGCTGGAACGAGTGCAAGACCGGCGAACTGGTGGCCTATGTGGGCCTGTTCGGCAAGGGTAAGACCCTTTCCGCCGTCCACAAGGTCGTGTCCATGTTCGAGCAGTATGACGGTAAGATGGTTTGGGACAGAGAGCGGAAGATGTGGGTAGAGCAGCGGGTCAAGGTGTTGTCCAACGTGGCCCTGTCCATCCCCTATGACGACTTCGTCTCCCTCCAGCAGGTAGTCTACTGCGCCGAAAAGAACGGCCAGTATGACAAGGAGCATGATACCCTCACCGTTACCCTGGTGCTGGGCGATGAGTTCAGCGTCCAAATGAACAGCCGGAACTTCAAGAGCAACATTGATCCGCTATTCCTCAATACGCTGCTGACCTGTCGACACTACCACATATCCATGTACTACACCGCCCAGCGCTTCGGCCATGTAGACGCCCTGCTCCGTCAGGTAACAAGCTGCGTGGTGGACTGTGATAAGCTGTGGCGCTTCCAGCGTCAGAACCTTTATGATGCCTGGGAGATGGAGAACGCCACCAACGCCCAGCTGCTCACACCACTGGCCCGCCGCTGCTGGTTCGTCACGGATAGGGACTACAACTCCTATAATACCCTTGCCTGTGTGGGCAATCTGCAAAAATCGTTCCGTGAGGGGGATATGATGTCCGAGGAAGAGATACTGTCCCTGCGCCGGAACGAACAGCAGGCCAACATGGACGGCGTGGTCAAGCCGTCCCGGAAGTGGCGGAGAAGTCAGAGGAAAATACGGAAGTAGCGTAACACAAGAGGATCTCGCTGCGGCGTTGATCCAAGCCAGGTTTTAGCCACAAATGTGTTACACACGCCCACCCCTGCGCCAAGGGCTTGCCCGCGCAGGGGTGGGCTGCGCTATGCTGCCTGAATTGGTGTCTGCCAGCCTAATACCCGGCGCGGATAGCTGTTCATCCAATCCTGTACCCGCCGCACGTCTGCCGACGTCACTTCGTCAAAGTTCGTACCTTTGGGGAAGAAACGGCGGATCATGCGGTTATGGTTTTCTACGCTGCCCTTCTCCCAGGCGGAATAGCTGTGACAGTAGTAGATGTCAAAACGGTTTCCTTTACAGCGGCAGCTCTTGACGAGCTTGTCATACTCCATGAACTCCGAGCCGTTGTCGGTGGTGATGCTGAGGAATTTCTGCCGGAAGCCCGGTGTTTTCCGTTCCAGCCGGTCTATGGCCTGCCGTATCGTCTCCGCCTTTCGATCCGGCAGCTTGATGATGATTTCCTGTCTGCTCATGCGTTCCGTCAGGGTAAGCAGCACGCTCTTTCCGCCCTGGCCGCTGACCACCAAGTCCATTTCCCAGTGCCCATACTCTTCCCGCCGCGCTATGTTCTCCGGCCTGATCTCAATGCTGGGGAGCTTCGGATGGGCTACCCGGCGCTCCTCGTCATCTTTCTTCTTGGGTTTCTTCTTCCACTTCTCCCATAGATGCTTGTTGCCCAACTCATAAAACACCCGCTTGTCGATGTAGCTGTACAGGGTGCTGACACATATCCTTGTAGCAAAAGGGTACTTCCGTGCCGCTGCCAGCGCGGCAGCTGGGGAGTACCTGTCCACGATGATCTTGTGCTCGATATAGGCGGCAAAGGCGTGGTCGTTCCCGATCTTCAGCGGCCTGCCCTTGGCGGTCTGATTGTAGTCGTGTATCTGCTGGCCCTTGTCCGCCGAGTACCGCAGCTTGTCATAGTACCCGTAGTTGTGGAGATACTGCCCGCGCTTGATCTCGTTGTAAACTGTCTGACGACAGCACCCCAGTCTCCGGGCTATGTAGCTTACCGGCCTTTTCTCGTCCAACAGCGTTTGCAGGATGATCCGTTCCTCTTTTGTCATGTAGTGTCCCATGAGAGCCTCCCTTATCTTTCAGGATAGTTCGTGGTCTTTCCATTGTAACACAAATCACCGGGCGCTGCCGGAGCTGCTGAAGCAATCTTGTGTTACGCTGCGCCCCGCGTTCTCATGATATGAAATCGCGTCAGCAGGACCTGCGGTGCAGGTCCTGTTGTCTGCCCAGCGCAGGGAAACACCTGCCTGTCAAGACCGCCCGCAAGGGCGCTCTGCATGAAAAAAGCAGCTCCCCCGTGAGAGCTGCCTTTTTTTCGTGGTCTTGACTGGCGAGGTGCTTCCATGCTACATCGCGCAGCGATACCGCTTTGTAACACAGCCCACCTCCAGCTGCCAGGCGTCCGGGGACGCTTCTGTGTTACATCTCAAGTTTGATATTTTTTGTCATTTGTAAAATTTCTTCTTGACACCCTGCTGCCATAAGGTTCTTGCGGGAAAAGTGTCTTGACGCGGCGGGGAAAGTGTGGTATAGTACGCGATAGTGTTTCCCTGCTTGTGTGGCTCAGCTGGCAGAGCAGCTCACTCGTAATGAGCAGGTCGCCGGTTCGAATCCGGCCACAAGCTCCAGACTCCTCGCGGATGACGCGAGGAGTTTTTCTATGTGCAAGAGCAGCGACAAACGATATACGCTTCCCATGAAGAACGCGGAGGCCTCCGTCCGCATGGAGGGCTGTCAGGTGACGCCTCAGATGCGGGAGCAGTGCCAGCGTGTGCTGCGTGGCGAGGTGACCACGGCGGAGCTGCTACGGCATTTTTCCAAACCAGCCGAGAGGTGACGATGATATGGCGTACAGCATCGATCCCATTCAGGACAACTGCTACCCCGGCACAACGGTGCTGGTGAACAAACTGCATATCCATGACGAGGCCGCGCTGCAAGAGGCGGAGGCTCTCGCCACCTATGTCAACGCCTCCAAGCTGGAACAATGCCCGCTGGAAGGCGTTTTTGATTTTGCCCACTATAAGGCGATCCATCGGTTTCTTTTCTCTGACCTGTACGATTGGGCAGGGCAGATCCGCACGGTGAACCTCGGCAAGAAGGGGACGGATTTCTGCCCTGCTGAGGAGATCGAACCGCAGGCCAAACTGATTTTTGAACGACTGAAAGATCGGAATTATTTCAAGGGCGTGCTCCATGACGCCTTCGTGGAGGGGATCAGGTGAGTATAGCAAAGAGCCGGCGCAGGAATTGCCTGCGCCGGCTCAGCGTGTCGATAAACCTATCCTGTCATTCCGAGGAGCACCCCAAGGGTACTTGCTTCGCGGAGCGAAGCAACGTGGGAATCCGCAAACTTTTAGTTGCAAATTCGCAGAAAAGCGTAAAAATTGTGCGATTTAGTAATAGATTGCCACGCCAGTCTGCGGACTGGCTCGCGATGACAGGCTTTTTCAACAGCCTGGGGAGGGCGGCATCCTGATGGGATGCCGCCCTCCTTCGTATGCGTACTCGCGCTTATTGCAGCAGCAGCAAACTGAACACCAGCGTGAACAGCGCCACCGTTTCGATAATGCCGATGACGATGAAGTAGTTGGCCGTGCCCTTGCCGGTCTCGCCCAGCGCGTCGGCGGAGGCGGCGGCCACCTTGCCCTGGAAGAAGGCGGACAGACCGATGGCCAGACCCGCAAAGATGCCGGTGAACATGGCCAGCATGGCGTCACAGCCGCCCTCCACGGCGCTGCGGATGAAGTTCATCAGCAGGAAGCCGTAGATGGTCTGCGTCAGGGGCGCGCCGGAGAAGGCGACCATGATGAAGGGAGCGGGCTTGCCGTTGGCGTAGCACTTTTTCCACGCGCCCACGGAGGCCTGGGCGGCAAAGCCTGAACCGAACGCAGAACCCATGGCGGACAGACCCAAAGCGCAGGCCATACCAATAAATGCAATACTCATAATCGTTCTCCTATCCGTTTATTTTTTGATCTTATCGCGTTTTTTGAAGGGATCATAAGCGATGCCGGCCCACTCCATGCCCAGCTGGCCGGAAAACTCCAGCAGGTTCAGCCGGACGCCGTGTACCACCACGGACAGCAGGCCCATGACGATGTTCAGCCCGTGCCCGATGAGCAGCACCAGCACGGCGGCCACTACCAGCGGCCCTTTGAAGGCAAAGGCCATGTCGTTGAAGCTCTGGGCGATGGCCAGGGAGGCCATGCCCACGGCGAACAGCCGAATGTAGCTCATGATGTTGCCGAAGGCGCTGATGGTGTTGAGAAACACGGTGAAGGCGTTGCCCAAACCGGCCTTGAGACCCTGCACGAAGCTCTTGTCAGGGGACATACCGCCAAAGCACACCACCAGCAGAAATCCGGCGATGACCACGCCAGCCACGGGGAGCAGGTTCACCTGCTGCCCGATGACTAGATACAGCACCACGAAATATAGCGCGTCGATGGCGGCCAGCCAGCCCAGGTCAGACACCCAGCTCAGGTCCTTCTCCTTCAGCTTGCGCCGGATGTTCATGACACAGGCCAGGGACAGCTGCACCGTACCCAGGATGAAGCAGAACTTCATAATGGTGTTCTGCTGGGTGGTGGTGGACACGTCGAAGTACGCCGGGTAGTTGGCAAAGGTGGGGATGACCAGCGATTTAAGCAGCGGTACATCCATGGCCTGTTCAAGACCGAACCACGTGCCTGTCAGCGCGCCCCATATCACCGTGGCGGCGGATAGCACCCACAGCAGCTGCACGGCGTTGGACGAGCCCTTGCCCTTCAGTGTCAGCACCAATGCCGCCAGCAGGAACAGACAGCCGTACCCGGCGTCGCCGATGATCATGGCGAAAAACAATGTGAAGAAGCCCAAGAACCAAAAGGAGATGTCGTACTCCCGGTAGCCGGGCACTGTGCCCAGGATGTCAAACACCGGGATCATCAGCTTCGTGATCTTGTTGTACTGTACCTTGGTGGGGACTTTCTCATCATCCCCGGTGGGGTCGTCCATAGCTAACGCCCAGTGGGCCTGGGCGGCGGCCTTTTTGAAGCCTTCCGCCTCGCCCACCGGCAGATAGCCGGACAGCCACACCAGCCCGTCCTGACCTTGTGAGGTGTTGCTCACGGCGGAATACTCCGCGTCGTTCTGCGTTTTCAGCAGCTGTGCCCGG
>OQWA01000665.1_pt1 | contig 10294 bp, 8 predicted proteins | sample 1691581 | NCBI WGS metagenome assembly OQWA01 (sample SAMN03418264, study PRJEB22391) | human gut metagenome | biome: human-gut; feature: organic feature; material: feces | host: Homo sapiens | place: Tanzania | collected 2013-01
CTATCGCTGTTGCAGCATCCTGCGCATTCGCAACTCCGGTAGGTACTCCTCCGAATACTCTGGTTCTTGGCCCCGGCGGCTACAAATTCATGGACTATGTTAAAGCAGGTACCGGTTTGGTTATCGTATGCTTCATCGTATCCCTGATTGTAATTCCTATCGTATGGCCGTTCTTCCCGGGCAAGTGAGTTGAATGTAATATTTTGACAAATTAGTACTTACTTTACTTAAAAAACTAAAGAAAGTGGTAAAAATGCCGTGCGTAATTGCATGGCATTTTTACTTTAATAAAAATGAGAGAGTGGGGTAGAATACAGTTTATAAAAGGGCTTTTGGAATATATGCAGTTAATTCTAAAAGAAAAAAATAACATGCAGAAAATATCAGATCAGATTATCCGGTTTACCCGGGTATCTATAATGACAAGTCTGTGTGTATCACTTTTTTCACTTCCGATTCAGCTCTGCTTTTTCTATACATTTTCTGTTTATTCCGTGTTTCTGAATCTTTTGATTGCTCCCTTTGTTTCGGCTTTGATGATCCTTGGCATGGTTGGTGCGGTTTTGGGTTCCTTTTTACCAACGCTGGCCTGTATACCATTGCAGATCTGTCACATTATTCTGGCTTTTTATGAAAAACTATGCCTGTTTTTTGATCGTCTGCCTCTGGCACATCCGGTTATTGCAAAACCGGAGATGTGGAAGATCGTTGTTTATTATACTGTGCTGGGAACTTTGTATCTGGTGATCATGAGGGTGGTGATTTCGCCATCGGAATCACGGCAGAGGATATCTTTACGTGATAATGTGCAGAAACAAAAATCTCCGAGGCTAATGCTTCCGTTGCAGATGCGTTTAGGTGCTGACATTTCTCGTCAGGTAAACTGGCGCAGAAAAAGTTTGCTTTCAGTAATTAGGAGGAGAGGAAAAATACTGTATAAAGAAATGTACAAGGTAGTGCGTAAGGTAGTGCATAAGGTAGTGCGTAAGATAACACACAAGATAATGCACATGGTAATGCATGACTGGGATGAAAAAAACAAAAAGAAACTGTGCCAGATATTTGCCATAGTTGTTTTGCTTGCGGATGTTTTATTTTTGTGTATTCATCCCAGAGCCGGAACAACGTTGACGATGCTGGATGTTGGTCAGGGAGATTGCTTTGTGATTGAAGAAAAAAGTGGGTTTACCGCAATCATTGATGGCGGCAGCAGTTCTGTCTCTGAGGTGGGCAGATATCGCATTGATCCTTTTTTGAGAAGCCATGGAATTTCAACCGTGGATTTTGTCTTTCTTTCGCATGCTGATACCGATCATACCAATGGTATTCTGGAACTTTTGGAAAATCAGAAAAGTAATCGGATTAAAATTCGTTACCTTGTGCTAACTGATCTTGAAAAAGAAAACGAGAAATTTGATGAGATCATGCTTGCCTGTAAAAATGCCGGCACCAGGACTGTCTACGCGGTTCATATCAATAGAGCCATCTTCATTGACGCTATTGATCCAAGAATACTTGTCGATCGGCTCAGTCTGATCCAACTTCCAGTTGCGCAATACGTCTACATCGTGCTTATCGGCAGGTGAAGCCTCCTCATAGGGAATACGCTCAGGCTTACCCAAACGATCTAACAGCTCTTGTTTGTTGAGTTGCTTGCCATTTTCGTCACGCAAAACTAAACGTACGCTGTCAGCATTGGGGTGAGAATCTACAGTAAAACGTCCCCATTGAGGATCGTCAGCGTAGTTGGGGCCACCATTGCACCATCGGCATCTCCAATAATGCCTTTTGAAATAATTACTTTCTCTGTTGTTTTTGTCTGGATTTGTGTCTTCTTCATAGGTAGTTGGATTTTTAGTTTTGTTTTCTTCCATTTATTTTCGTCCTTTCTCGAAACGGCGAAAAGGGCGAGGGATTTCTCCCTCGCCCGACTTCTCATAGCTCCTTCATACCATCAAGGACAAGCTCAAATAAGTCTTGCTGGGCGGGAGTGATTTCTGAGAGCTTGATGGGTCTATCAAAGACCCGCTCAGCAATCGACATAATCTTAGCAGCATTGGCTGCATTTTTTTGAACAAGAGTGCCCCAAAGTTCCTCGGCTTCAGCACGGACTTCAGCAAAAGAACGCTTGGTTTCTGTTTTGACTTCATCGTGGTCAACCAGAGTGGCACCGGCACGTCCTTCTTCTTCAATAGCCTCAGCAAGGGCATTAGTAAGCTCGGTATAGCCAAAAGGAATCTTTGCAGGAAGCTTGCTAAAACGAGAACCGGCCATGACATAAGGTGTAGAACGAGTGTAGAGATAGCGATGGGAAATGCCATCAGAATCAAACTCGACTCCAATATAGCCAATAATGTCGACAAGTTGGTTGATGATGGCAGCACCACGCTTGGGAAGGGCCGGACCGATGACGAGTTTGTCTTCGTTCTTCTCGTCTTTAATGGTCTTCTCTTCGGAGTGAGCAATGATGATAAGACCATAGCCCAACATGGTAATCTGACGGAGAGCGGACTCGAATTCCTTTTTGCAAGCAGTGTAGCCACCACCCCACGGAATCTCGCCAATCTTCTTCACATTGTTCTGTGCGCAAACAAACTGTTCACAGCACTCCCAAGCAATACCAATGGTGTCAATCGTGATGGTATCATACATTGCCTTGGCCTTCTCACTACTAAGCTGTTTGATAACAGTGAGAAAATCACTCCACTTGGTGATGTCAAGCGCGCGAATACCAGCAAGAGCATTTACACCATGCTCAAAGCAAAGGAGTAGGTTGTTAGGAGCCTGCGCTGCAAAACTGGTCTTACCAACTTTAGGCTGACCATAAAGACACAGGTATTTTCCCTTGAGGTCTCGGCTAATGGTGGTAGGTTGAATATTCAGAATATCAATAGCCATATTCTATTCCACCTCCATCATTCATCAAAAACCAAAGTTCGGCTTCTGATTCTGGGTCTTAGCAGGCTTCTTAGTTTCTTCAATACGAATCTTACGAGCAGCAAGTGCGCTCTGAATATCCGTAATATCATAAGCAGCCTCACCCTCAAGACCAGCCGCAGAGCCACTGGTGATAATTAGGTCATGGACAGAAGTAGTATGAGCGGTCTTGATAGGCTCACCGAAACCAACTTCCTCAATAGTATACTCAGTCTTAACACTGAAATTCAGTTTGCCTTGAACACGAACAGTATCACCATCATTCCAATACTGTTCAATGTGATTCTTAGCATTCTCATTCTCAACTACAAACTTCACAAGGTCGGCACGATCACCATACTGAATCACAACACCATTGACATTCAGACGACCAGTAGGCGCGCCTGCAGTATCGATTTCCTCACTCTTATTACCCACAACAAAAGTGGTATTGAAAGTTGCGGCGGGCTTCATCTCAGCACGATTGATACGGTTCACGAAGCTACCATTGATACGAGTGGTGCTGACAAGCTGGTCATTGCGGCCATAGAACACATTCTCCTGAAGAGATGCGTTACTAATACGAACACAGTCTGCCTGGTCGGGATCACCGCAAGCGGCAATAGAAGTAAAGCTATTCTTCACTTCACGCAGACTGTGGTAAGAAGGATTCTCAGTACCATTACGAGTGTAACGGGTAGAGAATACATCAATAGGAACCTCCATCTGAGTGATGGAACCATTTAGCTCCTGGTCAACGCGCACCTTGATGCGGCCACGAATCGCTTCTTTGGAAACTCCATCTCGACCAGTAAATGTGGTCTCTTCAAGGTCAACCTCAGAAAGAATACCTTCAATAAAAACTCTATTTTCACTCTGAATCATATAATTTCTTTACCTCATTTTATAAAATTTTCAAATAGTAGTTGTTGCGCGTTGAATAAGAAGGGAAGAACACGATATTTGATAATACGTGTTCTTCCCCGTATATTACTTATTCAATTTAGAGGAGGAGTGGATTACTCCTGAGTGGCATTGGGATCGAAGGCCATACCCTCATCGGTGAGGGAAATATACTTCACAACGACATCCTTACCATCGGCGCCAGCCAGGTGCTCCTCGGTACGAACAGCCAGACCCTTCTTGCACAGACCAGTGACAGAGCCAACAACAGTAGAACTGGAGACACCGAGAGCCTCAGCAATATCCTTGTTAGTCAGCTTGGAACCATGATTGTCCTTCAGGAAATTGAAAACACGAACAGAATTGGGAGTCATCTTAGCCATAAATAAAATACCTCTTTTTTCATAAAAATTTTTATTTCTAAAATGGTTTTACACCATTTTGAAAACTAATCTGTGGAGAACTTTATCGCTCTCTCACTTTCTATAATTATTATACCAAATATTTTACTCAAAGTCAAAATTTCAAACTCAAATTTCTACAAAGAGTAATTACTTTGAACTCTTGATTTTCTAAATATAGTATATCATATCTTTCTTAGAAAATCAAAATTTCTAAGCTAAATTTTGAAAGGGAAGGGAGTTTACACTCCCATAATCCCAGTTGCTTTTTCTTTTGCCTTGAGTTTTAGTGCTTTTACACCAAGTGCGCCACGCCCGGTGAGGCTAACTTCTCTAGTATTGAACTTGATAGCAGTAAGACCAGTAGTGGCAATAATGTCACCAGATTCTCTCATTGCAACAAAACCAACAAGCGTCTCCCCATCGTTTACCTTTTGGATTTTTGTACCTTTGACATTTCGATTCGTCTTTGGCATATCATTAAGAGAAGTTCTGCTAATCATGCCATCAGAAGTCAGAGATACAATTTCCTTAACATCAAGGCATAGGGCGCGAGCATCGATAATTTTATCACCAGGATTAAGCTTTGCACCGGCAACACCCATAGCAACTTTTCCTACGGACGTAATATCAGAAGTAGCGAATCTTATAAACTGACCATTTGCGCTAAGCAAGCCAATGTCTTCTTCGTTCATAAAGAGAATACGACAAATGGAATCTCCATCACGAAGACGAATAGCCTGTGAGCCACGCGCGCCTTTGGTCTTATATTCCTTGAGTTCTGTCTTTTTTATCATGCCTTGTTCGGTAATGAAGATAACATATTTGTAATCAGCATTAGAATAAGACATAATGTTACTAATTTTCTCATTCTGCGTGAGTTTGAAAATTTCACTAACATTGACAAAACTATCGATAGGAAGTTCACTCATTGGATAAGAGTATCCGCGTCCACTATCAGAAAAAGCCATAAGAGTACCAAGATTGGTGTCTACAACACTTTCAATCACACATTCTCCATTTTGAAGCTTAATTTTGCTTCCTGCACCACCACGTCGCTGAGTAATTAAAGTAGACTGTTCATGGGCATAGATATTGCCATAGTTAGTGAGATTGACAATAAGAGACTTCTTCTCAATAACTTCACCTTCACTATCAGAAGAGAGGTCAAGGATGCAGGTGCGACGAGCATCGCCAAATTTTGTGGCAACCATGCGCAGACCATTCTCTATCTCCTTTTTGAGAAGAGTCTCGTCAGCCAGAATGGCTTCAATGCGTGCCTTCTCAGGCTCAAGTTTTGCTTTCTCGTCCACAAGCTTGTTTACTTCCAAATGAGCAAGACGAGACAGTTTGATATCAAGGATTGCCTTTGCCTGGATTTCATCAATAGATAGAAGTTTTTGAAGGGCGACAGAGGCCGCCGTAGTAGAAGCAGAAGCTTTGATTGTATGAATTACTTCATCAATGGTATCAATGGCCTTGAGAAGCCCTTCAATAATATGAAGTCGCGCGCGAATTTTGTTGAGATCGAATTCAAAGCTGCGACGATAGACCAAGCGCTCATGGTCAAGATGTGCTTGGAAAAGTTGACGCTGATTCATAACGACAGGCGTAATGCCCATGTCGAGCACGGTCATATTGATTGAGAAATAGCTTTGAAGTGAAGTCTCTTTATATAAAAGCTTCAGCACTTTGTCTGGCGTTGCACTTTTCTGAAGATAGATACGCAAATCAGGCTTTTGCTTTGTATAATCACAGAAATCCTTAATACCGCAATTCTCATTCTCGTCCATCAGGGCCGCTAATTCATTACAAATTGTATTTGTATAAACAGAGTAGGGAAGTTCTTTAACAGCAAGGCATCTGTCTTTTGCGTCCCACTCAATAGTTGCACGAACTTTACAAGCGCTACCATTTCCTCTGAGAAGACTTTGTTTGACTTCTTCTCTGTTTAGAAGAGTTGCACCAGTAGGGAAGTCTGGATAACAAAGAATTTCATCGTCAGAAATTTCTGGATTCCAAAGAAGACGAATCATTGCTTCATTGGTTTCTTTTAGATTCAGGGGTGGTAGACTACTTGACATACCACTACCGATAGAAATACAACCATTTACGCCATTCCAGAAACCCATAGCGGGCAGAACCTTGGGAAACTGCCCTTCCATATCATAGGTATCTTCCCATTCGGTAATGGTATCTTTCTCTAGATTTTTCAGTAAAAGTGCCGCAACCTCAGACCCTCGTAATTCAACATAACGGTCAGCAGAATGGTCATCTGGATTGATAAGAGTACCATAGTTACCTTTCGCTTCCTGAAGAGGATAACGATAGGCAAAAGGCTTAGCCATACGAATGAAGGTTCCATAGGCGGAGGCATTACCATGAGTATAACTAAAGCCCATCGCCTGAGAAACCGATTTAATTGCCTTCTTGAAGGGCTTGTCATGTGTCAATTTTCCAAGCATCTGAGCATGAATAAGTTTGCGTGCGCCCCATTTGCATCCATCACGAGCATCAGGTAGGGCGCGGCGCTGGAGGTTATATCCGGCAAATTCAAGAAATTCTTCTTCAAAGACTTCTTGTGCATCTCTTTCAATGAAATCTGGCATATTTCCTCCTCATTCGCTAATATTTGAAAAGTCAACATTCTTCATGATGAAGTCTCTGCGGTCGTCTACTTTCGGCCCCATGAGCATATTCATCATATCGGCGTATTCTTCAAAATCCTTGATGTTAACTCGTTCCCAACGACGCTGTTCGCCAAACACAGCCTCTTCTGTTTCTTGGGGAGTATTCTCACCAATACCCTTTTTGCGGCCAATAGACTTAGGCTTGCCGTATTTCTTGATAAGTTCGTCACGTTCTTCACCAGAAAAGGCATAGTAACGTTTGTTCCCTGAGTATTCTAAGACAAACAGAGGCATCTTTGCACGGAAGAGTCGCCCCTCCTCAATAAACTTAGGACACATATAGAAGAAGAGAGTGGTAATGAGATTGGCAATTGAGCTACCGTCGACATCACCATCCGAACAAATAGCAACATACTGATAACGCAACTTAGATGAATTGTAGTTATTCAAAAATCCGCATCCAAGTGCAGAAAAAATTGCTTTGACCTCTTCGTTCTGAAGAATTTTCTCTTGTGGATTCTTCAAGGCAGAAATAATTTTACCACGAATAGGCATGAGAGCAACTTTATCAATGGGACGGGCTTGGACAAGCGCACCGAGTGCAGAATCACCCTCACATATACCAAGAACAGAGCCACTATTGGAGCCGTGGATTTGGCAATCTTTGAGTTTATCGGCAAGAATCTTGCGCTTTTTTTTGTCGTTGGAAATATCTTTCGCTGTTTCTAGCACCTGTCTGCGGGCACGCTCTGCGGCAATTTCGGCTTTTGCTTCTTTGGAAAGCATTTCAAGAATTTTTTCAAATTCGTCTCTATGCCGCATTTCAAAGTCTTCGAGCATTTGAGTGGTTGCACGCTGACAAATACCACGAAGTTCAATGTTATTTACCTTGCCTTTGCGTTGGTCACTGAAGCTAGGATTAGGAAGCTGGCAACTGATGGCATAAAACAACCCTTTGCGGAGAGTATCGGGAGATACTTCGCCTTTAAGTCTTTTTTTGAAAAAGTTTGTAATTGCTGTCTTGGCTCCCGTAAGCGAACTCCCGCCTTCAGGATTTTCGAGTCCATTAGTGTACACATAACTGCGCTCTGCACGCGAGTCAGTCCACTCCATAACAATTTCTGCATGAATATCGCCTTCTTGAACCTGGATACTCAGCGGCGTTTTGTTGATTGCACGACCAGCGTTATCTTTCATAAAGTCAAGAAGACCATTATTGGACAGATATCTGACTTTTTCGCCAGTCTGCGCATTAGTCAAATTGAATTCAAGTCCCTTACAAAGATAAGACCAATCACGGCACATTTTCTTTACTTCTTCAAAACTGATATGAATTGGTTCGACATTATAAACCGACTGCGCAGGAGTGTATTCTACATACGTTCCCTGTTTATCTGTCTTGGTGGCCGCGCGAGTGGTAAGAGAGACTTTGACACCATCTTTGAGAATAAGAGTGGCAACCTGTCCATCTCGATAGCTAACGGCCTTGAAATCAGAGGAGGACAAAGCAACGCCTTTTGCTCCAATACCATTGAGGCCGGCTACGTTCTGATAAATTTTATCATTGAATTTGCCACCGGTATGTGCCATACAATAAATGGCTTCTAAGGCATCAGTACCATCTGCGCGCTTGCCGAAGGGAACTCCACGCGCATAGTCTCGAACTTTGACAGTGTTCTTATCAATCTCTACTTCAACCTTATTGCCATAACCCATGGTATATTCATCAATGGCGTTAGTGACAATTTCACGGATGCCTTGAAGCACTCCTTGATTGTCAGCACTTCCCATATACATGGCAATTTTTTCACGAATTGCTTCGCGGAAGGAAAGTGTCTCAATCGCACTAGCATTATATTCCATATCTTCGCTCCTTTCTTTCACATTTTCTTTCATTATATCCTATTTTTCTTTCAAAAGCAAATTACTGAAAACTCAACCCCAATTCATCATCTTAGTGTTAGGTGGAGCGGTATTGTACTTCTTAGCTTGTGCCTTGGGTCGTTTTAGTTTTACCCAAACAAGCAAATCCATTGCTCTTGTGGCCGCAACATAAGACACACATCTTTCATCTTTACTATCCATTCTTGCGCCAATAACAATAACTTTCTTGCGTTCAAGCCCCTTGCTGGCATGAATAGTAAGTAGTTTGATAGAATCTCTTGTCATGGCAGCTTGGAATTCATCACTGTCGAGCTCAGAGCGACGAAAAGTATCAAAAGGGATATCGGCTTTTGTAAAAGCATCTTGTAACCAAGAAATCTCTTCATTTGTTCGACAAAGCACAAACCAATCGTTGTAACTGCCGCTGGTTTCTACCATTCCTTTAAGAGCATTGACTAGTTCACTCACAGTCCATTGACACTCAACTATCCTGCCAGGTGTTTGACGCATACAAATGGAGTGTGTTTCATATCGCTTCCCATTCTTTGCAATAATTCTTTCTGCAAACTGTATGATTTTGCTTCCGTTACGATAATTTCGATTTAAGTTGTAAGTAGTGGTATCGACGCCATTCATGAGTTCAAAAATTCGTACAGAGTCTGCCCCGCGAAAAGCATATAATTGTTGAGATTGATCCCCTACTAACATATAGTTTTTTGGCTCTACCATATCTAACATAAAATAAAGTTCATCTGAAGTAGAGTCTTGACTCTCATCAAGAAGTAAATGCTCTACTGGCTGAATTGCTTCTGGATGTCCTTTTATCTTTTCAAAAAGCTCATCAAAATTTTCTTCGTCAATAATTTTACTTGTATCAACTCCAGCCATACGCAGAAGCCAATTACAATATGAATGAACTGTGCCAATAAATAGAGAAGGGTAGTTGCCAACTCGCTTTCTCAATTCTTCTGCCGCAGCATTGGTAAAAGTGATACAAACAATTTTTGATGGGTCTTCTCCTTGGGAAAGAAGATATTTCAAGCGCTCAGTAATAATAGCTGATTTACCACTAGCAGGAGCACTCATAACAATCACTTTAGAATCTGACGTCTCGACAATATTTTTCTGTTCTGGATTCAATTTTACATTCATTTTCTTTCCTCCCTTAACCTTGCTCATATAGTATACTAAAATTTTGAGAAAGTTTCAAATTTTGATCAAATGGTTTGAAAGATTTCAAATTTTCTTTGGGGCATAATAAGCAAATAATAAGAAATAATAAGAAATATTATATTATTGTATTATATATTATTATATTATATAGATTATTATTAAGTCAAATTTTAAATAAGCCTGTTACTAAACGGAATAAAGCCTATTACTGTTTTATTATTTCTTCCTAAGCAAAACACAACAAAAGACAAGTAAACAAACATTTCCCTTACAAAAAAAGACTACAATTTCGGGAAAGATAGGGTACGGGGAAGAAAACCGTGATGTCCTCCTGCTCGTTTGTGGAGGGATTGAAGAATGAAGTGCCTGTCTCGTTGATGTTCTGCC
>OQWA01000666.1_pt1 | contig 10294 bp, 9 predicted proteins | sample 1691581 | NCBI WGS metagenome assembly OQWA01 (sample SAMN03418264, study PRJEB22391) | human gut metagenome | biome: human-gut; feature: organic feature; material: feces | host: Homo sapiens | place: Tanzania | collected 2013-01
AAAAATACGGACCGCCAATACGAATGCACCCGCTTAATAACGGGCAAACAAGTAATAGGGCACATTAAGCAACTCATGCAAGACTATCATTTAACCGCCCCCAAAAAAGACCCCCAGGAGAAATAAAATATGAGTAAACGTTATTCCCCCCAAGAAGAAAACATTTATTCCAGTGCTTGTATTCAGGCATTGGAGCAGGAGTATTGTTCCAGTTGCAGTGCGGCGGTGGTAAGCTCTTGCCTGGTATCCAGCCATGGGTACGGTGCGCGGGTGGTGTCACGCATTTATAACGGTGGGCGCCGGGCGGTGTATACGGCCACGGTAGCGGCCATGCTGGCTAACAATATGGCCCTGCCTGCGTATGGTGCCACAACGTATGTAAGCGCGGGGGAAACGGTGTCAGGGGCGACTATTACCTCGGGTAATTCCCAAATTATTTATTCGGCCGGCGTGGCGAGCGATACTACTATCAGCAGGGGCGGGATGCAGGAAGTATCTTCCGGCGGGAAAGCGTATAACACGGTGCAACATTCCGGCGGAAATGTTAATGTGACTGTTTATGGTGGGGATACGGAAAACTATGTGTCAGGCACTAACGCAAGCGGGGAAGCCTTTGGTTTACAAAACGGCGTGGCAAGTAATTTTATCCTTTATTCCGGCGGTAGTCAGGATGTATTCTTCGGCGGTGTAGCGAGTAATACCACCATCAATGAGTTTGGTAGTCAGGCTGTGTTCTCCGCCGTGGCGAGTGATACGCCCTTTACAATGTACTTGGAAAGGATAAGGTAAACTACGACAACAGGGATTATTGAAAGAGTAACTGCAAGGTATCTTACACCAAAATCGCTCAACTTATCGTTGCTGAGTATCGCCGCAACCATCATAGGCATCGTTCTCTGTTCAAGCTTACCGGAAAGGAGCAGCATGGAAGGCGTGTAGTAGTTGTTCCAGCTTGCTACGAATGCGAAAATCGCCTGAACTGCGAACGCGGGCTTAAAGATAGGAAGCGCGATCTGCATGAATGTTCTGAATTCTCCGCAGCCGTCAATTCGCGCCGCTTCAACAATATCGAGCGGGAACGAAGATCTCATGTACTGAAGCATGAAGAATACAACGGCGGGTGCAGCGATCGAAGGAAGAATCAGCGGTAAATAGTTATCGTACAGCTTGATCTGTACCATGAACTGTAAGAAACCGGTTGAAACTACCTGCGTAGGGATCATCATAACTGCAAGAATGAACGTTGTCGCAAACTTCTTGAGCTTAAAGTCATAAACGGTAAGACCGTATGCGGTCAGCGCAGAGAAGAATACGGAAAGAACAGTTGAACAAACCGCAATAATCATGCTGTTCGCATAACCGATCCAAACGTTGTAGGAGTTTGTATAAGCGCCGTTCTGAATGGTCGGGTCATTAAGGTTTGCGATGTTCTGGAACAAGTTCGTACCGGGAATGAACGAAATACCGTTCTGAATTATATCCGCAGTAGTTCTTGTGGAGTTGATAACGATAATGTAAATAGGAAGCAGACAGATTATTGTAATAATCAAGCAGACAATAAATCTTAATACAGAATGAATTCTGATATTTCTTCTGTAAGCTTCGTTTGAAAAATTGTACGAATCAGCCATTTATTCCCTGCCCCCTTACTTTGCTGTCTTGCGCTTTTTCTTAGGCGCAGTCGAGTCGGTGTTGAACCTGTAAACGAAGATTCCGAGAATACCCGTAATTATAAAGAGTATTACGGAAGCCGCAGCGGAATAACCGTAGTTCGGGCTAGTCTGGTGGAAGTACTGATAGATGAATACCGCGCCGGTCTCAAGAGAAGGTCTGATAGTTCTTCCTTCATGGAGAAGATAAGGAATATCAAACATCTGTAAGCCGCCTTATTATAGAGAATGGACAGCATGAAACGGTGGGTATGGTAGACCTGATAAATTTTGATCCGCGTCATCTTCGTGCTGAAATCGGCATTGTTATCAAGGATGAAGTTCGTGGAAAAGGATATGCTCAAGAAGCAATTCGCCAATTATTGGTATATTCTAAAGAAATTTTACATCTTCATCAGTTGTATGCCATTGTCTCTACCAAAAATGAGAAGGCAGTGAAAATGTTACATTCTGTAGGGTTCGAGGGGAGTAAAATGCTCAAAGAATGGCTATTTGAGGGTGATTTCTACGTAGATGCCTATCTTTTTCAATGTTTTTTGTAAAAAAGTTGCAGAAAAATTTGGTGGAGTCAAATATTTGTAGTACCTTTGCAACCGCAAATGAAAAATGAGCGTTTAGCAATTCAATTTGATTTAATTGGTGCGTTAGTTCAGTTGGTTAGAATGCCTGCCTGTCACGCAGGAGGTCACGAGTTCGAGTCTCGTACGCACCGCAGAAACCTTCGAGAGTGATCTCGGAGGTTTTTTGTTTTTATGTAAATCTAAGAGAATATGGCTATCGTTATCACAGTTCTGGCATACTTCTGTGTGCTGCTGCTCTTCAGTCATCTTACTGCCCGTAAAATGGCAAGTAATGAAACTTTCTATCGTGCCAACCGCCGTTCGCCTTGGTATATGGTTGCTTTCGGTATGGTGGGTGCGTCTATTTCGGGCATCACTTTTGTCAGTGTGCCGGGCATGGTGATGAGAACGGATATGACCTACCTTCAGATGTGCATCGGTTTTATCCTGGGTTATTTCCTGGTTGCCTTTCTTTTGCTTCCTATCTATTACCGCTATAATCTCACTACGATTTACGGTTATCTGCAGCAGCGGTTGGGGGAACGTTCGTATAAGACCGGAGCTTCGTTCTTCCTCTTGTCCAAGATGACGGGTGCGGCGGTCCGTTTCTTTGTCGTCTGTATCCTCTTGCAGCGTTTCGTGCTCGATGGGATTGGTGTTCCGTTCTGGGTCACGGTTCCTGTCATGGTACTGCTTATCTGGCTTTATACGCGCAAGGGTGGCATCAAGACGCTGGTGTGGACGGATACCTTTCAGACGCTCTGTATGTTTGCTGCGCTCATCCTCATTATCTGTCAGGTGATGTCGGCGTTGGGCATGACTCCTTCCGAAGCGATCGCTGCGATTGCTCACGACAGTCACTCCCGTATTTTTGTCTTTGATGACTGGATGTCGAAACAGAACTTCTGGAAACAGTTCTTGAGTGGTGTTTTTGTGGTGATTGTGATGACCGGTCTTGATCAGGACATGATGCAGAAGAATCTTACCTGCAAGTCGCTCCGTGAGGCCCAGAAGGATGTTTGCAGCTATGGTTTTGCCTTTGTGCCTGCCAATCTGCTTTTCCTGAGTCTGGGTGTGTTGCTGGTGATGCTGGCTCAGAAACAGGGAGTGGCTTTGCCTGATGCTCCTGATGATCTGTTGCCGATGTTTGCGGCTTCGGGGGCGATGGGAAACCTGGTAGTGGTACTGTTCACCATCGGTATCGTGGCGGCGAGCTTTTCGAGTGCCGATTCAGCATTGACCGCTATTACTACGAGTCTCTGTGTGGATATATTGGGCAGGAAAGAGGATATGAAGCTCCGCAAGCGCATGCATCTGCTGGTGGCTTTCGTCTTCATGCTCTTCATCATTGCTTTCAAGGCGATTAATTCTACGAGCGTGATAGATGCCATCTACATCCTCTGCTCTTATACTTACGGTCCGCTGTTGGGTTTGTTTGCCTTCAGTCTGCTCACCAAGCGTCAGGTAAACGACCGCTGGTCGCCATGGGTCTGCATCGCCAGTCCGCTCATCTGCTTCGCCATCGATACCCTTACCTCGCAGTATGTGGGCTATAAGTTCGGCTATGAGCTTCTGATGCTGAATGGCGCCCTGACATTTGCAGGTCTCGCCCTTATAAAAAAAGAAACAGTTAAATACAAACAATAATGAGAACAAAAGTATTATTCGCAGCATTGTTGCTCAGTGCAACAACTGCTTTTGCCCAGCAGGAGAAGTTGGGCTCCGGTATTGACAAGACCAACATGGACTTGACCATCAAGCCGGGTAATGATTTCTATCGCTATGCCGCAGGCAACTGGATGAAGAATCATCCACTCGATGCCGAGCATACCGACAATGGTGCTTTCACCGATCTCTTTGAGCAGAACCAGAAGCGCATCCAGGACATCATCCTTGAATATGCTTCCAAGCCACAGCAGAAGGGGTCACTCGGACAGAAGATCGGTTCGCTCTACAACCTCCGTATGGACAGCGTTCGCCTGAACAAGGAGGGATGGGCACCTATCAAGCCAACTCTCGACCGCATTGCAGCCATCAAGGACCGCAGAGAGTATCAGCTCGTTACCGCTCAGCTCGATTTCCGTGGCGAGGGTACCATGATGTATGGCATCGGTGTGGGTGCCGACCTTCGTGATGCCGCCAACAACCTCGTTGAGGTAGACCAGAGTGGTCTTGGTCTTGGTGTACGCGATTACTATGTAAACGATGACGAGCAGACCAAGAAGATTCGTGATGCATACAAGGCTTATATGAAGAAGCTCTTCCAGATGGTAGGCAACGACGAGGCTACCGCCCAGAAGAAGATGGAGGCTGTGATGGCTATCGAGACCCGCATCGCTAAGGCAAGCTATAGCCAGGTACAGCTCCGCGACATCGACAAGAACTATCACAAGATGACCTACAACCAGCTCGTGCTCGATTATCCTGGCATCGACTGGGGCAATGTGTTCCTGGCATCCGGTTTCCCTGCTTTCAAGGAAATTTGCGTGGGTCAGCCTGAACCAATCCACGAGGTTGAGAAGATTCTCGCAGAGACCTCTCTGGATGATCTGAAGACATACGCAGAGATCAAGGTGATTTCTGGTGCAACCAGCGTATTGAGCGATGATTTCCGTGCCGTATCCTTTGAGTTGAGCAAGGTAATGAGCGGTGTTCAGCAGGACCGTCCTCGCTGGAAGCGTGCCGTAAGTACCGTGAGCGGTGTGTTGGGCGAGGCTATCGGAAAGATTTACGTAGAGAAGTACTTCCCGGAGAGCAGCAAGAAGCGTATGCTCGAACTGGTTCACAATCTCCAGACTGCGCTTTCACAGCGCATCGACGAGGCTACATGGATGAGTGCTGCTACCAAGGCACAGGCTAAGGATAAGCTGGAGAACTTCATCATCAAGATCGGCTATCCTGACAAGTGGAAGGACTACAGCGGATTGCAGGTAGATGACAGCCTTTCTCTCTACGAGAATATGGCAAATATCTCTGAGTTCTTTACCAAGGATGCCATCGCCCGCAAGGTGAACAAGCCGGTAGATAAGACTGAGTGGGGAATGACTCCTCAGACTATCAATGCTTATTATAACCCAACTACCAACGAGATCTGCTTCCCTGCAGCTATTCTCCAGCCTCCATTCTTCGACCCAACAGCCGATGATGCGATGAACTATGGTGGTATCGGTGGTGTAATCGGTCATGAGATGAGCCACGGTTTCGACGATCAGGGCAGCCAGTTTGACAAGACTGGTAACCAGCACAACTGGTGGACTGCTGCTGACAAGAAGAACTTCGAGTCTCGCACCAAGATTCTGGTTGACCATTTCAGCAAGATTGAGTTGGCTGGCAAGAAGGTAAACGGCCAGATGACCCTGGGTGAGAACATCGGTGACAATGGTGGTTTGAACATCGCTTTCCGTGCACTTCAGAATGTGATGAAGACAGAGAAGTTGGGTGTGAAGGATGGATTTACTCCAGAACAGCGCTTCTTCCTGGCATGGGCACGTGTATGGGCAGGCAATGCCCGTCCTGAGTACCTGCAGTATCTGATGACCGTGGATGTTCACTCTCCAAACGAGGCTCGTGTGAACGGTGCCCTCCCAATGGTGGATTCATGGTATAAGGCATTCAACATCAAGAAGGGCGACAAGCTCTTTGTTCCTAAGAACAAGCGTGCACATATCTGGTAAAAACATAAAAAGTCTTGCAGGCACATTGGCTTGCAAGACTTTTTTTATGCATGTTGCTTTCTTTGCAGAAAGTTTCGTATGCTATGCAGATTACTTTGTTCCGAAATAGAGGAACAGCATTCCGAGCAGAACGAGAAGAAGGTCAACAAACTTAGCCTTGAGGTTCTTCTCGTGGAAGATGGCTGCACCGAAGAGGAAGCTGACGATGACCGAACCGCGGCGGATCATGCTGACGATACTGATCATGGCTCCCGGCAAGCTCAATGCGTAGAAATATACGAAATCGGCAGCCGAAAGGAAGATGCTGATGAAGATGATGCTCCAATGCCAATGGAATGGGGTGGAGTTCTTCTTGGTAGGCCACCATATCATCAGGAGCATGGCTCCCATGAGGAAGCACTGGTAGATGTTGTACCAGCTCTGCACGATCATTCTATCCAATCCTACACCCCCATTCTCTGGTGGAGCCATCAGATACTTGTCGTAGAGACCGCTTATTGCACCGAGAACAGCAGCCAGCACGATGAAGTAAATCCATTTGTTGTGCTTGAAGTCGATACCCTCTTTCTTGCCGCTGCGCGAAAGCATGGCGAAGGAGATGATGGCAAGGATGACACCAATCCACTGGTAGAGGTTGAGTACCTCGCCGTAAACCAGCAGGGCACCCACGAGTGTCATTACCGGTCGGGTGGCATTGATAGGTCCCACGATGGTGAGCGGTAGGTGTTTCATGCCGAAATAACCGAAGATCCAGCTGCTCAATACGATGAAACTCTTGAGCACGATGTACTTGTGAACTTCCCATCCGCCTTCTGCTACATGAAACATCGTTCCATCCAGCGAATTTCCTGTATAGCTCATCACGATGAACGGCAGGAAGATGAGCGATGAGAAGAGCGTGTTCAGAAAGAGCACGGGAATCACTGCGTTACCTGAAAGTGCCTTCTTCTTGAAGGCATCATAGAATCCCAGCAGCGCTGCTGAGAGAAATGCTAATACTAACCACATTTTTATTAATGTTAAATGTTGAATGTTGAATGAGGCTCACGCCCTTGTGTTTCTAATCATTTATTCTTTGAAATCATATCCCACGTCTTCCAGGAACAGGGCGTTGCCTGGCATGCTTTCGCCCGCATCGCTGCGGCTGCCATTGTGCAGGATGTCGAGGAACTGCTCCATCGTAATCTTTCCCCTGCCCACATCGATGAGGGTACCCACCACGGCTCTCACCATGTTTCTCAGGAAACGGTTGGCGGTAATCTCAAAATACCAGGTGGTAGGAGAGGTCTGTATCCATCGGGCGGCTGTTACATGGCAGATGGTGGTCTTGTTGTCGCCACCAGCCTTGCAGAACGCCGCATAGTCTTCGTGATGCAGAAAATGCTGAGCCGCCTCGTTCATCTTCTCGAAATTCAGGGGATAGTTCATCTGCAGTGAATAATGGCGCTCAAACGGATCTTTCTGCGTATGTATATAATAATGGTATGTGCGCGAGATGGCAGAGAAACGGGCATGCATCTCTGGGGCTACCTCCCTTACTTCGTATACGGCGATGTCGCGGGGCAGGATGCGGTTCAGACGGTATACCAGCTGGTCGGGTTCCATCGGAATCCTGTCGGTATCGAAGTGGGCTGCCATGTGTCGGGCATGTACGCCGGTATCGGTCCTTCCTGCTCCCACCACCTCCATTTCCTTTCTCAGAAGTATGGAGAGGGCGCGCTGCAACTCCTGCTGTACCGAATTGGCATTGGGCTGAATCTGCCAGCCGTGGTAGTTGGTGCCGTCGTAACCGAAGAATATGAAATATCTCATGATGATCTTTGAACTTTTTTGTTTTTTGCTATGAACTTTGAGCTTTGATTTGTTCTACGTTCTTTGCTTAATTCGGGTGCAAAGTTACTAAAAAAACGTGAAATATGGTATAATAATACAGATTTTTTTCAAAAATGGTACAATCTTGAAAGAAAAGTTCATTTTTATTTTGCAAATTGACAATAATTGTGTACTTTTGCCAACGTTTTTGATATTATAGATTATGGCACAGAACATATTCAAGGGTTTAGGTGTTGCCCTTATTACTCCTTTCAACACCGATGGCTCGGTTGATTATCAGTCGCTCAAGCGATTGGTAGAGTTTCAAATTGACAATGGTGCAGACTTCCTTTGCATCCTTGCCACAACTGGTGAGGCTCCATGTCTTACACAGGAAGAGAAAGATAAAATCACAGAATTGGTGAAAGACGTGAACAAGGGTCGCATCAAGATATTGAAATATTGTGGCGGTAATAATACTGCTGCTGTCGTTGAAGAAATCAAGAACTCCGACTGGAGTGGCATCGATGGCATCCTCAGTATCTGTCCTTACTACAACAAACCTTCTCAGGAAGGTCTCTATCAGCACTTCAAGGCCATTGCTCAGGCTAGTCCGCTGCCTATCGTGCTCTACAATGTCCCTGGCAGAACCGGTATCAACATGAAACCGGAAACAACCTGCCGTATTGCCCGCGACTTCCCTAATGTGGTAGCCGTGAAGGAGGCTAGTGGCAGCCTGGAACAGGTAGATGAGATTATCAAGAACAAGCCTGATAATTTTGATGTCATCAGCGGTGATGATGCGCTTACCTTCTCAATGATTGCCAGTGGTGCTGCCGGCGTTATCTCTGTTATCGGCAATGCCCTGCCTAAGGCTTTCAGCCGTATGATCCGTCTCGAGTTCCGTGGCGAATATGAGCCAGCCCGTAAGATTCATCATTCTTTTACCGAGCTCTACAGTCTGCTCTTCGTTGACGGTAACCCTGCCGGCGTAAAGGCGCTCCTCAATGATATGGGCTTCATCGAGAACGAGCTCCGTCTGCCTCTGGTTCCTACCCGTATCGCAACCAAGCAGAAGATGAGCGACATTCTGAAGACTTTGAATATCTAAAATAGTGATTAGTTATTAATCATTTAGTACCATGGTAGATGATAGAAGAATCATACACGAGATAACACCGCTGATGGGTAAGGATGTGCTCTATATTGCAGACAGGCATAAGAAGGAGTTTACTTATCCTATCCATAACCATTCGGTGTACGAGTTGAACTTTGTTGAGAATGCAAAGGGAGTAAGAAGAATCGTTGGCGATTCGCAGGAGGTGATAGGCGACTATGATCTCTGTCTCATCACATCGCCCGATCTGGAGCATGTATGGGAGCAGAACGAATGCCACAGCGATGACATCCGTGAGATTACCATCCAGTTTGATTTCTCCATGGGTGATGAAACGCTCTTCGGAAGAAATCCCTACGCCAGCATTACCCGTATGATGCAGGAAGCAAAGAAGGGACTGTCATTCCCGATGCAGGCCATCATGAAGGTATACGGACTGCTCGATTCTTTAAGTTCAGTGAAAGATGGTTTCTATGCCGTGCAGCAGTTCCTGACCATTCTCTATGAACTGTCACGCTGCGAAAATGCCCGTACGCTGGCTTCCAGCAGTTATGCCAAGGTAACGATAGAAGACGATAGCCGACGCATTCTGAAGGTGAAGAATTTCATCTCCAAGAACTATATGGATGAACTCCGTCTGCCGGAGCTTGCCTCGCTGGCAGGCATGAGCAGCAGTGCGTTCAGCCGTTTCTTCAAGCTCCATACCGGCAGAAATATCTCTGAGTATATCATCGACCTGCGTCTGGGTTATGCAGCCCGTATGCTGGTAGATACCGCGAAGAGCATCAGCGAGATAGGTTTTGATTGCGGATTCAACAATCTCAGCAACTTCAACCGCATCTTCAAGAAAAAGAAAGGATGCTCGCCAAGCGAGTTCCGTGAAAGCTATCATAAGACAAGAATCATTGTATAATACAGCCCAACGTAATCGTTTAAGTGAAATAATCAAAAATATTTCGCTTAAACGATTCTTTTTTCCGATATTTGTTGTATCTTTGCGCTACAATTCATAGTGAATAAATAAACATTTAAAAACTACGATAACGAATTATGAAGCAATTTATGGATGAAAACTTCCTGCTCGACACTAAGACTGCACAGGATCTTTTCCACAATCATGCGGCTAAAATGCCAATTATCGATTATCACTGCCACCTCATCCCTGAGATGGTAGCCAATGATCACAAGTTTAAGAGTATTACAGAACTTTGGCTCGGTGGTGACCACTACAAGTGGCGTGCTATGCGTACCAACGGTGTAGACGAGCGTTTCTGCACAGGTACTGATACTAGCGACTGGGAGAAGTTCGAGAAATGGGCAGAGACTGTACCATATACATTCCGTAACCCTCTGTATCACTGGACTCACCTGGAACTCAAGACTGCCTTCGGTATCGACAAGCAGTTGAGCCCTAAGACAGCTCGTGAAATCTATGACGAGTGTAACGGGAACTTGCAGCTG
>OQWA01000667.1_pt1 | contig 10290 bp, 10 predicted proteins | sample 1691581 | NCBI WGS metagenome assembly OQWA01 (sample SAMN03418264, study PRJEB22391) | human gut metagenome | biome: human-gut; feature: organic feature; material: feces | host: Homo sapiens | place: Tanzania | collected 2013-01
ATTATCAATTTCGGGAAATTCTTCATTTTGTTCAAAGAATCCCCACTGTGTCATTGCTTTTTGCGTAAAAAACATATTGCTTAAATTAAATTGAGAGGAAAGAGCAATACCACCATTTCTACCTGCCATTGTGCAAACTGGCACTCCGCACGCACTTAAACTATCAATATAACGGTAAACTGAGCAACCACATCGTATAGTATCTCTGGCTTTACCACCTTATTATATAAAACAATACCTGATGTGCCCAAAACTAAAAAAGCGAGAAGACAGTTTAAAGCTATTAGGCGACGATGAAGCGACTGAATATGCATTCTTAAAGCTAACACATTAGGATACCGATACTCTAAAGGAAGAAAACATCTCTTGACAGCCCAACGGCAAGACCATCCCAACCGCATCTCCTTCAAGATGACTCCCAGGCTGTAGATATCATTGCGCACATCAGGCACACTCTCCTCCTGCTGCTCAGGCGAAACATACCCTTCGGTACCGGCAGGGCTCTTCAGAATGGTATAGCTATCGGCATCAGAGAGCCCGAAATCAATCAACTTGATCGTACCTCCGTTACGGGCTATCATGATATTGGCAGGCTTCAGGTCTCGATGCACAATCTGCTGCTCATGCACATACTCCATCACCAGCAAAAGCTGGCGGGCAATCTGCCGGCGCTCAAAACCGGAATGCTTCTGGGTAAGCCACTCATCAAGCGTCACGCCATCTATCCATTCCATCACGATACACCTGCCGTATCCCTCAACTTCTTCCAACCCCTCCACCTTCACAATACCGGGATGGTCAAGACGGGCAAGAATGTCATATTCCTTCTGCTGAAGCTGCAGGAAGGTGGAATCATGACACACATCAGGCTTCAACGATTTCAATATCCACCACTGTCCGTTGCGCTTGGCACGGAACAGGACATTGAAACCGCTGGAAGAAAGTTCGGATATTTCTGTGAATGTTTCCGAGACTTCAAACTCTGAGGACAATATAAAACCTGATACTTGCGTCATAAGTGCAAAGATAATACTTTTTGTGAAGAAACAGAAGAATTTAAAATAATTTTTGCATAACAATGTGGATAACTCATGAAAAAATAGTATCTTTGCACCCAAAATTGCAATTTTATTAATAATTAATGAAGATTCTAGTAACGGGTGCGTCGGGTTTTATCGGCAGTTACATCGTGGAAGAAGCCTTGCGACAAGGCATGGAAACCTGGGCGGCAGTACGCCCTACCAGTTCCAGAAAGTATCTGCAAGACGAGCGCATCCATTTTATCAATCTCAATCTTTCTTCAGAGGAAGAGTTGGAGAAAGAACTCGCCCCGCACGAGTTCGACTATATAGTGCATGCAGCCGGCGCAACGAAGTGCCTGCATGCAGAGGACTTTTATAAGGTAAACACAGAGGGAACCAAGCATCTGGTGAACGTCCTTCTGCGCCTCCAGATGCCTATCAGGCGATTTGTCTTTGTCAGTTCGCTCAGCATCTTTGGAGCCATCCGCGAAGAGCAGCCTTATCAGGAAATCTCAGAACATGATACTCCTAAGCCAAATACAGCATACGGAAAGAGTAAGCTGGAGGCAGAACGCTATCTGGACAGCATCGGCAACAACTTTCCTTATATCATCCTCCGCCCTACTGGAGTTTACGGTCCTAGAGAGAAAGATTATTTCCTCATGGCGCAGAGCATCAAGCAGCATGTTGACTTTGCTGTAGGATTCAAGCGCCAGGACATCACCTTTGTATATGTACAGGACGTAGTACAGGCTGTATTCCTGGCTCTGGATCATGGAATGAACGGCAGGAAATACTTCCTCAGCGATGGAGAAATATATCAGTCGGCTGCCTTCAGCGACCTGATAAAAAAGGAGTTAGGCAATCCTTGGATACTACGCATCAAGGCACCTGTCTGGGTATTGCGCATCGTAACCTTCTTCGGAGAGTATCTCGGAAGGATGACGGGCAAGATGTCGGCCCTGAACAATGATAAGTACAACATTCTGAAACAGCGCAACTGGCGATGTGATATTGAGCCAGCCATGGATGAACTGGGCTATCATCCTCATTATCCACTGGAAAGAGGTGTGAAGCTCGCCATCAAGTGGTACAAGGATAACGGATGGCTGTAAATTATAAACTAATAAGAAGCGTGATAAAAGATTATTTCAAGATAGACAAGAACCCGAAGAAGGGACTGATGACACTGGAATGGGTCATGCTGGGATATATGGCAATCACCATTATCACCATGCTCTTTACCTACACCAAACTCGTAAACCCGGAAGCTATGCTCTGGGGACGACTGAGAGTGCTCGTCATGACCATCGCTCTTTGGGCAGTATACCGCATGATACCTTGCCGCATCACCAAGATGGTGCGCATCATTGCCCAGATGGCTTTGCTTGCCTGGTGGTATCCCGACACCTACGAAATCAACCGTATGTTCCCAAACCTCGACCATATCTTTGCAGGTTGGGAGCAGGATCTTTTCGGATGTCAACCCGCCCTGCTCTTTGCCAAAGCACTGCCTTGGGCTGTAGTAAGCGAACTGATGTCGATGGGCTACTTTATGTATTATCCGATGATTGCATTGGTTACATTCTATTATTTCTTCTGCAGATATTATGAGGCAGAAAGAGCTGTATTCGTCATGCTCTCCAGCTTCTTTATCTACTATCTCATCTACATCTATGTACCGGTAGTGGGCCCGACCTTCTACTTTGATGCAGTAGGAATATCAGAAATAACCAAAGGCATCTTCCCGGCTTTGGGCGATTACTTCAATTCCCATACCAACTGCCTGCCGACACCGGGCTACACCGATGGAATCTTCTACCAGCTTGTAGAGGATGCCAAGAACGCCGGCGAGCGTCCTACAGCAGCTTTCCCAAGTTCGCATGTGGGCGTGAGCACCATCTGCATGCTCCTGGTCTGGCATGCCGGCAACAGAAAAATGCTATACGTGATGCTGCCATTCTACATCTTCCTGTGTCTGGCTACCGTATATATTCAGGCGCATTATCTCATCGATGCCATCGCCGGCCTCATCTCTGCCATCGTCATCTATTTTGCACTGATGGCAGTATCGAAGGGAATGATAGAGCATCATACTCCTTCTTCGCGACTGAGATTCAGATAGTTACATATTTTAATTACAATAACATTATAAACGAATAGAATTCATCTAGAACAATGAAGAAACTATTTATTGAGACTTATGGCTGCCAGATGAACGTGGCAGACAGTGAGGTAGTTGCCTCTGTGATGCAGATGGCTGGCTACGAAATTTGTGAGAAAGAAGAAGAGGCTGATGCCATCTTCCTGAACACCTGCAGTATCCGCGAGAATGCAGAGAACAAGATTTATCATCGCCTCGACACCCTGCATGCAGAGCAGAAGAAGGGAAGAAAGGTGATTCTCGGCGTTTTGGGCTGCATGGCTGAGCGCGTGAAGGATGACCTCATCCAGAACCACTATGCCAACCTGGTTTGCGGACCAGACAGCTATCTCAACCTGCCGGATATGATTGCGCAGTGCGAGATGGGTACCAATGCCATCAACATCGAACTCTCTAAGACCGAGACTTACCGCGACATCGTACCTCAGCGCATCGGTGGCAACAGAGTGAGCGGTTTCGTAAGCATCATGCGTGGTTGCAACAACTTCTGCCACTACTGCATCGTGCCTTATACCCGTGGACGTGAGCGCAGCCGCGATGCCGAGAGCATCCTGCGTGAGGTTCGCGATTTGCAGCAGCGTGGTTTCAAGGAAGTTACCCTGCTGGGACAGAACGTAAACAGCTACGGTCTCTCTCCATCGGGCAAGCGCGAGGAAGGCAGTCTTTCCTTCGCCGAACTCCTCCACATGGTAGCCCAGGCTGTGCCGGACATGCGTGTACGCTTCACCACCTCTAACCCAGAGGATATGACCGAGGACATCCTCCACGCCATCGCCGAAGAGCCAAACCTCTGCAAGCACATCCACTTCCCAGCACAGAGCGGAAGCAACAAGATACTGAAGTTGATGAACCGCAAATACACCCGTGAGGAGTATCTGCAGCGCATCGCCGACATCAAGCGCATCATCCCAGGCTGCGGCATCACCACCGACATCTTCGTGGGTTATCACGACGAGACCGAGGAAGACCATCAGGAAACCCTCTCGCTGGTGAAGGAAGTAGGCTTCGACAGCGCCTTCATGTTCAAGTATTCAGAGCGCCCGGGCACCTATGCCGCCAAGCATCTGCCAGACAACGTTTCTGAGGAAACCAAGATAGCCCGCCTCAACGAGCTCATCAAACTGCAGACCGAGGTGAGCGCCGAGCAGAACAAGAAGGACGAGGGCAAGGAATTCACCATCCTCATCGAGAACTTCAGCAAGCGTAGCCGCGAGCAGATGATGGGCCGAACAGAACAGAACAAGGCGGTTGTCATCGATAAGGGTAACCACCATATCGGAGAGTTCGTGAAGGTTCGCATCACCGGTTCTACCTCTGCTACTCTCTTCGGAGAAGAAGTGAAAGAGTAAGAATGATTCTTCAGAAAAAGAAGTGAAAATATACCTAATCGCTCTTTGAAGAAGAAAAAACAAAGAAAACCAAAAGAAAACCGCTAAAAATTTGGCGGTTTTCTTAAAAAGCACTATATTTGCACCTATGAAGGAATTCTTGCAAATTTTACGCCGATTCGTCCCTCCATACAAGAAGTATCTGGGACTGTCAATCCTGTTCAATATCCTGTCTGCGGTATTGAACATCTTTTCGTTTGCAGCCTTGATACCAATCCTGCAAATCCTGTTCCAAGTAGATGGTGGTATCCGTGTCAACGAGTATATGCACTGGAATGGAGATTGGGGTAGCATCAAGGAGGTTGCAACCAATAACCTGTATTATTATATTCAGGAGTTTATTGTTGTCCATAGTGCATCAACAGCCCTTTTGGTCATCGGCATATTCCTAGCCTTCATGACATTCCTCAAGACGGGAGCCTATTTCCTCTCGTCAGCCACCATCATACCTATCCGTACAGGTATCGTAAGAGACATCCGCAACCAGATTTACCAGAAGATAAACAGTCTCTCGCTCGGTTTCTTCAGCGAGGAGCGCAAGGGAGATATCATTGCCCGTATGAGCGGTGATGTGCAGGAAGTGGAGAACAGCATCATGTCGTCGCTCGACATGCTCTTCAAGAACCCCATTCTCATCATTGTGTACTTTGCCACGCTGCTCGTCATCTCGTGGCAGCTCACCATCTTCACCATTCTCTTTGTGCCCATCTTCGGATGGTTCATGGGCTATGTGGGCCGCAAGCTCAAGGCCAAGTCGATGAAGGCACAGGCGCTGTGGAGCGACACCATGAGCCAAGTGGAGGAGACGCTGGGCGGACTGCGCATCATCAAGGCTTTTTGCGCCGGATCATATTTGAACCCAACATGCCTGAATTCGATGTCGTGCTCAAACGAACTGACGTGAATGGGGTTTTCCTTCTCCTTGATGCCCACCTCGGCCTTCAGAATCTTATCCACACGCTCCATCGAGGCCAGACCTTTCTGGATGGCATAGACCGACTTGCTCAAGTCTTTGGCCGGATTGATAATGCTATAGAAAATCACCAGATAGTAGATAAAGGTTGGCGCGTCAATCGGGCTGTTGGCGCTCAGGATCAACGAGCCGCCATACCACAGCACGATGGCGATCGTGGCCGTTCCCAAAAACTCGCTCATCGGGTGGGCCATCTGCTGCCGGCGATAGACCTTGTTCGTAATCTCGCGAAACGTCTCGTTGCTCCGCTCGAAGCGCGACTGAATCTTCCGTTCGGCATTAAACGCCTTGATGATGCGCAAGCCGCCCAGGGTTTCTTCTACCATACTCATCGTGTCGCTCCAGAGCGACTGTGCCTCGGTGCTCTGTGCCTTCAGTTTCTTTCCTACAACACCCATGAACCAACCGAAGCCCCGCCTCATCCTGTTTTTTCAAAAGCTTTATAACATTGGTACGGATATCCTGTGTCTTGTATTTCAAATATCCTTCCAAGATCTGATACTCATCTTTTGTAAGTGAAAGGTGCTTTACCTGCGTGTATGCGATTTTTCTGGAGTAAGTCTCCTTGTCCGCCACATAGCCGATCAGCGCCTTCCTCTGAAATTCATTTTGAGGGTCGTGCAAAAGTGCCTCAATAAATACATTGCGGTTGCTATAGGTTCCGTCAATATCGGCAAGCTTTCCGCAGACATCATCGATCAGCTCGTTATCCTGCAAAATATAGGCAATAAGCCCCATTCTCTCTACCAGATCACCTTTTGTGACCGTTTCAGCATTCCATGGGAAAATACATGGGCTGAATTGCAGCTTTTTCTTGGGCAGATTGTTATAAATATCCTGTAAGATCCGGTAATGCTTTCTTGCCTCGGCTTCATCGCAAAAATACTGTGTCACCGGGATTTTTTTATAAATGGTCTCGGCATCCTCATTGTCATAACGACTCATATTGGAATCTTTGTACCTAAAAGTAGAACGTACAGCAGTACTCGGCTCCGAAAGATAGCTTGAAAGAAGTGCTGCTACAATTTCCGGATCATCCTTGTATTTTTCCATCATCGGATATGAAAACTCATGTTTAAATCGATTACTCTGCAGGATTCTGTCATAATAAGCACAGGTGAGAATCTGATTTTTGGTACCGTTCTGCCCAATCTTAATCATGGCATCAACCGCATCTGCCACCTCATAAAAGCCAAGAGTCCACAGCCCCGTTATAATCCGGATCGTATCATCGCAAGATAACATTTCAGAAACAATATCCGGATTTTGCAGAGCGGAAAGCATGCCCTCCAGCACCTTATTGCCCACACGCTCGATACTGTCCTCATAGATAAATCCCGTCCATGTAGCCATGGCTCTCTTAACAGATGCAAAACGCAACAAATTCTCATCATGTATGCCATTCAATAAGGTAATGAATGCATCCGCACGTCCACAGTCCGCATTTTCGCAGATAGCCTGACGCACGCCTTCCTGCAGCTTTGCCGCAAGAAGATACCGTAAAAGAAGCTCATGAAGCTCTGTGTTTTTGCCCTTGATCACTGCCCGGATCATTTCAACGCTGACAATCACGGTGTTATTTTCACTGAGAATGGCATCCTTGATCACATCGATTACAGTTTCATCGCCGGCATTGATTCTCGCTGCAATGATGTCATCCATATAGTGGGTAACGATCTTTCCATAGCCATATGAATTGCGGATATAATCAATCTGCTCATCCGTCATCCGGTTTGAGATATAATCTGCCACAGACACATTGAAAAATCCAAAGGACGCATAGCCGTATAAAAGCTTGAATGCATGAATATAATGCTTTGACAGGCTCTTTGTACGGACTGTTCTTCGCGTATAGCCGGTTGAATACTGATAGGTCACAAACTCATCGATGATATGATAATAGTCCTCCACAAATTCTTCAGGAACAAAAATTTTTACCACATCAGACAGTTGATTCCGCATCATTTTAGACAGCGAAAATGTGTCACTCTGGAAATCATTGTTTCCACAGTATTTTTCAAAAAAAGCTCTCAGATCCCCATCATATTCCAAGGCGGACTGTCCGACCTTTTCAATCGTTTCAAAGAGCTTCTTTTTCTGTCCGTTCAACTTTTCAATCTTCTTTTGAGAAGCCTTTTCCCAGTTGTTGTAACATGCGTCTTCAAATACTTTTCTTGTCTGGTAACTGTACTTTTTCTCTTCTGCCATATTCCCTCCATACATTCGTTAGCCTGTGCTAACTACCACATTCTGCCCGCCAAAAATGTCAGGCGGATAAATGTGACCTCACTACCCTCATGCAATAAAACCTTCTTTTCCATATCTTCGAATCTTTCTCCATCCGCAAAAAATGCGATCATGCCATCTTCAAAGCATTGCCATGCATTTTCAACAGCCTTTTTTTCATCAACCTTTTTTAGATTGTAATGAACCCCGAATGAAACCTTACCTTCTTCCGCCTTTTCTGCAATTTCTTCTTCCGTCAAAGCTTTCATCAGCAAAAAAGCAGCGGTTTCCGGATTCTCTTTTTTACAAATCCTGTTTTGTTCCGATTCATCCTGCGCCTCGATACTTTCTGCTGCTTTCTGATATTCAGCGATTGTCAAACGGACCGTTTCTGCCAGAAAATCACGAACCGAGATCACTTTTGTATTCTGATCATGCTTTTCAAAGCATTCATCCCGGTACTCGTACTCTATCTGCCGGATATTTCTTTTTTTATTTGACATTCCCTTAACATTAATTTTGATCTTCACTTTTCGTTCCCCTCATCCGGCTCTGCCAGATGCCCGACAAGTCCATACTCTTTCATATTGAAATGCTCATGATTCATGATCAGTCTCCATAGATACGCTTTTTCAGGTATTACAGATCTTCACCAAATTTTACAACCTCCGGAGCATGTGTAAATGATGAAAATGTAGCTGTTGCACTCTTAAAATAAAATACTTCCGTATTTCCGTCATCAGCCGAATACATCTTCTGCAAAGAAGGATAGGCTTCAAGCATTGACACTCTTGCTTCTCTGCGGTCATCCTCTACAAGCTCACCGGCTACACGAAGCCATTCTCCGTTTTTAAAAGCACAGATTTCCACTTTCGGATTGTTGTGGATCTGTTTTGACACATCCTTGGTCTTGCCGGTCTGAATATACAGCCTTCCCTCAAAAATATGAGCCGTTCCAAACGGTCTTACTCTGGGCTGATCGCCCTCGGTTGTTGCCAGATAATATGTTTCTGCTTCTTTCAAAAATTTAACTACTCTTTCCATGTTAAAAGCCTCCATTCTGTTTCTGTAAAAATTCATACATTGCCAGTCCACTTAGGATATTCACATTATACCATCTATCCAAAAATAGGAAAACACACAAAAAAGCAGCCTTATATAGCTGCCTACATGTAAATGAAATATCATTCTAAACTATAAAATATCAATAAAAAGATAATACCCAACTGCTGCCCTAAGTGATAACCTGTTGTCATTCCCTGATGCCTGTACTTAGATGTCAATTCCTGTTGTCGTTCCCGGTGCCTGTACTCTAGCTGTTAATTCCTGTTGTCGTTCCCGGTGCCTGTACTTTAGCTGTCAATTTCTGTTGTCGTTTCTGGTGCCTGTACTAAGATGTCCCGGCAGCATTTCGTCCTGATGCATGATCTTCTGATGATAAAACCGACGAAAAAAGGCACTTTGTCTAATGACAAAGCGCCTTCGCTTTAGGTATTATTTTTTATTTGTCCTTAGTATAGTTGATGAAAAAAGGATTGTCAACAAATTTTTTTATTTACCTTTTATTTTTTCCACTCCGGAATGGTCCCATCACAGATAGCGGTCATCATACGCTGCTTGACTCCCGGCGCGTGACGGTTGATCTCATTTAACAACTGCCGCACATAGCTTCTTTCAGAGGTATGGTCAAACGGACAAGGATTGGTCACAACCGGAAGCTCATATTTATGCTGGAAGCCCACAGCCTCTGCCTGTGTCACATAAATAAACGGACGGATCAATGTCAGTTTTTCATTTTTCCATTCCGTTACCGGCCAGAATGCAGAAAATCGGCCTTCATAGATTAAAGAAAGCATCATGGTCTCCACAACATCATCCATATTGTGAGCGAATGCGATCTTATTGCAGGAAAGCTCCTTTGCCCGGTTTACCAATGCCCCACGGCGCATCCTCGCGCATAAAGAGCAGCCTTCTTTTTCAATCATTTCATTGATATGGGTATCTACAATATGATATTCAACCTGAAGCTTTTTGCACAAATCCTGTATTGCAGACAGGTCAAAGCCTTCATATCCCAGATTCACGGTAATCGCCACAACTTCAAAATGATTTGGGTAAAAATTGCGCAATCCGGCAAGCGCATACAATAAGCCAAGGGAATCCTTGCCTCCGGATATTCCGATGGCAACCTTATCTCCTTCTTCTATCATATGATAGGCATCCACCGCCTGTCTTACCTTGCTGTATAGCTGCTGTAATTTCATATCACGTTACCAACTTCATATATTCTGCCATTTTCCAGACACAAGATCTACTCTATCTTAAAGAAAAAGGAATCGAAGTTGTTGACTTCGGCACAAACAGCACCGAGCGCACGGATTATCCGATTTACGGCAAGGCGGTAGGTGAGGCGGTTGGCTTTTAAATAGGTATCTCAGATCTGTATATACACGGTTCCGGCACTGAAAAACGACCGCCGCAAAAAATCTGCAACGGTCGTCTTCGGTGCCATCCGAT
>OQWA01000668.1_pt1 | contig 10276 bp, 9 predicted proteins | sample 1691581 | NCBI WGS metagenome assembly OQWA01 (sample SAMN03418264, study PRJEB22391) | human gut metagenome | biome: human-gut; feature: organic feature; material: feces | host: Homo sapiens | place: Tanzania | collected 2013-01
GTTCGCACGGCTTCGCCGCCGCTCCCCCGTGCGCTGCGCGCCCCTAAAATGCAGCAAAATCCCCCTACCAAATCGGTAGGGGGATTAAATGTTATATATGACGTATTACGTCCGCTCAGATCATGGATTCTTCCCAGCAAGAGGGAGCTTCAAGACCGAGCATCTTTACAACGGTAGGAGCAACGTTCGCAAGACCGTACTTGCCGTCCTTGATAGTGTACTTAACGTCCTTGTCGTAGATGATGAACGGAACGGGGTTGAGCGAGTGCGCAGTGCGGACTGCGATTTCGCCCTTCTTGTTCTTTTCGAGCATTTCGTCCGCGTTGCCGTGGTCTGCGGTTACGAGCATTGTTACGCCGTATTCGTCGCACACCTTTTTAAGGCGCGCAAGACCGAGGTCAACGGATTCAACGCCTGTGATAGTTGCGTCGAGGTTGCCTGTGTGACCTACCATGTCGCCGTTCGGGAAGTTGCAGCGGAGGAAGTCGTATTTCTTGGACTTTATCGCTTCGATAAGGTCGTCAACGATGTCTGCGGACTTCATCCACGGACGCTCGTCAAAGCTTACGTTATCGGAGGGGATTTCTTTAAAGGTTTCAAGCTCTTCGCTGAACTTGCTGCTTCTGTTGCCGTTCCAGAAATAGGTAACGTGACCGTATTTCTGCGTTTCGGATACTGCGTACTGGCTGAGACCCGCCTTAACGAGAACCTCAGAGAGGGTGTTGGTGATTTCGGGGGGATTTACAAGGTATCTCTTCGGGAGCTTGAGGTCGCCGTCGTACTGGAGCATACCTGCGTATACGACATTCGGCTTTGCGCCGCGGTCGAACGCGGTGAAATCGTCGTTATCGAAAGCCATTGAAAGCTCGATAGCGCGGTCGCCGCGGAAGTTGAACAGGATAACGCTGTCGTTGTCAACAATTTTGCCTACGGGTTCGCCGTTTTCGGCAATTACAAACGCGGGGAGATCCTGGTCAATCGCGCCTGTTTCGCTGCGGAGAGTTTCAACAGCTTCCATAGTGGAGGCGAACTGTCTGCCCTCGCCCTTAACATGGGTCTTCCAGCCCGCTTCAACCATGGGCCAGTCAGCCTGATAGCGGTCCATGGTGATCTTCATACGGCCGCCGCCGCTTGCGATCTTGCCGTCGAAGTTAGCGTCGTTAAGTTCCTTTAAGCAGTTTTCGAGCTGTTCAACGTAAATAGGAGCGGAGGTCGCGGGAACGTCGCGTCCGTCGAGAAGAACGTGGCAGCGAGCCTTCTTTACGCCGTCAGCCTTAGCCTTCTTGAGCATATTGAACAGGTGCGAAATGTTGGAATGAACGTTACCGTCGGAGAGGAGACCGATGAAATGCAGGGTAGAGTTGTTCTTCTTTACATTTTCAACGATTTCATGCCATGTGTCGGATTCGTACATTTTTCCGCTTTCGATAGACTCGTTTACGAGCTTAGCACCCTGAGAATAAATCTGACCGCAGCCGAGAGCGTTGTGTCCGACTTCGGAGTTGCCCATATCGTCGTCGGTGGGGAGGCCTACGGCGTCGCCGTGAGCCTTTAAGCGTGTGTTGGGGCATTCTGCGAGGAATTTATCGAGGGTAGGGGTGTTAGCCAGTGTAACTGCGTCACCGAGACCCGTTTTCGAGAAGCCTACGCCGTCCATAACTACCAGTAAAATAGGTTTTGCCATTGTTATTTTCCTTTCTTTTGCTTTTGTTTAGCCATTGTGAGCAGCCATGATGATTGTGGTGAAGTCAGCAGCCTTGAGGGAAGCGCCGCCGATAAGACCGCCGTCAACATTCTTCTTTGAAACCAGTTCGGCAGCGTTCTTTGCGTTCATTGAGCCGCCGTACTGAATTGTGATCGTTTCGGCAACGTCTGCGCCGTAGAGCTTTGCGAGTGTAGCGCGGATAAATGCGCAAACTTCTTCAGCCTGATCAGCGGTCGCGGTCTTGCCCGTACCGATAGCCCAAACGGGTTCGTAAGCGATAACGCACTTCTTGAGGTCGTCAGCGGAAATTCCTGCAAAATCCAGCTTTATCTGACGGGAGATAACTTCTTCAGTGATGTCAGCTTCGCGTTCTGCGAGAAGTTCGCCTACGCAAACGATAGGCTTTAAGCCTGCTTCGAGGGCAGCCTTTGTTCTCTTGTTTACGGTTTCGTCGGTTTCTGCGAAGTACTGGCGGCGTTCGCTGTGACCGAGTACTACATATTCTACGCCCATTTCAGCGAGCATATCCGCAGAAATTTCGCCTGTGAAAGCGCCGCTCTTTTCAAAGTGGCAGTTTTCCGCGCCGATCTTGATATTCGTGCCCTTTGTTGCGTCGAGGGCTGTTTCGAGGTTTGTGAAAGGAACGCAAGCCACGATCTCAACGTCTGTAACGTCCTTTACCATGGGTGCAAGCTCGGTTAAGAGTGCTTTTGCTTCGGGACGGGTCTTGTTCATCTTCCAGTTGCCCGCGATAATTGCTTTTCTTGTTGCCTTGTTCATGATTTTTACTCCTTTTTTGACTTTTTATCCTTTAACTTTATTTTGCGTGCAATTTTGCAGCTATTGCCATTATTGATATAATTGGTGATATTTACCGATTTCGGCGTTGCGGCTGCAATCAAGATTGCAAGGGCAATCAGCCCGATAACGCAGCCTCCGAATATTTTGAAGCGCCTGTCATTCAGTAATTTCTTTAAATCAAAATTAAATTCCGCCATATTGCCCTCCTTTTTCACAAATGAAAGCAGGCAGAGCGGACTGCCCTGCCTGCCCCCGTGTTCAAGCTTTTGCTTTTAATTTTTACTTATCCTGAATTGCTGCAATTCCGGGGAGAACCTTACCCTCGAGGTATTCGAGAGATGCGCCGCCGCCTGTAGAAATGTGGCTCATCTTATCAGCAAATCCGAGCTGTACAACTGCCGCTGCGGAGTCGCCGCCGCCGATAACGGTTGTCGCGTCTGTATCAGCAAGTGCCTTTGCAACAGCGATAGTACCCTTTGCGAGAATGGGGTTTTCAAATACGCCCATCGGTCCGTTCCAAACAACTGTCTTTGCGGACTTAACTGCATCTGCGAAGAGAGCCTGAGTCTTTTCGCCAATGTCAAGACCCATCATATCTGCGGGGATCTTGTCGGAATCAACCGTGGAAACCTCGATAGAAGCGTCGATAGGATCGGGGAAGCTCTTTGTGATAACGGTATCAACGGGGAGGAGGAGCTTCTTGCCGAGCTTTTCAGCCTTAGCGATCATTTCCTTGCAGTAATCAATCTTTTCGTCGTCAACGAGCGAAGTACCAACTTCGAGACCCTTAGCCTTTAAGAAGGTATAAGCCATACCGCCGCCGATGATAAGTGTATCGCACTTTTCAAGGAGGTTGGAGATAACGTTGAGCTTGTCAGCAACCTTTGCACCGCCGAGGATAGCAACGAACGGTCTTACAGGGTTTTCAACAGCATTTCCGAGGAATTCGATTTCCTTGTTCATGAGGTAGCCGACAGCGGTTTCCTTAACGAACTGTGTAACGCCTACTGTGGAAGCGTGCGCTCTGTGGGCGGAACCGAATGCGTCCATAACGAAAATTTCATTGTGAACGAGGTCAGCAAGCTCCTTAGAGAAGCCTTCGCCGTTCTTGGTCTCGTCTGCGCCGCGGAAACGTGTGTTTTCGAGAACAACGATTTCGCCGTCGTTCATTTCAGCAACAGCCTTCTTTGCGTTTTCGCCTACAACGGTGTCGTCCTTAGCGAATACTACCTTTGTCTTAACGAGTTCTGCGAGTCTGTCAGCAGCGGGCTTTAAGGAGAACTTGTCCTCCGGACCGTTCTTCGGCTTTCCTAAGTGAGAGCAGAGAACAACCTTTGCTCCGTTTTCGATCAGCTTATTGATAGTGGGGAGAGCGGCAACGATTCTGTTGTCGTTGGTGATTTTTCCGTCCTTGAGCGGCACGTTGAAGTCAACGCGCACGAGGACGTACTTGCCCTTAACGTTTAAATCTTCTACATTCTTCTTGTTTAACTTGCTCATGGTTATCATTCCTTTCGTTGATTTCGGGTTGTGACGCCCTTTTTCTGCCATTTTCTATTGTAGCAGATTTTCACTTATGCGATGAACTACGGCGCGGATATTCTGTGGGTATTTTCGACGATGATGTATATGGTGCCGGATATTTTGGTGCTCAGCGTCCCCATGGCTTTCCAGATTTCCATTTTAATGACGCTTACCTCCATGGGCCAAACGGGGGAAGTTATGGCTTTGCGCGCGGCGGGATTTTCGTTCATGGAGATATCCAAACCGATTTTGATTTTCGCCGCTTTTTTGGTGCTTGTAATGACCGGCTTAAACGGCTGGCTGAGCCCTTTGGGGCGGCATCACGTCGAGCAGAGCAAGGCCGATATAGCTTCCAAAATCTCAAAAGTAAACATAGAACCTAAAACATTTATAAATTTGGGCGACTGGGATTTGTTCGCCGAGAACGTGGATAAAAAGAACAAAACGATTTATCAGGTTCACCTTTCCCGCAAAAACGACGACAGCGCTTTCAGCACCAAAGTAAACGCTTCCGAAGGAAAAGTCGACATAGGCGGGGACGGTATTTCCCTTACTTTGTATAAAGGCCAAATGCAGCGCGTATATTCCCTTGAAAGCAGAAAAATAATCACTTCGGAATTTAACAAATACTCCGTATTTATCCCTTTGACGCAGAAAACCGACGACGAGCACCGCGTAAAAGCTTCCGAACTTACCACCCCGCAGCTTATAAAAGCGATTAAGGGAGGTCCTTCGTCCATGGGCGAAAGGAATGGCGAAAGGAATTGCTAAAGGTGAACTGTCTAAAGGTTTGGAAGTAGCCCGTAACTTGTTGGCAATGGGTATGTCTTGGTCTCAAATCATGCAGATAACTGGATTGACAGAAGAAGAATTGAAGCCGCTGCATTCGTAGTGAATGTTATCTGGAATGCAAGAAAGAATTGACTGATTTGCAGAAACTTATGTTGGATATGCTGTCAGAGGATTCAAAAATGATAATATCAGAATTAGCAGGAAAAATGGGGATGTCTGCAAGAAAGGTTTCTCGGGAGCTTAAGTCTTTAAGAGAAGAATTTCAGATTCTAAAACATGAAGGTGGTCGCAAGAATGGTTATTGGGTAGTTTGCAACAACTAACCGGCTTGTTTCCGCAAGCAGGGAACGCAGAAGAACCACAACCACCATTTTTCGGAGTGGCTTGAAGGCTCCGATCCCGATTATCATACCGTCCAGGATCTGTATTATAAGTCGACAGCTTTTATCTCTCCTGCTTTCCATTGTTGGTAGTGTTTGGCGAATGTATCGGAAAACTGCGCAGATGGTCTACCATAAGCACGCCCCTCAGCTAAACACAAGTCAATACCTTCTCGTTGACGTTGTAAAATGCTATCTCTTTCAAGCTGTGCCAAACCTGCGAACACAGTCAACATGAATTTCCCTTGTGGTGTGGATGTGTCCACGTTCTCTTTCAGTGATACGAACTGTACACCTTTAGATGTGAGTTCTTCCACAATATCCAGTAAGTCTCTAGTGCTTCTCGCAAGTCTGCTGAAAGATTCAACGTACACAGTATCACCTTCTCTGACGTACTGGAGCATAGACTGGAGCTGTGGACGGTCTGTGTTTTTACCGCTGATTTTCTCTTCATACATCTTATCAATGGTAATGCCTTTAGCGGTAAATCCTTCGTGTTGTCTGCCAGTGTTTTGTTGTTGTGTTGATACTCTGATGTAACCAATGTTAGCCATGATTGTGTTCCCCCTTAGTGGTGATGTGTTGTATTGGTTGATGAAATCTTGAACCATATCTCAGTTTGTTGCTCCTTGTTTTATATTGATAGAACGCTCCTCCACCAAGACAATAATCGAAATTTTGAACTGCTGTTAGTAATCCATTCATCTGAAATTTTGAAAAACTCAGTAACTTTGTAACCGGTAGTCATAATTTGTATTTTTGTAACTGTTTGATTTTTTATCTATAAAGGTACAAAATACTTATTAGACTACCGACTTTTTGTGTTAAAATTCAACAACTTTCCTTTCCCGAACTGGTGGATATCTATGATAGTACTCATCTGGAATCATTGTCCTTGGGGCAACTCTAAAGGTGTCTATTCTGCTCCAGTCACACTTGTAGCCAGCCTCCGTTATCATAAGGGAATCGTTGATCTGTAGTATCAACCTTTCATGTCCACCGATTTCTATTATGGAGTCGCCATTGAGTTTCCATTTCTCAATTAGAATACAGTCTGATATCTTATATGCCTCGAATCCGCCTTCTGGGTATAACCAGAAGTATTTACACACTCCATTATTACCAAAATAAAAAATAGTTGTTTCATAAGAATCGGGAAACTTAATGTACCAGAATTTGAAATCTCCATCATCTATATACTCTTTTGTACTTTTAGAACAAGAAGTAAAACTCAAAATGAAAAAAACGATAAGGGATACATATCTTCTCATATTTAATAACCTAAACGGTGAAACTGAAGTAAAATATTCTTTTTTTCTTGTGAATTCTTTTTATCCACGTTCTTAATATAATGACGAAACATTTCAATTTGAGCGTTTTGATATTCTTTAGAGGATTTTGAGAACTCATTGCTTCTGATTTCTGTTAATATTATTTCTGCATGGCGAATTTCACTTGCTTTTCGTTTTCCTAAATTATGATCTTTTTTATGTTCATTCTCATGCCTCAGGGTTCCCATCAGCTGATTGAAATCATACATATATTCATCCAAGTGTCCATTTGTTACTTTTATGTAGATATTTTCATCTTTGGTTCCTGCCAGCACTCTGCCTTCTTTATCAGTGTTATGCATAGTTCCAACTCCAACAGTACCCTTGCCACCATTCTGATTATACTTAATGCCAACCTTACGGGCATAATGACCTACGACATTGGCTGCAATCTGCATATTGCTCTTGTTTCTCAAATTATAAGTACTGAGATTGGAAAAACCATTCCTGTTTTGTATAAACATATTGGAACCAGTTCCTTTAGAGTACAAGAAAAGGCCTCTGTTATTGAAATAATCATCCATACCATCCGGATCTATGCGCATGATAGGATTGTCATGACAATAAGCATACGGACTCACCCCATAATACTTCTCGCAAAGCGGATCCATCCTGTCCCATACAGGGACTACCGGGTAATACTGCCTTGCGCCATAATCGTAGGTGTTCAGTCCGTGCATGAGGTCAAGTTCCTTGCCGTTGAACTTGTACGGCTGCAGGCTTGCTCCCATGTATGTCCCAGGCATGCAGAAAGGTGCGCCGAAAGCATAATAGTCGGTGTATTGGCATACCGCTCCGTTGGCATCAAGGACCTCACGGATGTTGCCGAGGTGGTCACGGTTGTAATAATAGAAGGCAAAGGACTCCGATGTCGGACTGATGGATGTTGCCTTGCAGTAGCCACCGTCGAAGAGCAGTATGTCAGGTCTTCCATTCTTCAGAATGAGTCTGCCGCTGAAGAGATAGTCGGTGCTGTCTGCTGAAAGAATCTGTGCTTCCGTGAGTTCCGTGTGCTCACCCATTGCCCTCGTGATGTTCGGAACTGCCGTAAGATGTACGGTGCGCAATTTCTCTCCCGTGGCGCTGTATATATACTTCGTCACGCTGCCGTCTGTAAAGTATATAGCCTGTGGATTGTTGTTGAAGTCATAGGAGATATATGCGATGTTGCGGCTCCTGTCGCAGACGAGTGAACCGTTGGCGTTGTATGCGTAATGGGAACCGCGACTTCCCTTGTAATCGAAAGAACCGGAATAAAGCAGTTCCGCCGCATCCTCTTCAATCTCTTCCAGCTGGTTGCCGTAGTACTTTATGTTCAGATTGTCTATCTTGCCATGCTTGCCGTCCTGCTTCCTTCCCCATCGCTCGATATGCACTATATTGCCGTTGGCATCATAACGGAGCCTCTCGTCGAAGTCATTGTCATACCTGTAGTCTCCCTGGTTGTAGCTTGCGTCCGTCAATCGGTTCGCTTCATCATAACGATATGAATATTTTCTCAGCGGAAGATTTCTGCTGTTCCTCCATACCATGGAACTGATGTTGCCGTTGTAGCATGGAATCCCGCTTGTATCCGCATAGTGGAGTTCCTCATGGAATTTCCCCGCATCGATACCCTTCAGCCAACCATGCAGGTCGTATGAGTAATTGACGGTCTGGTTCTCAGCCATAGGGCGTGAGATGGTCGTAAGTCTTCCCAGTGCATCGTAGGAATATGACATCGTTGATGACACAGGCGATTCACCATGCGAGACAAAGACGGTGCAGAACTCCAGCTTGTCATTGTGGCTGTTGTATCCCATTATCTCGTCAATGGCGAGGGTATTGCCGGACTTCAGGTCAACCACGGTCGATGAGGAACAGGCATTGTCCGTAAAGGTGTATCCAGTCGTATTCGTTACGATCCGTCCACCGATTTCCTTCTTCTGCATATATGTGACATTCCCTCTGAGGTCATGGACGTATATCAGGGCTGTGGACGTTCCGTCATTTGCCCGGACTATAGAACCTGTCTGCAGTCCTGTCTGTGAAATCATGCCGTCAGGTACGCTCATGTTCGTGAATGCGGCCATTCTGTTACGTGAAACGAAGTCATGCCGGTCGTAATAGTTGACGATTTCCAGTACCGGGTCCTTTAATGAATTGACAAAAGAACCGCTCACTTCATAGCCTGTATTGAGAAAGCCGGAGGAGGCAGTGCCATATCTGGCGATGTCCGGCACGCTTTCCTTACGGTCACAGTCCGAGCACAGTCCCTGTATGGCTACCCTTCCGAGGCAGTCATAGACGGTAAAACGGTATAATCCCTGTTCTCTCATCATTCCATCCTGCATGCAGACAAGCCTGTCGGCTTTGTCATACCAGTATTGTATATACTCACATCCTGGAAGTGTCTTCTTCACAACCCTTCCTCTGTAATCATAACGGTATTCATAGGCAGATATTGCCTTCTTGCCATTTTTTTGGTATGTAGGAGAGAGAACGAAGCGAAGCTGACCTATTTCGTCATAGACAAAATAAGTATCGAGATTCCCTGTCGTCATTCTGACACGTTGAAGTATGGTATTGCCCAGCATATCAGTGAAGCATTCGGCAGTCTTGCCATCAGCATCGGTAGAAGTGACTTTTGCAAGCGTGCCTGCCAGATAATACTCAAAGGATGTGTCCTTGGGCTTGACGAGCGAGTTCGTCCCTACATGTGCTTCATAGTGTAGCACCTCATTGTCCGTATTGGCAGAATATGAAGTGCAGTTTCTCCTGTCTGCACTACGCCATTCAGCTCCAGGCAGTTCCACTGATGTAACCCTATCAAGAGCGTCATGGTGATTTCTCGAATATGCATATTCGTCACCATAGAAACTGGCGGCACTGGATATTATGGAAGATGGCGACACGTAATCCAATGTGCTACCTGTCGGAACAGGCAGGTACAGGCTCTCTTCCCGTCCAAGGGCATCATAGGCGGTGAGGGAACAGGCGGTCTGTCCGCCGCCACCGGTCGTGGCAACGGCAACGGTAGGGTAGCCGAGCCCGTTGTAGTACTGCACCGACTTCTTCGATGATGCTCCGTTTGCGTCAAGCATCGTCTCAGTCGCTATATAGTTCTCTGTAGAAGTCTGTGCAAGACATTCAGTGGAAACAAGCAGCGACAGAAAAATCAATTGTTGGTAATATACTCTCATCTGCTATTTGTTTTTGTAATTATAGTCAAAGTGTTTAATTGTGCCATAACTGTCCTTTTCCTCTTTCAGCCTTCCTGCACTATCATAAACGTATCTGGACTGCATTCCATTCGGGGCAACAAGATCGGTTATCCCTACAAGAGGCTTATGCTTGTATATAGTTATCAGACAATCATCAGATGAAAAACGGTTCTTGACGTTATCCAACAACCTGTCCATCTCATTCCGGTCACTTGAATATTTCAACTGATTCAATAGGGCACTTGACAGTCTTCTCTGGATATCCACGAACTTCATACCTTGTATTTTGGCGATTGGATACAAGCCTTTATATCCCCAGATAAAATAAGTGTCGTCAGCATTGTCCTTGCAGATGTTTATAATACTGTTATTTGAATCATATTCATACTCTATTCTTTTCTCAAGCATATTGCATCCGATGCTATGGTAAAGACAGTGAGGCATATATGCTCCATTCGAATATTTATATGCAGTAGAATCAATGCTTGTCAAGACTCCATTCCTGTATCTTGCAGTTTTTATAGGAATCTGTAGATTCCT
>OQWA01000670.1_pt1 | contig 10271 bp, 8 predicted proteins | sample 1691581 | NCBI WGS metagenome assembly OQWA01 (sample SAMN03418264, study PRJEB22391) | human gut metagenome | biome: human-gut; feature: organic feature; material: feces | host: Homo sapiens | place: Tanzania | collected 2013-01
ATTTCTTTAGGTGGTTTACGTTTTAATTCTTCATAAACCTTGCGGACAAATTTCCTTTATTAAAGTGGATTCAAAATTGTAATTTTAATTCGTTGAAAAAAATTGGTAAATTTGATGTGCCGACTTCTATTGTACAATCTAAAAATGATGCAGTGACAAGTTTAAAAGGTGCTGAAAAATTAGTAAAAGCTGCAAATGAGCATGGAAATTTAAATAAATACGTCTTTTTAGAAAAAGGTGGTCATGCAATAGAGGCAGGCAAAGAGGATGCCGTTATAAATATGCTTGAAAAAATTTATCAATTACCCCAAGGAATAAAATCTTTAAATGAAAATGTTTAATAAAATTAATGCATTTCTTGATTTGGATTTTTATTTATACTAAAATATCATTACTATGTAACCGGGTCGGAATTAAAAACCTTACCGGTAATTATAAATTAAGGAGAAAAAGATGACATCAAAAAAATTTCTATTTACTTCCGAATCAGTAACGGAAGGACACCCTGACAAAGTTTGCGATCAGATATCTGACGCGATTTTAGATGAATTTTTAACAAAGGATTCTCATTCAAGGGTTGCTGCTGAAACAACTGCAACTACCGGAATGGTATTAGTTTGTGGTGAAATTACATCTAATTGTTACGTTGATATTCCACAAATTGTTAGAAGTACTGTTAAAAATATTGGTTATGAAGGCACTTCTGGCGGTGGCTTCGACTATAACACTTGTGCTGTATTAACAAGTATTGATGAACAATCAGTTGATATTGCCGGCGGTGTAAACAAGGCTCTTGAAACAAGAAGCGAAAATGCGGATACTTCTAGCTCCGAGACTGAAAGTTTAGGAGCAGGTGATCAAGGTATTATGTTTGGTTATGCTTGTAACGAAACTCCAGAGTATATGCCTTTACCAATAAGTTTAGCGCATAAGCTATCTTATAGACTAGCTCAAGTGAGAAAAGATGGTTTGTTAAAATATTTAAGACCGGATGGTAAATCTCAAGTATCTGTAGAATATGAAGAAGGAAAGCCTGTAAGAATAGATACAGTTCTACTTTCTACTCAACACGCAGAAACTATAAATGGAATCAGCGATAATTCAAAAGTTCAAGAAATTATAAAAAATGATTTGAAAAAACTGGTAATTGATTATGTATTTGAAACTGAATCAATAAAATTGGATTCTCAAACAAAAATTTTAATCAATCCATCAGGAAGATTTGTAATTGGTGGACCTCAAGGTGACACAGGTTTAACTGGACGAAAAATTATTGTTGATACTTATGGCGGTTATTCTCGTCATGGTGGTGGTGCATTTTCAGGTAAAGATCCAACGAAAGTTGACCGTTCTGCGGCTTATGCTTCTCGTCGTCATGGTGATTATGTACGTGGTACAACCAAGAATCAGCAGAAAAATAATGTTAAGGATAATAATTGGGCAACAACCTTTGGCTTATCCTATGCACCGACTGATGATTTATCAATTTATGCAGCTAAAGCAAATTCAAGAAACCGTGGTACAGCAGTTGTTGCATCTGGTAAGAAAAATTATGAGAATGATGGCGAAATCTTACCGTCTGTTCGTAATAGCAATGCTGAAGTTGGTGTAAAATATAAAGCAAATGATAATCTGATGATGACATTGGCATATTTTGACATGAAGCAGCCTCAGACTATGGATGTAAAGGATGCTGCTGGCAAGTTGTGGCTGACTAATAATGGTTTAAACCGTTATAAGGGCGTTGATTTCAGCTTGAATGCCTCTTTTGCTGATAAATGGAATGCTTTTGGTGGTTTTGAATGGCTTGATGCACGCCAAGAAAAAACAGCTAACGGAAAATATGATGGTTGTCATGTAATGGGTTCGGCTGAGTGGAGCAGCGTTTGGGGCTTGGAATACAAGCCTGATGAAGACACTAGCTTTACCGGAAGACTGAGCTATGTTGGGGTTGGCAAATATGTAAAGGGAAATAAAGAAGAGCTGGATATTCCTTCTCATGTTACTCTGGACCTGTTTGCAAGCCATAAAGCTAAAATTAATGGTACACCTGTTAAATTTATTGCAGCTTGCTACAATGTTGCTAATGATAGTCATTGGATTGCGCAAGCTGGTCAGAACAATAAATTCATGCTCAACATGCCGCGTTCCTTCATGCTTTCCGCAGAGTTTGAATTTTAATTAAGCTCATCATACTTAACTCCATCTCATATACGAAAACAGCAGCTCCGACTCTTTGTGAGTTAGGGCTGCTGTTTTCTTTTGCTCTTGACTTCGACCTTACTCCATGTGTTATGCTATATTTAAAGAAAGCAACATGAAAGGAAGCAGAGCATGAACAAGAAATTTAAGCTTTTACTTTTTATATTGTGTTTAGCAGCGGCAGCATTAAGCGGCTGCGCCCAAAATGCCGACAGCGAAGTGCAGGGCAGTGATACCGCCGTTGCCATCACCAATCCGCGTCAGCTTGTCGCTGCGGATAACAAGACAGGGCGCACAATTATGTGGGAAGCAAAGGTGAAGCAGCCTTATACGCTGGAGTACCGTTTAAAGGGCAGCAAGGATATAAAGCAAGTGCAGGCAACAGACAGCAGCTTCACGGATAAGAACAGTATTATTCAATATACTGCGCGTCTTAGCGGCCTGGTGCCGGGAAGTGCTTATGAATACCGCATCAACACAGCGCAGAATAAAGGGCGTTGGCACAAGCTGCAGACAGAAAACGGCGCAGGCTTTACTGCCTTAATTTTCCCAGATTCGCAAAGTGCCAATTACAGCGGCTGGCAGCAGCTGGCGCGTGAAGCGTACAAGCGTCATCCGGAAAGTGCGTTTTACGTGAATATGGGCGATTTGGTGGACAACGGACAGGATGCAAGCCAATGGCGCGCCTGGTTCAACAGCGTGAGCGTGTTCAGTGATACTGTGCCGCTGGCACCCGTAATCGGCAACCATGAAGCGTACAGTTTGGAGTGGAAGGAATGCCTGCCTGCAAGCTATACGCATCTGTTCAATGTGCCGCAAAATGGTCTGGAAAAATATCCGAATCAGTTTTACAGCTTTGATTACGGCCCTGTGCATTTTGTAGTGCTGGATACCAATTTTCCGGAGATGGAAAATTTTCAGCCTGATTTGCTGGCAGACGAGCTGCCTTGGCTGGAAAAGGATTTGGCGGCGAGCAAGGCGCAGTGGAAGGTTGTTCTGATGCACCGTGATATTTTCCTTTACGGCTTCGGGCCAGAGTCAGGCAGAGCGCAGACCAAGACGCATTTTCTTGATTTCAGCTATCAGCTGATGCCTGTGTTTGAAAAATATAAAGTTGATGCAGTATTGACGGCGCATCTGCATACTTATCGCCGTCGTGTGCCGTTGCAGAACTTTGCGCCTGCGCTGCAGGGCGAGGGTATTATCTATATCCTGACAGGTGTGGCCGGCAGTGTGCGCTATCCTAAGCTGTGGGGCGATTTTGAGTGGGATGCGGCAACAGCGCCGAAGCCGGAAACTGCCAACTATATGACAATGAAAGCCGATGAGAAAACCTTGGAGTTTAAAGCTTTTCTGCCGGATGGCAAGCAGTTTGACGAAGTGAAATTAACTAAATAAGCAAAAAGGCTGTCGCATCATCGTAGTGCGACAGCCTTTTCATTGCGCTTAATCCAGCTCAATCAGTTCATATTTGTCGTTGCCCATTTTCAGCTCGCGCATAGCGGTGAGCTGGTGCAGGCCGTGACGGCTTTCCATGCGCTCAACGAGGTCATGGTTGCTTTCCTTGGCATATACAAGATCAACGGAAGCCTGGTCGATAGCCAAAATGTCGGTAGAAGCGAGAATACCGATATCAGGAATGGTCGGTTCTTCTGCGCTTAAGCCGGCGCAGTCACAGTCAACGGACATGCGGCGCAGGACGTTGATGTAAACGATGTGCTTGCCGAAGAAATCAATGGTAGCCTTAGCGGATTCAGCCATGTTTTCCATGAGAAGCTCCTTGCCGGGCCATACGTTCCAGTCTGTAGGCAGGTTATCCTTATCTACACCATGAACCTGTGCTTTGCCGATGCGTCCGTCAGCGCAGCCGATAGCAAGGTTTTTCATGGAGCCGCCGAAGCCGCCCATAGCGTGACCTTTGAAATGTGTTAAAACGAGCATGGAATCGTAGTTGACGATGTTTTTGCCCATGGAAACCTCTTTGAAATGCTTGCCGTGGCGGACAGGCAGATTTACAGTGCCTTCTGCGTCCATGATATCAACAGGGCAGAAGGTCCAGCCGTTGACCTTCAATGTATCAAGATGCTCCTCGGTGGTATAGCGGTCGCCCTGATACAGGGTGTTGGTTTCGACGATGGTGCTGTCAGGGATTTGCTGCTGCAGTGCTTTCACCAGCTCGCGCGGCAGAATGTTGGGGCCGTGCTTTTCGCCGGTGTGCAGCTTGATAGCTACCTTGCCGTAAATGCTTTCGTTGATTAAATCATATAATTTGATGAGATGCTCTGCATCAATGTGTTTGGTGAAGTATACTTTGGCATGAGAGCCTGCGTTATCGTTTGCGGAAACTTTTTTGCAGCCTACTACAGGGGCTTGTGCAAATTCTTGTGTCAATTTCATCTACCTCCTATAATCTAGTTACTTATATTTTAATACCTGAAGTATACTCTAAGTCAAGAGAAAAATGGAAGTTTAGTGGTGAATGTTAACTCCCGACTCATACTACAAAAACGGGGCAGCAGTTGTTTTATATATTCTTGCCTTGAAACAATAAGAACTGGGATTGGAAAGCTGGCGTACGTTGGAGCTTCTAAAAAAGTCACAAAAACTTCACAATGTAAATCCTAGAAATTTAGTATACTTTAAATATAGTGTAACTTTTCACATTGAAGGAGGTTTATCTCATGAAAAAATTAACAGCTATTATTACTGGCGCACTGACTGTTTTGACAATTTCTGCTACAGCATTTGCTGCTAATCTGATTAGTGCGGACGAAGCTCGTGCAATTGCGCAAAAGCAAGTTCCCTCAGGTAGTACATACCTGCATACTGAAGCAGAACTGCAAAAACTGCAACCATATTATGAAGTGAAGTTTTTTGATACTGCTACTCAGACAAAATATGAAATTGATGTATATCAGGTAAATGGTAAAATCAAAGAATATAATATGGAAAGAAAAGCGTTGGGCGGCAGCGCTAATGTAATCTTGTCCAAAGATGATGTAAAAGCAATTGTTGCTAAAGAAGTTGGTGACGTGTCGATTTATGAACTGAAATTGGACAGAGAACGTGGATTATATGAATATGAAGTGAAATTTAGTGCCTCTGGTTTGCGTGGTGAGATGAATATTAATCCGGAAACTGGTGTAGTGCTGGATAAAGAGGTAAAATACAGCCTTTAAGAATAATTTTCTATAAGGTTTTTAGAAATTTTTTGGAGCGGTGCGAAAGCATCGCTCTATTTTTACAATCTTTATTCTTTGTTTTGAGTTAAATTCAGATGCTATTAAAAAGCTGCAAGGCGACAATAATGAGCTTGTGATTATTCCTGGGGCAGTGCATACTGATCTGTACTACAAGATGAATGTAATTTCCTTTGATAAAATAGGAGATTTCTATATGAAATATCTGAAATAAAAAGCGAGGCTATCACCAGAGTGTGTGATAGCCTCACTTTTTTCCACAAATCGGCTGGGAAGACCGATATTGAGATGGAAATCAGGGTTTTACGGTTGTGCGGTAAGCCTGCTTGCCATCTTTGAATTCGATGATGGTTACGCTCTTTACTGCGTCATGCTTTTCGTTTAAGCCAAGAGAGCCGGTAACAGCACTGAAGGCTTTTGTTTCAGCCAGTGCCTTAGCAACCTTAGCCGGTTCGGCAGAGCCTGCGCGTTTGATAGCGTCAGCTAAAAGTTTGATGCCGTCATAGCCGAGTACTGCGGGAGCGTCGGGTTTTTGGCTGTATTCCTTCTCGAAGGCTGTAACGAAGGCTTTGGATTCGACAGAATCGGAATCAGCGGAATAGTGGTTGGTGAAATAGGTGTTGTTCAGAGCAGCAGCTCCGGCGATTTCCGGAAGCTTGGGGCTGTCCCAACCGTCACCGCCGACGATAGGAACATCAATACCGAGCTCACGTGCCTGTTTAACAATTTTGCCAACCTCTTCATAGTAACCGGGAACATAAATTACTTCCGGGTTTGCTGCTTTGATTTTGGTCAGTACAGCTTTGAAATCCGTATCTTTTTGCAGATAAGCTTCTTCGATAACAATACTGCCGCCGTTGGCGGTGAAGGATTTTTTAAAGAAATCGGCTAAGCCTTTGGAATAATCGCTGCTGTTGTCTATATAAAGCGCTGCTTTTTTTGCCTTCAGCTCGTTGGTGACGAAGTTGGCACCGACAGTGCCCTGGAAGGGATCGATAAAGCATACACGGAAAGTGTTGGGTTTGGTGCTGCCGTCTTTAGCCAGTGTTACCGAGGGATTTGTCGCACCTATTGCCAAATAGGGGATTTTTGCTGTTTCACTGATATTGCAGGCTGCGATGGCGCTGGAGCTGGTAAAAATACCTGCTACCATAGGTACCTTATCCTGGTTGATGAGCTTACTCATAGCGTTGGCTGATTCGGCCGGTTCGCTCTTGGTATCTGCTTCAACAAGTACAAGCTTCTTGCCGTTGACACCGCCGTTGGCGTTAATTTCTTTTACTGCCAGCTTAAAGCCACGCATCATTGATGTGCCGTAGGAAGCGTTACCGCCTGTCATCTCACCGATGGCGCCGATTTTAATGGTATCGTCTGCCGCTTTGTCACTGCCGCAGCCTGCCATGAGCAGGCTGGCAGCGCAGATAGCTGCCGTCATAGTCTTGAAAAAGTTTTTGCATTTCATTGAAATCAGCTCCTTTGATTTTTTGATTGACTAATATTGAGAAAATATATTAGCGGTTTGGTATAGACAAGGCTGATAAAAAAGAAGAAGCCTGGCTTCGCATCTGTGCGAAGTCGGGCTTCGTTGCCATGTAATTGTCTATGCGCTTAGTATAATATGTATAAGTGTAAACGTCAATAGGAAATTCAAAAACAAATGTAAAAATACAGTATACAAAAGGAGTTGACAGTATATCTTTTTTCAACAATTATCTAAATATATAAATCCGTCACCATCAGCATCTCCTGGCGGAAAGCTTTGAAAACTTCGCTTAAAGATGATATAATAAGCTATTATACTATGACTGGAGTACGCTATGCGCAGGAAAATATTATTTGGTGTTGATTATACGGACAGTGAGCTGATTAAGCTCTTGCTGTATCTGTTTGTCGGCGGCACGGCGGCGTTGGTGGAGTGGGCCTTGTTCTACATTTTCTTCCACTATCTTTTAACCGGGCTGAGCCTGACCTTGCTGACTATGCTGGCAACGGCCTTATCCTTTTGTCTGGCAACACTGTATCATTATTTCTTGGGCAATGTTTTGGTTTTTGACAGCGGCAGCCGTTATAAACGCGGCAAGGAGCTTAGCCTGGTGTTTTTGGTAAGCTGTATAGGTTTGGCGTTTAACCTGCTGCTGATGTATATTTTTGTCAGCCTGCTTGACTGGCAGCCGATGCTGTCGAAGGTGCTGACAAGCTGTATTGTTGTTGTATGGAACTATCTCTCACGTAAAAAATGGATTTTTAGGAGTTAGATATGCCTGGAGAATATGTAGACGTAAAAAAATTTAAAAAGGTTGTGCTTTTGTATAACCGTAATTCCGGTAAGCAGCTTTTTGCCAGTATGATGGCTAAGGTAAATGAAACCTATAAGCTGGTGAAGGAATTAGTAGGACCTAAAAATGCAGAAATGCGAGATATCCGCTTCTTTGACCAGATACCGCAGATTGCTGCGGAAATAGTTGAGGAAAAGGTTGACTGGGTGATAATTGCCGGCGGTGATGGCACAATCAGAGCAATGATTGAACAGCTGGCTAATCGCAAGTATGTGCCTTACATCAGCGTTTTTCCTGCCGGTACGGTAAATCTGGTGGCTAAGGAGCTGCTGCTGAAGGCGGATCCGCATAAATGGTTTAAGCGTGTATCCAAAGGTATAGAGGTGCCTGTTTATCTGGGACGCGCCAATGGCAACGTCTTTTTGACGGTTGCCGGTATAGGCTTCGATTCCCTTGTAGTAGACAAGGTGACCGAAAAGGAGAAAAAGCTGCTCAACAAGCTCGCTTATGTTTGGCAGGGAACAGAGATTATGCGTAAGGAATTTCTGTTTAACAACTGGCGTTACCGCTTTCAGGTGCGCTTTGATGATGAAGACGAGTGGTATGATGCAACTTCTGTTATTGTAGGCAAGAGCCGCTATTATGCCGGACGTTACAACCTCTTTAACGGTGCGTCGCTTTCATCACCTCTTTTACATGCGGCGCTGTTTACCGGGGATAAGCGCGCCGATTTTATCCGTTATGCGGCCTGCATTGCTATGGAGGCGCTGACGCTGGATAATGATATTATTATCCGTGCAGCGAAAAAAATGGAAATACGCTGCAATGAAGAAAATTTTGCAGCAGAGCTTGACGGAGATGCTGTAACAACTGCTCCGCTTTTAATTGAGATGGAGTCCGAGCCGATTAAGTTTTTGGCGTAAGCAAGGAAATGGTGTAAGGTGAATAGGATTAGTAGAAAAATGGGCTGGCTGATTTTTATTATCGTAGCCGGTATTGTTGAGGGCTTTTTTGCCTGGCAGAGCTTCGGCGGGACGCACCCCTTTCCGCTGAACGAGTTTGGTTTTCAGATTTTTGATCATCTTCTGCGTGACTGTGTTTTGGCAGAGGTAGTGTATGTGCTGTATTATCGGCGCAAGCGTGTGCCTGACAGATTGCAGCGTTATTTTCCTGTTATTGTTATTGGCATTCTGTATCTGTGCGAAGCCTTTTTCATGGTTAACCAGCTTAGCCTGGATAAAGGCCTGCAGACAAGCCTGTCCGTGCTTGCCGGTATTAACAATAACATTTTTGCAGTGCTGCTGATGGCAATGTGCTACCATAAATGGCCCAATATCGGGATGAAAATCCTCTATTTTGCCGTTTATGTATTTTCTGCTTTAGCGCTGGTCTTTGACGGCTTTTACTTTTGGCAGACCTCCATGCACGTGGAGAGCGTTCTTTTCCAGAACCTGAATATCTATGCTGTTAAAGGCATTTTTGCAACGATGAGCAACACGATGATTGCCGGTATTGTTATCAGCATAGTGGTGATTTTACTGCTGTTTTATGTACCGAAGCCGCAAAAGCGTAAGCCAAACTTTGCTTGGTCGCTGCTGTGCGTGGCTATGTTTACCTTGGGCTTGAACCTTACCGACAGATTGCTTGGCTATGCCGGCATGTACGGCGTGGAAAATGTTATCGGTATGTACGCTGAGGTAGAGAACGAAAAGACGCGAATGAACTATCGCAATATGCTTTCCGTTCCTGTTAATGTGAACTTCGTCAGCAAGGCAATTTTTGATACGGATAAAATTGCCGGCGGCAAGCATGTGGAGCAGCGCGAGCTGACTGCCAAGGATAAAACACGTCTGACGGAAATGGGCATTGATGAGCCTAAAGCAAAGATTGCCAAAATCAAACCGCAGTATGACAGAGTTGTTCTGCTGATTCTGGAATCCATGCACCGTGATTACATCAACTACTATAACCATGATATTCCCGAAGAAGCTACTCCGTTCTTAAATAGTCTTGTTATCCGCTATCCGCATATGAACAGGTATTATTCCTCTGCCGTGCCGACAACACAGGGCCTGAATGCTACCTTCCGTTCGCATCTGATTATGGATAAGGACCTTCCCGGTAAAAATACGCCCTCACTGTTCCGCAGCGTGCAGGCAGCGGGAATGCGCGGCATTTTCATGAATGCCTCTAGCCAGTATTATGCCAACGAGCTGCGCGAGTATCCGGAGCAGTTCGGTATGAGCGAATACTATGCGAAGGAATATCTCGAAAAGCAGGGCTATACTGGTGCGAGCGGCTGGGGCTTCCATAACGATGTGATGTATGCGGAGACGCTGAAAATGCTTGAGCGTGCGAAGGCGAAGAACGACCGTCTGGTGATGGTGACGAAGACGCTGGATATGCACCAGCCTTATCCCTACACCGGCCTGAGCTGGAACGAAATGCCTGAGAACGTGCGCAGCAATACGAATGTTACGGTGCGCGGCGTGTATTGGGTTGACCAGACGCTGCAGCACTTCTTTAAGGAGGCAGAGAAGCGCGGCCTTATGGACGACAGAACGCTGTTTGTTATCACGAGCGACCATAATCC
>OQWA01000678.1_pt1 | contig 10224 bp, 10 predicted proteins | sample 1691581 | NCBI WGS metagenome assembly OQWA01 (sample SAMN03418264, study PRJEB22391) | human gut metagenome | biome: human-gut; feature: organic feature; material: feces | host: Homo sapiens | place: Tanzania | collected 2013-01
CATTTTGGTTTTAGTAACAGATTATTTTGCCGCGCGGTAGATATTTTCCATATCTTCGACACTCAGTACCTTGAACTGGCCGATGGTGCGCGTATTCATAAAGCTGCATTTATATGCCAGCTCTTTGATTTCCTCTTCTGTGAGGTCCTTGCCGATAAGCTCGTGAATGCTTGTAGGCATACCGATATGACGGAAGAAGCTTTCCATTGCTGCGATGCCTTCCAAAGCTGTGGCTTCGGGATTACGGAAGTTATAGGGAATATGGAAAACGTTAGCTGCCAGCTGGGCAAAGCGTCCGATATTTTCTTTATATACGTAGCGTGCCCAGCTGCCCCATACTGCTGCAAGGCCTGCACCGTGAGCAACGCCGAACATGCTGCTCAGCTCGTGCTCCAGCTGGTGGCAGGACCAGTCTCCAAAGGTGCGGTCACCGGTGGTTTCATTGTGCGACAGGGTACCGCTCCACATGATTTCGGCGCGTGCATCGTAATTATCAGGCTCTTTGAGCGCAATTTTGGCATAACGCATAACATTGCGCAGCAATGTTTCGGCAATGCCGTCGATTAGTGCCAGCTGATGTGTTGCGGGAGCGGTAAAATAACGCTCCAAGGTGTGTACCATGATATCAGTGCAGCCGCTAGCTGTCTGGTAGGCAGGCAGCGTATAGGTAAGTTCAGGGTTCATAATAGCGAATTTGCAGTAGCCGTAGTCGGTAGAAAGGCCACGCTTGAGCATGCCGTCCTCGTTGGTGATAACGCTGCAGTTGCTCATTTCGCTGCCTGCTGCCGCAATAGTCAGCACTGCGCCGAGCGGAGCGCAGGCGGTAATCTCTTTTTTCTTAGCATAATAATCCCAAACATCTCCGGGGTTAGCCAGACCGTAGCCAATGCCCTTGGCGCTGTCGATAACACTGCCGCCGCCGACTGCGAGAATAAAATCAACGTTCTCCTCACGGCACAGTTCTACGCCCTTCTTAACCATGGAAAGCTGCGGATTAGGCACAACACCTCCAAGCAGTACGTACTCCAGGCCTGCGTCCTGCAGGCTGGCGCAGACGCGGTCCAGCAGGCCGCTTTTCTTGGCGCTGTGACCGCCGAAGTGTACGAGTACCTTGTGGGCACCGTAATATTTACACCATTTACCTGCTTCATTTTCGGTATTTTTACCGAAGATTATTTGTGTAGGTGCGTGAATCTGAAAATGATCCATAATATCAGCTCCTTGCCAGTAATAATTTATCATTGTTTAAAAGGTAATAAAAGAATAACAAAAAGACTGCCTGAGGTCGCAGGCAGTCTCTCGCAAAACAAAATCCGGAGAGGACTGACATACAGCTATCAGGAATCTCTCTTACTTTGCTTATTATAGGAAATTATTTTTTCTTTGTCAATTTATTTTGAGTGTAAGGCTTAGCGCTTCTTTAATCCCAGTATTTCTTCCGGCAGCTGTGCCAGCGTAATAGCTGCAAATACCAGAGCACAGCCAAAGATTTCACGGCTGCTCATAGCCTGTCCCAAAATAAGCCAGCCGCTTACCAGTGCGAAGGCTGATTCCAGACTCATCAGCATGCAGGCAACCAGGGAGCTGACATGTTTTTGGCCGACAATCTGCAGCGTGTAGGCTACACCGCTGGACATGATACCGGCGTAGGCGATAGGTGCCCAGCCTGCAATAATATTGCTCATGGATGGTGTTTCGAAAATAAACATCAGCACACCGTTGACCACGGTGCAGGTCATAAATTGTATGAGTGACAGGCGCACGCCGTCAAGATTTTTAATGATATTTTCTATGGCGATAATCTGTGCGGCAAAGCAGAAGGCACAGATGAGGGTATATAAATCACCTTTGTTGATAGAGAAGCCTTCGTTGATGCAGATGAAGTACATGCCTACGGCTGCTACGACAACACTGATGCCCTGCAGCAGAGAAACGGAGCGTCTGTAGAAGATATAACTCAAAACAGGTACCAGAATGATGTAGAGTGCGGTGATAAAGCCGCTTTTGCCTACGGTGGTGTACATTATGCCAAGCTGCTGGAAAAAGCAGGCGAGTGAGAGGAAAAGACCACAGGTGATGCCGCCCTTAATTAAACGGTCTTTATAAACAGGGTCATCACTGCCTAAAACAGTAAAGCGCTTACCTGCCGCTTTGTCGAACAATAGACAGCAGCCAAATAAAAAGACAGTAGCTAAAACACTGCGCGCGCAGTTGAATGTTAACGGTTCGGCGTAATCGCCGCCGACGCTTTGCGCGATAAAGGCAGTACCCCAGATGAAGGCACACAAGGTGAGCATGAGAACGCCGCGTGTACTGTGATTATTTGCTGATGAATTATTCATAAACAACACCCCTATAACAAAACAATAAGATGAAAATAATTATACCATATTTTGCAGTGCGTGTACAAAGGTAACAGCTTGAAAAATCGCTGCTGAAGGGATAATTTTGAGCTGTTTTTCTGCGGAACATTTCCTCTCGCAGGACTTTTTTGTAAAGCGATTAGCTGAAAATGTAAAAAATAAAGCTAAGTGCTAAATTGGCAAAAAAATCGTCTACAATCAAATTTATCAACATATTGATGAATTTATCTTTGACACCTACGATATATTGTGGTAGAATAAAGCTACAGAAAATACTGCACTTACTTGCAGCTGTTTTTTATGAAGAAGACAAGGCTTTGACTGTTACGGTCAGAGCCTTGAATAACGTATAGGAGTATTTTAAGAATAACTTATGGAATTTTGTTCTTATACGAAGATATGATTTAATTTTACAGGAAAGGATGCTGAAAGGTTATGAAAGTAATTAAGCGCGATGGCACAACAGTAGATTTTGATGCCGCAAAGATTGTCGTTGCTATTCAAAAGGCCAATGCTGCCGTAGAACCGGAATTTCGTATTGAGGAGGATAAAATCCAGGAAATTGCGGATAGCGTACAATCTCGTAACCGTATGCGCCTGCTTGTAGAAGACATTCAGGATATGGTAGAGCATAGCCTGATGGATGCAGGTAAATTTGAGCTGGCAAAGCAGTATATTATTTACCGTTATAAACGTGCTCTGGTGCGTAAGGCCAACACTACCGACGATTCTATTCTGTCCTTAATCCGCAACAGCAATAAGGACGTTATGGAAGAAAACAGTAATAAAAATGCAACTATGGCTGCTACTCAGCGCGACCTGATTGCCGGTGAGGTTTCCAAGGATTTGACAAAGCGTATCATGCTGCCGGCAAAGATTTCCAAGGCGCATGAAGAAGGCGTGCTGCATTTTCATGATGCCGACTATTTTATTCAGCCTATTTTCAACTGCTGCCTGATTAATATCGGCGATATGCTGGATAACGGCACGGTTATGAACGGCAAAATGATCGAAAGCCCCAAGAGCTTTCAAGTTGCCTGCACCGTTATGACACAGATTATTGCATCTGTTGCTTCCAGCCAGTACGGCGGTCAGTCTGTTGATATCCGTCATCTGGGCAAATATCTGCGTAAGAGCTATGAAAAGTTTAAAAAGAGCATCAAGGAAACCTCCGGAGGCAACATTGATGACGAAACTCTGGAGCGTCTGACAAATGAGCGCCTGCGCTACGAGCTGAAGGGTGGCGTACAGACTATTCAGTATCAGATTAATACCTTGATGACTACCAATGGTCAATCTCCGTTTGTTACCCTGTTTTTGAACCTGCAGAAGGATGATCCGTATCTGAAGGAAAACGCTATGATTGTGGAAGAAATTCTGCGCCAGCGTCTGCAGGGTATCAAAAATGATAAGGGCGTTTACGTAACCCCGGCCTTCCCGAAGCTGGTTTATGTTCTGGATGAGCATAACTGTCTGAAGGGCGGCAAGTACGATTATATTACACGTCTGGCAGTAAAATGCAGCGCTAAGCGTATGTATCCTGATTACATCAGCGCTAAGAAGATGCGTGAAAACTACGAAGGCAATGTTTTCTCCCCGATGGGTTGCCGTAGCTTCCTGTCTCCCTGGAAGGATGAAAACGGTAACTATAAATTCGAAGGTCGCTTCAATCAGGGCGTAGTTTCTCTGAACCTGCCGCAGATTGGCATTGTTGCCAAAGGCGATGAGCAGAAGTTCTGGAAGCTGCTGGATGAGCGTCTGGAGCTGTGCTTTGAAGCTCTCATGTGCCGTCACAATGCGCTGAAGGGCATTAAGAGCGATGTCAGCCCTGTACATTGGCAGTACGGTGCTATTGCCCGTCTGGGTAAGGGCGAAACAATAGACAAGTATCTGGAAAACGGCTATTCTACCATTTCTCTTGGCTATATCGGCCTTTATGAGCTGACCAAGCTGATGAAGGGTGTAAGCCATACCGATCCTGCAGGCGAGGATTTTGCCCTGCGCGTTATGAACCGTCTGCGCGGTGCCTGCGATAAATGGAAAGCACAGACCGGCCTTGGCTTCGGTCTGTACGGTACACCGGCAGAAAGCCTTTGCTACCGCTTTGCACGTATCGACAAGGAGCGTTTCGGCACGATTGAGGATGTTACCGATAAGGGCTATTATACTAACTCCTATCATGTTGATGTACGTGAGAAAATTGATGCTTTCAGTAAATTTAAATTTGAAAGCCAGTTCCAGAATATTTCCTCCGGCGGTGCGATTTCTTATGTAGAAATTCCTAATATGCGTCATAATACCGAAGCATTGGAAGAGGTTGTCAAATTCATTTATGACAATATCCAGTATGCGGAGTTTAATACTAAATCCGATTACTGCCATGTTTGCGGCTTTGACGGAGAAATTACCATTAATGATGATAATGAGTGGGAATGCCCCGCATGCCACAACAAGGATCACTCCAAGATGACTGTTATCCGCCGTACCTGCGGTTATCTGGGAGAGAACTTCTGGAATGTAGGCAAGACTAAAGAAATCAAAGCCAGAGTAATGCATCTGTAATTTGCGAGGTGAGGGCGTATGAATTACGCAGAAATAAAAAATCTGGATATTGCTAACGGACCGGGCTTGCGTGTATCGTTGTTTGTCAGCGGCTGTACGCATCATTGCAAGGGCTGCTTTAACCCGGAGTCCTGGAATTTTAATTACGGTCAGCCATTTACGGAAGCAACGCAAGAGCATTTGCTGGAGCTGTTGGAGAACGAACATATCCGCGGCCTGTCGCTTTTGGGCGGTGAACCTTTTGAGCCTGCCAATCAGGCAGCGCTGTTGCCGTTCCTGCGCAAGGTAAGAGCACGCTTCCCCAAGAAGGATATCTGGTGCTACAGCGGTTATAATTTCGAAAAGGATATGCTGACCGGTAATCTCGGTCCTTGGGAAATTACTGAGGAAATGTTGTCCTACATTGACGTACTGGTAGATGGAGAGTTTAAGCTGGAGCTGAAAAATCCTAATCTGCGCTTTCGCGGCAGTGAAAACCAACGCGTTATCCTGGTGCAGGAATCGCTGAAGGCAGACGGCATTGTACAATGGGATGACGGCGAGGGCTTAAGCATCTGATAAGCAGTGCGTTTACAAATTTATAAAAGTAAAGCATCCCGGCTCGCAGGAGCAGGGATGCCCGGAAAAAGAAATAGCATTGTCGGTCTTAGCAGGACTGACAATGCTATTTTAATTGTGTGCGCAAGGATTGCGGAATAACAGATTCGATAAAGGCTTTGACTATTGCCGGCTCAAAATCCAGACCGGCCTTATTCTGCAGCTCGATGATAGCGTCGGCGTGAGTTTTTTGCCAATGCTGGGTGCAGGGGTTCAGGTTGCGGTCATAATAATTGGCTACGGCAACTATGCGTGCGCCGATAGGGATGTTCTGTCCCTTCAGGCGTTTGGGATAACCGGTGCCGTCCCATTTTTCATGGTGCGCGCGGATGATATCGCTGATGGTATCGAAGCCGGGAATATTTTCCAGCATGCTGGCGCCTGCGATGCAGTGACGTTTATAAATAGACTGCTCGCGCGTAGAAAGAAACGGCAGCTTAGCCAAAATAATATTGGGTACGGAAAGCTGACCGATATCATGCAGCAGCGCTGCTGTTTTTATCTGCGAAACTTCGCTGGCAGGCAGACCGAGCTTTGCAGCAGTGCTGGCAGAATAATTGGCAACCTGCTGGCTGTGCAGATAAATTTCCCTGTTTTTAATTTCCAGCATTCTTAAATAGAATTCGCAGATATCCTTCGTCAGGCGAGCATCCGCAAAGTCCAGACATTGTGGTATAGCAATCATAAAGCGTGTTTCCTTTTTTTCCGTTCAATATTGAGTACCAATAGTATAGCACTTTTTGACAAAAGATAAAAGTATGCAGAGCTATTGACTTGCAAAAAAAATTTTTTCCCATTATAATAGATAGGACAACTCAGGTCTGTGGTTGCAAGTCGATGCCAGTTGCAGGCGAAACGATCCACGTAAGCAGCAAAATTTTGCTGTGAGCACGGTGCAGCTTAGAAGTAAGTCCTGCCGCAAAAAAATTATGGGCGAGAGAGGTAGTAGTGGGGAGCGGAATGCTTAGGAGCGAACCTTCCAGCAGGCGAGTGTGGGGGCGAAAACCAGGTCAGCTGAGTTGTTTTTTGTTACCTAAATTACAGTTTGCTGTATTTTGAAAAAAAATGCAGCAAATTTTTATTTTTATACCGATTTTTTTCATAAAAATACTTTACCTTGCGGGAATTTAGGTATATAATGTACCTATCTCAAAATTGGCTTACAATATCGAAGGGGGAAATGATGATGAAGAAGATTTTGTTTTTAGTTATGGCAGTTCTGGCTGCTGCTTCTATGATGATTGCCGGCTGTGGCGGTGGCGATAAAAAAGCTGCTGAACCGGAAAAGGTACTGCGTGTAGGTACAGAGCCTACCTTTGCTCCTTTTGAATTCCAAAAAGAGGGCAGCAAAAGCTATGACGGTTTTGATATGGATCTGGCACGTGCTATCGGCAAGCAAATGGGCTACAAGGTTGAAATTGTCAGCATGGGCTTTGATGCTTTGATTCCGGCACTGAACTCCGGTAACATTGATGTTGTTGCTGCAGGCATGAGCATTAACGAAGAACGTCAAAAAGCTGTTACCTTCTCTGAACCTTATTATACTTCCGGTTTGATCGTTATGGTAAATAAGGACAACAACGAAGTTAAGAGCGTTAAAGATCTGGAAGGCAAACGTATTGCCTGCCAAATCGGTACTACCGGTGAAAAAAATGCCAGAAACGTTGCTAACGCTAAAGTAACTGCTTTCAACACTAATGATGAAGCTGTTATGGAACTGAAAAACAAAGGCGTTGATGCGATTATCAATGATAGTCCTGTAGTTGGTTATTACCTGGCACAGGGCGGCAACACCAGCATGAAGACTGTTGGCGATATCATGGAAGCAGAGCAATACGGTCTGGCTGTTAAAAAAGGTAATGATAAGCTTGCGGGCGAAATCAACAAGGCTTTGGCTGAGTTGAAGAAAAATGGTGAATATGACAAGATTTACAAAACCTGGTTTGGTGAAGTAAAGAAATAATATTTTGTTCACTACGGAGCACGACAGGGTTTAATTGCCGGACGTGCTCCGTTTGATATTAAAAAATTAGAGAAGAAAAAATGAGGGGGACCAACAAATGAAAAAGGTATTAGTATTTTTAATGATGGCTATTATGGCCTGCAGCATGCTGCTGACCGGCTGCGGCGGTGAGGAAAAAAAGGCTGCTGACAGCGCAAAGGTTTTGCGTGTCGGCACTGAGCCTGTATTTGCACCGTTTGAATTTCCTAAAGAAGGCAGCAAGGATCTGACCGGCTTTGATATTGAACTGATTGAAGCTCTTGGCAAGCAAATGGGCTACAAGGTTGAAATGGTAAGCATGGGCTTTGATGCTCTTATTCCGGCGCTGAATTCCAACAATATTGATGTTGCTATTGCCGGTATGACCATTACCGACGAGCGTAAAAAGGTTGTTGATTTTACTGAATCCTATTACACCTCCGGTCTGATGATCATGGTACGTAAAGACAGCAATGTAAAATCTATCGATGATTTGAAGGGTAAAACTATTGCCTGCCAAATCGGTACTACCGGTGAAAACAAATCCAGAACTGTTGAAGGCGCTAAAGTAAAGGCATTCAATACTCAGGATGAAGCTTCTCTGGAGCTGAAAAACGGCGGTGCTGATGCGGTAATCGGTGATGCTCCGGTTATTGAATACTATATGACCAAAGCAGGCAAGGACTTTGCTAAAACTGTTGGTGAAAGAATGGAAGCTGAGCCTTACGGTATTGCTGTTAAAAAAGGCAGCAAGCTGGCCGGCGATTTAAATAAAGCTTTAGCTGAATTGAAAAAGAGCGGCGAATATGATAAGCTTTATACTAAATGGTTTGGAGAGAAAAAATAAGCAGTGGTTCTCTCCAGCCTGCAACTAAGAATTTAGAAGGGATTGGGAGAATATGAATTTTGAGCTTATGGCAAATTCGTTTCCGCTTTTGCTGGCCGGTGCCGCTATTACCGTAGAGATTACGGCGATGAGCGTTACCTTCGGTCTGCTGATTGGCTGCATGATCGGTATTGCGCGCTTGTGCAGCATTAAGCCGTTGCGTTATTTTGCCAATGTTTATGTCGATTTTATCCGCGGCACCCCGCTGCTGGTACAAATCTTCCTCGTGTATTTTGCGTTGCCTAACATTATCGGCAGCCGTGTTGATCCGTTTGTGGCAGCAATTTCCGCCTGCTCTATCAACAGCGGTGCGTATGTTGCCGAAATCTTCCGTGCCGGCATCCAGTCTATCGACAAGGGCCAGATGGAAGCAGGCCGCAGCCTTGGCATGACCTGGGCACAGACTATGCGCTATATCATCATGCCGCAGGCCTTCAAGCGCATCATTCCGCCTCTGGGCAATGAGTTTATTGCGATGCTGAAGGATTCCTCTCTGGTTTCCGTTATCGGCTTCGAAGAGCTGACTCGTCGCGGCCAGCTGATTATTGCCCGTACCTACGCTTCCTTTGAAATCTGGATGGCTGTAGCTATTATCTATCTGATTATGACCTTTGCTGTTGCAAGGTTTACCGGTTATCTGGAGCGGAGGTTTGACACGAAATGAGCAAGGAAATGATTGTAATCAAAGATCTGAAGAAAAGCTTTGGTGATCTGCACGTACTCAAGGGTGTAAACCTGACGATTGCGGAAAAAGAGGTTGTTGTTATTATCGGCCCCAGCGGCAGCGGTAAGAGTACTCTGCTGCGCTGTATCAACTTTTTGGAGGAGCCTACCGGCGGCAGCATTGTTATCGACGGTATTCCTCTGAACGGTGAGGCTAATATCAACGAAATCCGCAAGGAAGTAGGCATGGTATTCCAGCGCTTTAATCTGTTCCCGCATATGACTGTTATGCAGAATCTGATGCTGGCACCGATGAAGGTGCGCGGCGTTTCTAAGGATGAAGCAGAAAAGACTGCGCATATGTACCTGAAAAAGGTTGGCATGGAAGACAAAGCCAACAATTATCCCGATCAGCTCAGCGGCGGTCAGCAACAGCGTGTTGCTATTGCGCGTGCGCTGTGCATGAAGCCGAAGGCTTTGCTGTTTGACGAGCCTACCAGTGCTCTTGACCCGGAAATGGTTAACGAGGTTCTGGACGTTATGAAGCAGCTGGCTAACGAAGGTATGACCATGGCTGTTGTTACTCACGAAATGGGTTTTGCCCGTGAGGTTGGCGACCGTGTATGCTTCGTAGACGGCGGCAAGATTTTGGAAGAAGGTACTCCGGAGGAGATTTTTGGCAATCCGAAAGAAGAACGCACCAAAAACTTCCTGTCCAAGATTTTATAAGAAAATTAAATATGGGTAAGATGTTTCATGGTGATAATGATTAATCTATTCAGCTAACTAACATTGTGCTGATAGAATGATTTTTTTAATAAAATGAAATGTTTTACATTAAAAAGAAGCAAAACTCCGCTTTAAGGATGTTGACCTATGTATGAGAGATGTTATTTTCATAGGTTACATTAAAGCGGAGTTTTTTGATTTACCAGGTGCTGTAAGCACCTGCAAGCCAAAAGTACTCGATGTACTTTTGCTTGACGGGGGGGGACAGCGTGCTATAATTCTATCAGTGACTAATTATGTAATTGAAGTTATTGTAAAATAAGGGAAAAAGCAAATATATACAATTAGTAATTTAGAGAGCTTTGTATGTAAGTATTTTCTTCTTTGAGGAATTGCAAACACTGTATAATATATTGTTATAAAATTTAAGAACCTAACGAGAG
>OQWA01000680.1_pt1 | contig 10211 bp, 10 predicted proteins | sample 1691581 | NCBI WGS metagenome assembly OQWA01 (sample SAMN03418264, study PRJEB22391) | human gut metagenome | biome: human-gut; feature: organic feature; material: feces | host: Homo sapiens | place: Tanzania | collected 2013-01
GGAGGATGTGGTTCGTCACTCCGTCAAGAGCTGCCCGGGCGCGCAGCGCCCAGCGTACTGTCTCTTGACTTCGTTCCTACATTTAAGTTTTATCGATCATGACGGTTTAGTAATGAAGGCTTCAAAACGATGTCGTTTGGAGCAATCACAGAAAAGCGAAATTTTTCCAAAGGCGTTTTTCCGTAATAAAACTCCATCAGGGCATAAGGAGCTTTGTTTCCTAGATCAGGACGACTGTATGAATTGATGTGGTTCATCATCAGGTCGATCTGGTCTTGTGAATAGGGACCGATATCAGTGCCTTTCGGTATAACTCTCCGAATAAACTCATGGTTGTTTTCGCACGCACCTTTTTCGTGTGGCGCAGAAGGATTGCAGTAAAACACCCTTGAACGCAGTTCGCCATCTGGACCGTATTCCAATGCAGTAGGATTTGAGAATTCACTTCCGTTATCTGCTAACAGGACAGGGAACAGCTGCATGTATAGTTCTTTGCCAAGCTTTTCGTACAGGTCGTTGAAGATCTCAATAACGGAGAACGAGTCATTTGCAGCTCTGCGAAAGGCGAGCTGGAACTTCTGGCGGACGAAATGGACCGTCAGAAGTACGGCTCCGCCTTTTATTCCTTCAACGGAATCTAACTCTACGATAGGCAGTTCAGGATGCTCAGAGTGATAGATCTTGAAGTCTTCGTAGGTCCGACCCACCCGACAGGCCTTGTCGACCTTTAATGGGACAGATATCGCCTTCCGAGGTCTGAATCTTACCTTCCGTGGAAGATCGATGTTCCTTGCACCTAAAACTCCACTGTCAACATACCTGTATATCGTCTTTGAACATCGCGGGATCCGATCAGCGTTATTCGCTATGACATGATGAATGGACTGACCGTTCTTAAGTAAAGGACTGATGACAGCGTCTAAGTGATCCTTCTCCTGTTCTGTAAGGTTAAATCCGGATCTTGATTCGCTTCGAACAAGCTCATACTCGCGTTGAGCATCGTGAGCTATGTAGAGATGCTTTTCAAGTGTGCACGCGTTCTGTTTAGGGCAGCCGTTGCATACATACGGAGGTTTTTTGAGAGAAGGACATTCTTCCTTTACATAGTCAGGGCATACGGTGGTGCACTTACTGCAAAGACTACATGTCTTCTTTTGCTTACGTATGCACTCATTGCAAAGATCTCCAGAATAGTGACAATGGAATCTGTTGGCGCAGTCGTTGAAGTTTCTGTACGGTGCGCCTTTCTTTATGAAACAAATGTGATTTCGAACCTCCTTGGAAATGGTGGTGCAGTCCTTTCCAACAAGGGCACCTATCTCCTTAAAGCTGGATCTGTTATTAAGTCCCTGCTCGATCATGCAACGATCTGCTAAGACGAGATGTTTATTATTGCTCATATGTTCCTCCAACGGAGCCGGAGGTAATGCATGGATGAACCTGTAAAGAATAGCATTTGGAATTATTTAATTCCATTGCATTATTTGGAACAAGTAAGTTCCATCTTAGAAAGAAGAGGGGTGGAAGTTAGTTTGACAAGTCACTCTCGAAAATTTTTTTGAAAAAGTTTTGAAAACCTGTTGACAACCAAAACCGTAGGAGAAAACCATGATTAAATTTGAATGCACTTCTGATCATACTTCTGATCATACTATTCAGACTGGAAAGACGTTGTTTGTGATACCTTCGTATCAGCGCGGTTATCGTTGGAACAAGGAAGATGCACAAAAACTGCTCCGGGATCTGCAGACCTATTCTGGGGCGGATTATTGCCTGCAACCGTTGGAATTCCAGGTTGCTGAACGGCCAACGCCCTACAGGGGAAAAGACTATGACAATTACATCCGTGTCGTGGATGGCCAGCAGCGTCTGACCACTCTCGGAATTATGGCGAAGTGCCTCGGCATTCCTCAGCTGCAGTGGGATATCTTTTACTTGGTCGAGGGGAAAATGCTCTCCGAACTCTTGATGGACGATGCCAAGGAGTCGACCATCAATGCTCATTTCCGGCACGAAGTTGCAGAGGTGATTGATGCCTTCGAGCATAAGGAGTTGTTGCAAAACTATTTCTGTGGTCTGGAGAAGAACATTGTGTTTCCTGTTCATTTCCTGGAGAAGGAAGCTTCAGAGGCAGATGAACAGGATCAGGGGCAGAACGCCTTCAATCGTCTGAACGCAGGCAAAACCCCTTTGACCTCCTCCGAACTCATTCGTGCGCTTTACATGGTGAATGACAGTGGACTTGACGAACAGCAACGCATGGAAATCTCAAAGGAATGGGAACTGATTGAAGACACACTGAGAAACGAGCAGTTCTGGCTGATGTTCAATGCGGGCGGACTGGAAAAGACGCCCACCCGAATCGACTTGCTCTTTGCGCTGGTTCTTGGCATCGACCTAGGCAAGACGCATAACAATCCGCGCTTGGTCTACGAAACGCTGGAAGCAGGCGTCTATAAGCGTAGGTACAACCTGACGAAGGTCTGGGGTGAAGTCCTGCGCTGTTTCTGGTGGATGCAGTCCTGCTACGAGGATGTGGAATGCTTCAACGTCCTCGGATGGATTGCCCAATGCACCGACATACAAGCCAGCACTCTGTACAAGGACTACAGGGATTATTCGGCGATGCCCGTCTTCAAGAAGGTTCTTGCGAAGAGAATACAGGAAAGCATTAGCGGCATCGGACGTCAGTATGGGGATCCGCGGCTCAAGGATTTGCTGCTTCTCTGCAATGTCCTTGCGTGCAATGACAGGAAGGAACGCCTGCACTTCGACCTGCTTGGCAAAATCGACATTGAGCATATCGATTCCCAGACGCCGAACGATCTGTCAAATCAGGAAGACCGTAAGGCATGGCTGGAGTCTGTGTTCGGTGAATACGGTGACCTGGGCACGGGGCATGCAAGAGAAGATTTCATTGCTCTGTCCGCCGAGGAAACACAAGCCATCATCGACAAGATAGCCGCAACCACCAGCGCCGGCGACGCGATAGAGGACGGAAATGGGCTGGGTAATCTGGTGCTTCTGGATGCCAGCATCAACCGTTCCTACAGGAATGCCGTCTTCCCCCGTAAGCGAAAAGAGATAATTGAGGCCATCGCCAAAGGGCAACATTATCTCCTGCCCTGCACGGAAAGGGCATTCATGAAGTTCTATACGACAAGCGCATCGGCTATCGACAGGTGGAATCAGGTGGATTACAATTGCTACGAGAGAGCCATGGAAGGCCTGCTGGATAGTTTTTTTGCATCCATTGGCGATCTGCCAGAGCCCAACGAGACGCATATCGACCTTGCCCCAAGTGGTGACAGGGTAGTTCAGGTGCAGGAAGACACTCCCCAAGGAGCTACCATGGACTGTTGTTTTTCCGGTGATTTCAAGTTTGAGAAGTTGATGTCAACCTATCGGATCCGTGTGCCGAAAATCCAGCGCACCTACGTGCAGGGACGCCAGGACACATACGGCAAGAAATGTCTGAAGGGCTTCGCGTCCGTCCTTGTGGACAGTGTCTGCAACAGCATGCCATGCCCGCTGGACATGGTCTATGGCATTGCCACCGCCGATAAGGCATTCTACCCTCTGGATGGTCAGCAACGTTTGACGACACTGCTGTTGCTTGCCTGGCTTTGCGGAAGGACGCAGCATGGCAAGTGGAGTTTCGACTACGAATCTCGCCGGGCCTCCGAACTCTTCATCAGGAATCTGCTGGGGACACCAGCCCCGTCACTGCCGAAGGATATTGAAGTTCCCAAAGACAGGGAATATCCCCCGTGCTGCACCTCCTATGTCATGGCACAGCCTTGGATCCTTCCCGTATGGAAGGACGACCCTGGCATTGCGGGAATGCTGGAAATGTTGGATTCGCTCGCATACAGGCTTGCTAAACAGCACTCCTCCGATAAGACCTTTGACTTTGACGGTATCACCCTCAATGTGAATTGCCTGGATGTGACGGCAAAGGCGTATGACCACATCTTCTTGAAGATGAACTCCCGGGGACGCCAGTTGACGACCTGGGAAAATGTCAAGGCGGTCATTGACAAATATGTCCCAGAGCAGTCTCAGGAATGGAAGCGGAACATCAACTTGGAATGGCCTGAGGCAATCTGGCCGAAGGTGGAGAAGGACATAAATCGCCTGGATTCCAATATGCTCGCCGTCATCAGCGAGGCTCTGAAGTATGCAGGCTACAAGGAGAAGGCCGAGGATACCTTCGAACTGGACAATTGGATGAAGGATAATCCGACTAATGTCGAACAGTTCTTTGCTTGCGCAGGCACACTGTTGTCGGCAACTGGAGTTGACGAAGGTTTGAACAAGGCGCTGACTCCATCCTGGTCAGACAACCCGCTCCTTCCTGACCTCGGGACCGTTGGCTCCGAATGTCGAAAGCGTCTGGCAGCCTACTATGCATCACGGAAGAGTGCAAACGAAGAATGGATGCGTGTCGTCTGGAATATCGTGGAAAACTCCGATGCAGGCGGCAATCTGCCAGCCGCCCTGCATCTGATTGACGAATTGGCACTCCATTGCGACGACATCCTCGGCTTCCTTGCCAGAGATGGGAAAGTTGAGTCTGGGTTTGCAAGGGAACAAATGAAAGAAGAACGGGAGAAGGCGAGGCAAGTTTTGTCGCAAGGAAAGATAGACGATGCATGGCATGAGGCAATCAAGGAAGCCGAAGGTTATTCATATCTTAAAGGCTGCATCTCTGCATTGTTCCCGACGGACGAATGCAAAGGTGGGGATGTGGAGGATTTTAGGCAACGTTTATTGCTTTTGAAGAGTTTGATAGATGATAAAAATGATAGGTACCATTTTGTAAAGGTCTTGATATCGAATCTTTCTGATGATTTCCAATTTAATAGGCCAATATCGTTGCAAAAAAACGAAGCGGATTGGAAAAACATTGTGGTCAAATACTTCAAAGAGGCATTTAGAAGAACTGCTGATGCCAAAGTGTCGGATGTAACGGGCAAACCCCTGTGGATTCGTCTTCTTGCAAAGACACAACTACTAAATAACAGCCGTCAAGGTGGTAAAATCATTGGGAAATACAGCGATAAAATCGTTTTGTATGGGACACAAGGACACACATGGAATGCCTACAGAAATGTTGTCCTTGATAAGCATCACTACCTGCCAGGATTATCTGAATTGATAGAAAAGAATGAGGTTTCGGATTGTAGGCCAGTGCCGGGAACAAGTGTTTTCAGCGAATGGGATGTGGTTTTTAGTGGAGGTTGGAAAAATTCAGCAATAGAGAATTTTTGAGGTAGGAGAAGGTCGCTGAATTGTTTTATACTTCGGAAAGAGAAAACAGCAAACAGAACTCAAGTCTTATAAGAAATTTTTTGCTGAACTCAAATACACAGGACTTTTGGTTCTGCGAAACTCAATTCTGCGCAGAAAAAGATTTGAACCGAAATCTTGTCACACAGGAGGGTGCAAAAATACTTTTTCCACTCAAAAGCACTTGCAAAAGCCCTTTCCCCAATATAGCATAAAAGCGACAAAACGCAATCAGCGATTCTTTCATTTTCTCTGAACGCCGACAAACGCCCAGAAACGGCTTTCTGTGCCGCATTTAACCAGAATTTGGGCAGACGTTGCCCTGTAGCTGATCTGCGCCACCTGTTGCATTACAAAAGGAATTTTGAAAAAATTATGCTGCTGGCCGAAATCGGCGATAGCCGTGGAGTAAACCTCCAAGGAATGGAATCTCCTGTATTTCATTGCTGGCGTTCTGGGGATACGGCAATATCATATTGCCGTTAAGACCTGCATGAGGACGATAGTGATTCCAATACTCCAAGTACTCTTTCACGGCAAGCCGTAGCTGTTGTTCGTTGGTAAAAATAATCTTGTCCAGGCACTCTGTTTTGATTGCCCGGATGAAGTTTTCCATCCGTGAGTTCATCATCGGTGTAAATGGCGGCAATTTCTTTATTTCTATTCCGATTGACTCAAAAATCATATCAAAGCGTTTATTGAACACTGGATCCCGGTCATGGATCAGATAGCGTTTGCCCAGCAGGAAGCCGTCCCACATGTCACACATATTACGGGCGATCTGCGTGGTCCAGTTGCTGTCGGGATTATGCGCGATTCCTCCGCAACGGACTTCTCTGGAGCCGATATCCATGAAAAACAGCAAATGCCTCCGCTCCAGGCCACATGGCGTTGCCAGTTCCACATGGGCGAAATCGGTTGCTGCCGCAATATACTGTTGCGTTTCTATAAACTGAAGCCAGTTCCCGCGCCGTCTGCGTTCCGATCGGGAACAATACCATGAGCGTCAAGAACATTGCGGACTGTGGATGCCGAAACATCATAACCGAGATACTTCATGACTCCGGTAATGCGCTCATAGCCCCAAGCAGGATTGTTGTTTGCCAGCCGGAGAATTTCAGCTACGATTTCTTCTTTGACAGGTTTACGGCCGCGCTTCTTCTGATTCTTTCCGGTGCTGTTGTATTTATTGGCAATCAGCTCTGAATACCATTTCAGGATTGTTGATGGTGCGAAGGTCTTTTCAATCTGTCCCAGCAGAAATTCATTGAGTTTTCTGCCCCGGTACGCCAGGCGTTTCTTTTGCTCAACTGAAAGTTCCGGCTGGCGTTGTCCGGTTTTCTCTTCAAGGATCTCGTCAAGAATGTCAATAAACTCCATCAGGTAATCAATCTGATCCTGCATTGTTTTTATAATCTGGCGGTTGTCCCCATTTACGTCCCTCATCACGGCTTTCAGCTGCTTGAATGTCTTGGACTCTGTCGTTTTGCTCATATGTTATCGCTCCTCACGATTTTCCGGACGCTGTATATTATGTAAGAACGCTGTTGTAGTTCTGCAATATACATCCGCTGGAACGATTTTGCGAACAGGGTATCAAGAAAACTCTTTGAATAAAGAAAATTTCCAGAAATGTTGAGTGACCACAGGTATCACCTGTAAAGTGTAAAAATACTTTTTCCACATCATTTATGACGTTGCAACAAGAAATTATGTCTTTGCATAATAGGCTCCATTATAAGTTCAATTTTTTCTTTATCAAAAGGAATCTTATTTTCACTAAAAAAAGATATGGCATTGCTTTTTAGTGTCTTGTTTTTTCCTTTTTTGATAGGCTCAGTTGCCATTCTGTAGAGAAGTATTTTTTCTGCATATCGAGAATTCGCCAACTCAGCATCTAATGTTACAATCAAAATAATAATAACATTATAAAAACCTACGACTCCGCGCAATGATAAGGCAAAGTCCTCTTTCATAGAAGACGAATCGGGCGATGGGTCTGGAAAAATCGGAGCTTCATCCATTATAGTTTTTATGTTTGCAATTTTTCCCGAATACTCCCTATACGCTTCTTTTAATGAATCTGTAACTTTTCCATTTGCATGAATAAAAGCATTTCTAGCCTCCTTAAAACAGCGATAACATGTTATTAAGTCTTCTAAAGAATCCTTAAAATATTTTCTTTTCTTTTGCTGTATTGTAAACTACTTTTCCTATGAGTTCATCATTGTTTGACCGTTTTTCTTTCCAGTTTTTCACAAACGCCCCAATCACATTTTCATTTTTCGGATTTTTCTGAGTACAAAACTGAAGAGATATTTTTTGATTACGATTCCAATCCAGCAAGTTGCCCAAATCACAAATCCAGCCTTCGTATATACTGAATGCGTAAGCTAATAGAATTTGTGAAAATAAATTTTCTTGAATAGACCAGTCATTTGAGCAAAGCCGCAAAAGATTCTCTCCATGTATTTCTTTTGTAACAAATACTCTTCTCAGTTCTTCTGGAGAGATTTTTTTCCCTTCTGTCTGCGAGACATCAAGATATCCTTGAACCTGCCACCGCAGGTTCCATAGAGCAGTATATGTTGGCCAAACAAAATCAAAAATAGAAGTAATTTGCTGTAGTGCAGATAGCGTTGATGAACAAAAGGCCGTATTTTTCATAAGAGACACTCCCTAAGATCAATATGTTATCTGAATCAGCAACTCTTCATCCGGTCCGGGGTGGGCGACATTCTCAATATCCTCTGCAATGTTTTCCATCATCTTCAGATAGGCAAGTTCCCTGCGACCTGTCCAAACGAAGCCTGGAGCAATGGGAAAAAGCTGTTCTTGCATCTTCTCTTTCCAATTTTCAGACTGGAGAGCAGCCTCGCAGTTTTCACGCAGAAAAACAAGTGCAAGATAATCTAACGGATGTTCTTCACAGTCCAGTTGTCCATGATAGATTTTCTTTTGGAACCAGTCTGCAACCGGAGAAAGTTTATGCCAGTGAATGAGGCATTCCTTGCCTGCCGCAGTCTTTTTGCTGATGTAAATGTCAAGTCCCATGATTATCGAAGCTCCTGACACTTTTTATTTTCTATTGTTGGGTTAACTTTCTAGGCATCTGACGACATTCATCGAGATACTTATGAGCAAATGAAATGACTGTCAGAATGTCAAGAGCCTTTTCCTCTTCTACTTTCCAGTTGATTTTAGGTGTATGGGCTGCGGGATTACGGACGAGATGGCAAATAGCCTGAAGTAACTCGCTCAGTCCGGTAAATTCACTTTTCTCGGACTCAGTCCTAAGAGAATTAAAAAATAAACTTGGATTCTTTAAGGAAAATGCTTGTTGAAAAAGTTGTCCTCCATCCCCCTGCATGCCAGAAATTTCACGTACTCGTTGAGCAAGCCCTTTTGATGCTTCAAATACGGCATCGAAGAAATCCTTTTGAAGAAGCTCTTTCTTGCAATACTTTTTCACTTCATAATGGATGCATCTCTTTTGCAATTCTGCATTAAGGTGATTGACACGCTCATCAACCTCTTCAAGAGTAGAGGCTTGTTTCGTAGGCAAAAGCTTACCTCTTTCATCTACAAAAAAACCAATTAAAAGCAAAACTTTATTCAATTCTTCCTTGAGAGAAAAATATCTCGATCTATCGGAGGCAGCGGCATATCTAATCGGATTCATTGCAGCTTCGATAAAACGATAAATTTTATCAAAACACTGTTCTCGATTACAGGTCTCGGCAAAACAATTGTAAAGCCACTCTCGCTTATTCAGCCCCAATCGATAAACGTATTGGTTACTTCGGTATCCATCATCTACGATGTGGAGTTTCTCCTGAATCATTAAATCCTTAAGGTTCGCTTTAGAGAGAATGCTTTCTGTTGCTCCCAAAACACGGGCTATTGATTTTAATTCCTGCTCGGAAAGTGATTTCCCAGAATTCATTGGATATTCCTTTTGTTAAGAATTAACGATGGAAGGGATTTTAGAAATTCATCTGATTTCAGCTCGCATTCCCAAACCACGATCAAATTCCAGCCAAGCTCATTCAACTGTTTTTCCGTTTTCTTGTCTCTGTCGACATTCCGTTTGAATTTCTTCTGCAATCAGATAACGGGCTGTTCCCGATTCGGCAAAGGTATACCATAGAGCCGTCAACCATAACTGGATGTCCTGTGGATTACCCTCAAAATGGCATTTAGAGATAATTTTTTCATCAGCTCTTTTCACAGGACTTTTATGTTCTCTGTTTTCAAAAACAGAGATTTTCAATATTATGATGTGTGTTTCTTGCAACCTGTTCATCTCTAAAGTTTTACGTATGCCAGGACGCGTCAGGACTTGAGTGCTGAGAAAACAGAGAGAACGGGGCATTTTTATGCAAAACACACGGGTTCAAGTCCATTTCAGAGATTCTCTGTTTGTGGGAAAAATCTCCATAAATCCTTGCTGTTCAGCCGGAAGGGAGACAAAAAACTGCTCGCGAGCGTCAGCACTTCCGCGAGCAGAGAATGGTTGTTGGTGGAGGCGCGGGGAGTTGAACCCCGGTCCTGGAGAAACTGCCCGATGTTTTCTACATGCTTAGCATGGGCTTTTGTCTTTTCCCGTCGCTTATGCGCCATGCAGACGACAGCGGGAGCAGCAGATCTGTTCTTTCTTGCTGGTGGCATCCGATTGCCCGATGCTCCTGGCCAGCCTGATGTTTGCGCCTCGTCCCGTATCAGGCATCAGGGAAGAGACGTCACAAGCAAATACACAGATGAGGACGGTAAAGAGCAGACAGAAACATTCGAAGCAACACTTGCCGCTGACAAAAAATCATTCACAACAACAGAAATAAATGATGGCAAAGAAGTTTTAGTAACTTACACAAGAATTGACAAAGCTCCAGCGAAGGCAACTTTAGTTATCACAGTTA
>OQWA01000688.1_pt1 | contig 10159 bp, 11 predicted proteins | sample 1691581 | NCBI WGS metagenome assembly OQWA01 (sample SAMN03418264, study PRJEB22391) | human gut metagenome | biome: human-gut; feature: organic feature; material: feces | host: Homo sapiens | place: Tanzania | collected 2013-01
ATGCCCTGGCTGCCGTTGGCTCCGCTTATACGCTGATGACTTTTCTGACTTCCATATTTCTCGGACTCGCCATGGGTGCCGGCGCTTTATTTTCTATTTATCTGGGCAAAAATGATAACGATTCACTGAAAAGTGCCATCGTCCATGCTTTCGGTTTGATTTTTACAGTGACACTGGTATTAAATGCGGCGGTCTATGTCTTTATTGACCCCATTCTTCATTTTCTTCAGATTCCCACCCAGCTTTATGCCTCCATGCGGGAATACCTGGTGATTATTTTTGCCGGACTACTTGCCACTTCCCTCTACAATTTTCTTTCCTGCCTTCTGCGGGCAATAGGAAATTCCGTAACTCCTCTGTGGTTTCTCGGTATTTCCACCCTGCTGAACATCGGGCTGGATTTATTTTTCGTTCTGGTTACATATTCCGTAAAGAACGGCCTGATTCTTCTGACCATTGCGTTCCTGGTCAGTCCTATGGGCATCCCTATGATAGCAGCGCATCTTCTGGCGGGAGTGCAGCACATTTCCTCTGCTATCAAAAACTTATGAGTAAAATCCGGTGCAAACCAAAGGCACCGGATTTCCTCATACTGCCCCGCCTTCAGCAAAAGTAACCTCTCTTTCGTGTTATTTATTTGTAGCAATTTCCGCGCATAGTAGTTGTAAAAACTACGTCAATGTGCTATACTTGCTACGAGGAGGCGGAACATGAAACATTACGAAAAGTTGCTCGCCCTTGGCTGCGTGACCCGTTCCCAGTTGGAACAAGTCACGGGAAGCCCATCCGCCGCTGACTGGCTTTGCCGGGAGTATCAGCGGAAAGGATACATGGAACGAATCAAACGGAATCTGTATGCTGTTATCAGTCTGGAAACAGGTCAGTGTGTTGCAAACCGATATCAGATTGCCTCTCACATCAGTGATGATGCCGTCGTTTCTTACCACAGCGCATTTGAATACTATGGATACGCCAATCAGGTGTTCTATGAGGTTCAGGTTACAAGCGTCAGCCGTTTCCGTGCGTTCAACTATGATGGAATTACCTACCGTCACATCGGTCAGCGAATTGAGGACGGTGTATTGGAATTACCCAATGGTATCCGTGTAACCTCCTTGGAACGCACTGTCATTGACAGCATCAATCTGTTTGAAAAAACAGGCGGGTTGGAAGAACTCCTGCGCTGCCTTGCCTTGATTCCTACTCTGGATGAAAAAGGGCTGATCGCCTGCCTGTCAGAATATAACAGCGGTATCCTCTATCAAAAGGCAGGGTATGTCCTGTCCCATTTTGCAGAGGCAATGGGATTGTCTCAATCGTTCTTTGAAAGCTGCGCAGCACACATCCCAAAAGGGAAGAACTATTTCTATGATTATGGACAGGACTTTGTGTGGCACGAAAAGTGGAAGCTCTATGCCCCTGCGGATCTTATGCAGCTTATTAGCAAGGGAGTGACTGACTATGATGCAATTTGACCGTATAACCTTGGGCAAACAGGCCTGTGAATTGGGTTTTGTCAGGGATACATTTGAAAAGGTATGCCGCCTGGCTGATATTCTGATGTTTTTCCAGAGTGATTCTCTGAAATGGATTGAGAAAGAACTGAAGAAATATCCTCGTGTGAGCGAGATTACATATCAGAAAGACTTGATTGAAGCCGTTAACCGTAACCTCACAAAGATAGGCATGGTGCTATTGGCATTGGCTTTACTCTTGACTTTCGTATCGTTCGCTCTCATCAACAATACCGTGCGCTTGGGTATCTTCGCTCGAAGATTCTCTATCCACACCATGAAACTCGTTGGTGCTTCATGGGGATTTATCCGAAGACCTTTCCTTCGTCGTGCTATGACAATAGGACTGGTGGCATCTATCATCGCTATTGCAGCATTGGGAGGCATGCTCTATGCACTAATGTGCTATGAGCCAGATATCACGACAATTGTTACATGGCGCGAGATGGCTATCACAGCAGCATCGGTAGTAATCTTTGGTGTGGTGATAACAGCAATATGCGCTAATATCTCTGTCACAAGATTCCTTAAGATGAAGGCTGGCGAACTATATAAGATATAAAGCATAGATAGCAAAAAGGGATAAAGATTACACATTATATTATATATATATAGGAATAAAAAACATAGAATATGGAAGATATAAACAAAGAGATTGCTGGTAATGCTATGGAACAGCATGAAGCAACAATACAGCATGAAGCGACTGCACAGCAGAATGCTACTGTATCAGATAAAAAGAATTATGCTTTCGGCAAGATGAACTTCATTCTTATGGCTGTAAGCATGCTAATAGTTATCATTGGTTTTATACTGATGAGCGGTGCAAGCTCTGATGAGACAGCATTCAATGAAGATATCTTCAGCACAATGCGAATCAAGGTTGCTCCTGTGGTTTGCTTCATAGGTTTTGTATCTATGATCTACGCTATTGTTCACAAGACTAAAGACAATAAGGAGCAGGCATAATGGATTGGTTACAAGCACTTATTCTCGGAGCTATACAAGGTTTGACAGAATATCTACCGGTTAGTAGCAGTGGTCACCTCACCATAGGTTCTTATCTTTTTGGAGTAAATCCTGACGACAACCTCACCTTTACAGTTGCTGTGCATGTGGCAACAGTATTGAGCACATTGGTAATATTGTGGAAAGAGGTGGCATGGATATTCAAAGGACTCTTCAAATGCCAAATGAACGAAGAGACTCGCTATGTGCTGAACATCGTTGTTTCGATGATTCCTATCGGTATTGTAGGTGTGTTCTTCAAAGACTACGTAGAAGACATCTTCGGTTCTGGTCTTGCCATCGTTGGAGCAATGCTCTTGGTAACAGCCTGCTTGTTGGCATTCTCGTACTTCGCACGCCCACACCAGAAAGAAAAGATTTCTATGCGCGACGCCTTCATCATCGGCTTGGCTCAAGCATGCGCAGTAATGCCAGGTCTTTCTCGTTCTGGTAGTACCATCGCAACAGGACTCTTGCTTGGCAACAAGAAAGAAAGCCTTGCTCAGTTCTCGTTTCTCATGGTGATACCTCCAATCCTTGGAGAAGCTCTGCTCGACGTAGTAAAAGCCATGAAGCATGGCGTAGAGGCTGCTGCTGGCGACATCTCTATGCTTGCATTAACAGTAGGCTTCATCTCTGCTTTCGTCTTCGGATGCTTGGCTTGCAAGTGGATGATAAACATCGTGAAGAAAGGTAAGCTTATCTACTTTGCCATATATTGCGCCATAGCAGGTGCTACAACATTGATTTGCTCAATTATCTAACCCCTCAATTGAATGAAGGATTTCATAAAAGGAGAAATATTGGCTATCGACAAGCCGTATCGTATGTCGAGCTTCGGAGCTTTGGCTCATGTAAGATACCTGATGTCTAAACGATTGGGCAAGAAGGTGAAGATTGGTCATGCTGGCACCCTCGACCCCTTGGCTACAGGAGTGTTGGTGTTGTGTACTGGTAAGACCACAAAACTCATCGACCAACTGCAGCAACATACCAAGGAGTATATAGCAACTATGCAACTTGGAGCTACTACCGACAGCTACGACCGTGAGCATACAGTAAACCACACCTACCCTACCAAGCATATCACTCGTGAGCTGATAGACAGCACTATACCACAGTTCATTGGCGATGTGCAGCAGGTGCCACCGACATACAGTGCGGTAAAGGTGAATGGCGACAGAGCTTATGCCTTGCGCCGTCAGGGCGACAGCGTAGAACTAAAGCCAAAGACGGTGCGCATCGATGAGATAGAAGTTTTAGACTTCAATCCTGAAGATATGACAATGGCTATACGTGTGGTTTGCGGCAAAGGTACATACATCCGCGCCATAGCACGCGACCTTGGCAGAGCGTTGAAGAGTGGAGCTTATCTAACTTCATTGCGTCGCACAAGAGTTGGCGAAGTTAAAGTAGAAGAATGTGTAGACTTCGACCACTTCTCTGAGTGGCTCGATAAACAAATAGAAACAGAATAGAAACAATAATATAATGAAACTATCACAATTCAAGTTTAAGTTGCCTGAGGATCAGATAGCTCTCTATCCTCATGGTTTCATTCGTGAATTCGAAAACGAAAAAGGAGAAAAGGAACAGTTCCGTATTGTACGCCGTGATGAGGCACGCCTTATGGTTCTCCACCGTAAGTCTGGAAAGATTGATATGTATCAGAAAGATGAAAACGGCAAGGAGATTGAGGGTAAGTTCATCGAATTTCGTAATATCATAGATTATTTCGACGAAGGTGATGTTTTTATTCTCAACGACACTAAGGTATTCCCTGCTCGCCTCTATGGTACAAAGGAGAAGACAGATGCCAAGATTGAGGTATTCTTGCTTCGTGAACTAAACCGCGAGATGCGCCTTTGGGATGTTCTCGTAGAACCTGCAAGAAAGATTCGTATTGGCAACAAGTTGTTCTTTGATGAGACTGGCACTATGGTTGCCGAAGTTATCGACAACACAACTTGCAAGGGGCTCAAAACAGTTCTCAATGAGTCTTGCTTTGAACAAGAAGGCAAGAAACTGGCACTATGAATCTCTTTCGGAGCTGATAAACTCAAGAACTGTTCTGCCATGCTTCAACTGCACGGATCCAACGATTGCCCTTTCACAAGGAAAGGATTTGGAAAAATTCAAGCTATACCTTGCCGATACCGGATTGTTCGTCACACTCCTGCTCAAAACAGGAAAGGAAACTGCAGCGACCCTCTATTCAAAAATGCTGTCAGACAAGCTTCCAGCAAATTTAGGATACCTATATGAGAATTCAATTGCGCAAATAATGACATCATGTGGATTGGAACTCTACTATATGACATGGCCAAAACCGAACAGTACACATGCCTATGAAGTCGATTTCATCTCCTCCAAAGGTGCAAAGACCGTACCAATCGAAGTAAAGAGTTCAGGACTGGGAAAACATGAATCAATCGATGCATTCACAGAGAAGTACGCAAGCATCGTAGCAACGCCTTGTCTAATCAGCCAAAAAGATATCGGAAAAGAGAAGCAACTGAACCTTTTCCCTTTCTATCTTGCTCCTTTCGTCTTTGAGAAACAGGTAGAAAACCAAACCGCAACGAAATAGCTTCTAGGCAATTATGACCTCTACGCCTCGGCTTTCGAGTTTTTCTCGTAGGGAGGGCTCAATGGAATCGGTTATGAAAACATCTATGTCGTCCCAGGATGAGATGAAGGCCATGGCTTTGGTGCCGTATTTGCTGGAGTCCGCAATGAGGCAGACCTTGTCTGACGATTTGGTCATGGCCTGCTTGAGCTCGGCTTCGATTAGGTTGGACGAGAACACGCCGGCGTTGGTGTAGCCTGTGCAGCCAAGAAAGAGGATGTCGGCATAGACCCTTGCGACATCTGAAATCGCCATAGGACCAACCATGCCCATGACGTTGCGTTTGAGAGTCCCTCCCAATGCCACGACATCCATGAAATCGTCGTTTCTGAACGAGTCGATCAGAAGCAGGGAGTTCGTCACAAGGGTGAGTTTCCTACCATGAAGGTATTTGGACAAATGAAGGCTCGTCGAGCCGCTGTCCACAAGGATTGTGCCCCTATCAGGCACAAGAAGGGCAGCGGCCTTGGCTATGCGGTCCTTCTCGTCGTCGTATTCGCTTATGGTCTTGGAGATGCTTCTCGAAGGGTTCTGGCGATCCGGAATCATGGCTCCCCCGTGGGTGCGCATGAGAAGGCCCTTCTGCTCAAGGATGTTCAAGTCCGACCTTATCGTGACCTTGGAAACCCCAAGGCTTCTTGAGAACTCCTCGACCGTGACATAGTCGGATCCCGATAGAAGCTTGATGATTTCGTTCTGCCTTTCGTTCATGGACATAAAACCCTCCAACCCTGTCGATTATAGCTTCACCATAAGTATCTGGCAAAGCCCTTCTCCACGTATCCGTCCGCAATCTCCCTAATGATGGAATTGAGCCTTTCGCACTCAGTCTTGTCGTTGGAGACTACTTCCCAGCGAACCATGGCATCCTCGCTTCTTGAAATGCGCTGCGCAACCTGTGCCCATTTTGTTTTGGAAAGATCAGTCCCACCATCTATCCCCTCAGGCAGGTTGAAGCGCATGAGAGTTGCATCAAGATCGCTTCCATCATCCATGCGGTCTATCACGACGGCACCCATTTCCTTCATTCTCTTCTCCACGTCATCAAGGATCTGTGGCATCTTCTCCGGGGCCGCCTCGCAATACAACGGCCACTCCCTCTCCCTATAGACCGATTTTTGAAGCTCTGCAGCCCGTTTGTAGGCCTGTGGGTTCTCAAGATAGCATCTTGCAGTGAGAAGAGCGAAAAACATGGTGGACTCCACCGCCGCATAGCCCTTTGACGGGTCGTCTATGTCATAGGGAAAGTTCATGTAGTAGTGGGCTGATTCCTCTTCGGATGCAAAGTATCCGTCGCTGCAGTTGTCCCTGAGCTTTGCCTTTATGAACGAGTGCCCATTGCGGATTATGTGGACGTCCGCACCAGACTTTGCAATCTCACACAATGAGATTGGAAGAGCTTTGACATCGGCATAGAAATGTTTCTTCGTCCCGCCATAGACCTTCATTATCTCAGGTATGATGATTGCCATGTTGAGCCCTGGTACTATCTGCTCGCCATTGCTGTCCATAAGGTCAAGCCTATCGCCGTCGCCATCGAAGCAGAACCCCATGTCATAGGAGCCTTCCTTCATTGCGGCCCTTGCAGGGGCTATGGACGATTCAATGATTGGGTTTGGATCGCCTGCCGGGAAGAAGCCGTTTGGAAGAAGATGTCGGTATGAAACGGTTGCTCCCGCCTTCTGGAATGCAAGGGCCTCTTCAGTTCCAGCTGAACCGTTCAGGAACTCAAATAGCACATTGAGCCCCTTGAGAGAACCTTCCTTTACACCTGCAAGTTTCATTGAATAGTCAATGTAACCTTCAAGTTCGTTTATGACGGTTACGGTTCCCTTTCCTTGGGACCCGCAGGCTTTGTGTTGATTTGATTCCGAATTTGGCTGAATATGTACATTGTCTATATACAACTGCTTGATTTTCTCAACTCCACCTTCAGGTCCGTTGCCATATGCAATGGGAAACAGCTGAGGAGCCATGAGCTTCATGCCAACGTATTCGCCAGGATTGTGGGAAGCTGTGACCATTATGCCGGCGCTGTCCCTGTATTTCATGCAGGTGTAGTAGAACTGGCAAGTGGATATTGGAAGAGGATTCACAAGGACATCGATCCCTGCAAGGCAGAATGCCTGGACAAGACCTTCCACGAGCTCTGGAACATACAGTCGGGCATCACGGCATATCACTATTGAACCAGCCTTGACGCTGTCTCTGTAGTACACGGCCAGTGCGTTGTACAGCCTGTCCTTGAGCTGTGGCGTCAGGTTGTGCGCCTTCGTCCTTATATCGTAGAGTTTGAACATTCCAAGTAGAAGGTCATCCATTTCAAACAGTCTCCTCTTTCAGTACCTCTGGAAGCTCTGCATTTGGGTACAGACTGCATGCTTCCTTCAAAATCGCGTGCTTTGCGTCGTCTCCCTTTGGAAGATGGCATATTACAAGGCGTTTGGCGCCAAGTTCATTGGCAAGCCTTGCCGCATCAAGTCCGCAGCTGTGATCGGGTTTGCGAACATTGCAGACGGAATTCGTCTCATGTATAAGGACATCAGCGCCAAAGACGTATTGGGGAAGAACCTCCCTTGGGTTCTCCATAGGTGCTGTGTCGCAAGTGTAGACAATCCTCTTTGAAGCCTCACAGGAACCTTCGCTTACGACCAGGCCTACAGAGTTTGGAGTATGCACGGTCTTGAAAAACTCAAGCTCCATGCTTCCAACACTATTGTGACCTGCAGTTTCGAACACTATGTCAAATATTCCTTTTTTGGAACGTATGGCAAAATTGTCTATGAGTCCGTTCACCATGCTTCGCACACCATCAGGACACATTATGGTAAGCGGCTTCGTGCGCTTTGAAAGCCACAACTGGTGCAGCAGGCTCGGGAGTGCATACATGTGGTCAATATGCTCGTGCGTTATGACCACGGCATCTACATTGGCCTCTACAGCGGCATGGATGTTTACGGACACATCCACAAGGAAGGATGAAGTGCCGTTAGAAAACAGGAGGGAGGTGTTCCCATTCCCCCTCTCCTGAATGGATCCGTTTGCACCAAGGAAAACAAACTTAAGCATTATTCGCCTTTGCCTCTTTTCTGTTCTTGAGTACGGACGAAACGACTATGACTACAGCAAGGAGCGTAAACACCCAGCAGATTGGTGATGTCACGAACCTCTCCATTGTTCCAGCACCAAGCTTCACAGCCTTTCTGAAGTTCTCTTCGAACATTCCGCCAAGGATGAAGCCAAGGACGACAGGAGCCAGCGGGTAGCCGTTCTTCTTCATTGAATATCCTACAAGACCCATGAAGAGAGCCGTTCCAACATTGAAGACTCCCTTTGGTATTGAAGCTCCGGCAAGAGCGTAAGAACCAATGAACGAAAGTATGAGCACTATTGGCATAAGGATGCGCTGGCTTATGAGAAGAACCTTTGGATAGAGGCGGATTCCTGCAAGCTGGAAGACTCCCATGAACACGTTTGCTATGAACAGAGTGATGAAGATTGAGTACACAAGCGGCATGTTGGTGCTGAACAGCTGGAAACCAGGTGTGACACCGTTTATCATAAGTGCTCCAATGAGAACCGCCGTTGCACTGTCTCCTGGGATTCCAAGGGAAAGGGCGGGTATTAGAGCACCTCCTGTGACTGCGTTGTTTGCAACCTCAGGAGCGAAGACACCCTCAAGGCATCCCGTACCAGGCTTGTCTAGCTTGCCGTTGGATGCATCGCAGATCTTGGAGGCCGAGTCATGCGCCATGAAAACGGCAATAGATGCCCCAGTTCCGGGAATTGCTCCAATAATCGTACCAATACCCAAGGATGCGAGTATTATCTGCCACATAGAAAGGACCTTCTTGAATGGAGGGAACACCTTTCCTATGTTGGTTGCAACATCAGTGTTCTGAGGTTTGGACAGGTTGGCAAGTTCTGCAAAGACCTGGCTTACACCATAAAGGCCAATTAGCGTTGAAGTCATGTCAAAGCCACCGGCAAGGACGGTCTTCTTGAGGGCATTGGCAAACGGCATCCTGCATGCACCGGAAATAGGATCCGTGCCAAGGAAGGCGAACACAAAGCCCAACGCACCCATGAGAAGGCCTTTCAGGATGTCCTTTCCAGAGACCGATGCTATTATGACAAGTCCAACAAGCGCCAGCGTAGTCTTCTCTGCAGGCCCAAAGGCAAGCGTGGCCTTTGCAATCAATGGACTAAAGAACACGAGAAGGATTTCCGAGCCAAGACCACCAATCATGGAGGCTATGACTGCTCCGCCAAGAGCCTGCCCGGCAAGGCCTTTCTTGGTCATGAGCTGACCGTCAGTGACTGTGGCTATGGCGTTTGGGTTGCCAGGAATGCCTAACAGGATTGCGGGAATCGAGGCACCGCAAACTGCACCGCAGTATACGGAAAGAAGAAGCCCTATTCCTGTAGCTGTGTTGGATATGCTGTATGAAATAGGAATTACAAGAGCAATTCCCATCGTGGCCGTAAGGCCAGGAAGTGCACCCAGAATGATTCCAAGTACGGTACCGAACGCACACCAGAGTAGAGTAGAAATGTTGGCCACCATCTGGAAGCCCTGTGCAAAATCACCCATGGATCAACCTCCTATCAGTATTTGATGAGACCAGGAGCAAGATTGACCTGGAAGAACTGCTTGAACACGACATACAGGAAAAGCACTGTTGCAAAGGTTATGATTCCGGCAACCGCTGGACGGTTGAAACCCTTATTGCTCAGGATCTTCACCAGTGTAAGAGTAAGCACGACAGTAACTATTACAACGAATAGGAGTGCAATGCATGCGCCTCCTGCAGATTTTCCAAAGAAGGAAGGAAGGGCTCCAGACCTTCCCATCCTTATAACGGATTTGGAGATGAGTCTCATTAAGGTATAGAAGCCAACTGTTCCAGCAAGGGTCGCCACAACTCCAATTGAAGCCTGGGCTATGCTCCTCTTCTCTCCTATCGTGGCGTATAGATAGAGCAGACTGTATACAAGGACGGATGTA